>LFCJ01000337.1_pt1 | contig 28374 bp, 24 predicted proteins | sample 643141 | NCBI WGS metagenome assembly LFCJ01 (sample SAMN03766243, study PRJNA286221) | soda lake metagenome | biome: soda lake; feature: Kulunda steppe; material: water; isolation source: sample B1-Br-g2 brine of Lake Bitter-1 | place: Russia: Kulunda steppe | collected 2010-07
CATGCACGCACGCACACACACACACACACACTCACTCACTCACTATACCTCCTGCTGCCCACTTGTTGTTCATATCAGGCTGTGAAGGACTTTGGTCGGAATGGTGGTAACGTTGTCCTGGAGCTAGATTCCACAAGCCCTATCTCTGTGGGCAATGCAACTTGGGATGTTGTGCAGCAGCAGGAAGGGTTTGAGTCTGGCTCCTTGACTGTCCGGGGCCACACCGATTCCACTGGGGCTAGCAGCATGGCATTCCTGGATGCATCCATGAGGTCTGGCCTTTCGCCCTTTGGGTCGCTGGCCAGCTTTGAGTTTCAAGTGAGTTGGTGTGAGGCAGGCTTGCATCATTAATTCTTGCACTTGTGAGTGAGTGCAGGCATACATGTGGGTCACTTCGCATCTCTGGGCTCATGCACATTGGTGTACTCTTGAGCAGAATGGAAGAATTGTTCCTCGTCCTGCCCATGCATGTCCACACATCGGATTGTATCATGCATGACCAGTCTTGGCGGGTCTTTTTGCCCGGGTGCCTTGTCACCCCTGCCTTTGACTGATGTCCTTAGTCGGAGCATCGTCCAAACTCCTCCCAAACATCGTCCACACTCCTCCCGGACGGTCTGGTCATACACAACCTCTGCACCAGGACTGAAAAGATTCTTACCATGAAGAAATTCATTCTACAGCTGGGTCTTCATCCCACGCAGCAACCAGAAATGCTTACTAGGTTTTGGGCCAACTGGATCCATCAGACCAACCCAGATTGCTCCCATTTGGCCTTAACACTTGCAGGGGCACAGGGCCTGTGCCACAGGCGGGTAGAGATTTTGTGCTTGCCATTTATGTCTTACTGTGCTAGTTAGGCTAATAGGCGGGGCTGGAAAAATCCTGAATTGCCGGCGCTCAGCTGACTTCTTACCCTTTAGTGCCCTCAGCAGCATTCCTTGCTGTGGCTCAGCTGAAGAAAGTTAGCATGCATTCAAATCGAGGTAACATTCATAAAGAGCACAGACTTTACTTTCTGAGACAACGAGTAATAAGCAAAGCAAACATGTTCGTCTTTTCCAGGAAGCCTGCAGCTGCTTTAGATTAATCAAACGAAACTGCATGTCCCCATTCTTTTGCAGAACTTGGTCATATACAACCTGTGCAGCAGGGTCTTGGTATTCAATCCGACAGCAGGGATCTTCTTCCTTAGTGCAGACACCATGTTCCTCATTCCCCGGGGAAGGTAATGATTGTTGAAGACCTTGAACCTGATTTCATAGTTTCTGGACGTGTTGCCAAACGGAGAATAATGTACACCACTTGTTACTGTCTTGCCTGTAAATGCATGCTGTTGCGCAAACCTTAATAGACGATAATGGCCTCAACTTTCAATGCAGGATTTTGATTTTGATTTTGATTTGCATTCTGTCACAATTAAGGCCAATAATGTAGACTCCTGCTTCCCAAGACCATGGACGCTTTGTCAGCTGCATGCTTGCAGCCAACTCGCGCACCTCATTGCATTACAACTGAGGCAACTAATTTAATTGAAAGCAAACACAATGCACAAGCACTCAAAAAGCATTCCACAAGTAGGACAACCCCAAACTTCCTGCAGGAGTTTCCAAGGCTATCTGCGTAGAGACTTCATCATTTACTTGCCTTACCGCGAATTCCTTGCTTTAGTTCATTGGTTGGTGAGTATGTCCAAGACCATGGGGTGTCCAATTGCATGTTTACTAATAAACAAGCTCACATGCATGTACGTTGCTTGCAGCAGCCATGTTAAAGGGGGTTTGGGGCAATACCTAAGAACCTGCAAGCATGCTATCATAGAGGCAGCGCATGTGATGGGGTGTTGCTTGCATATAGAAGGATTTGTTAACAAGTGATGCCGTGCAGCCAGCATGTTATTTGCGAATGTGGACGACTTCAAGGAAAGCTTGCACCTGCCTGCTACTGTGGTGAATTAATGTGCTTTTGCCATTTACTTGTAGATTTTGGATGCGCTCCCTTTCCAAGAAGTTAAAGATGGGTGGCTCACTGTAGCTCTTCAGTATGCTCCGGAAACAAGAGCAGAAGTGAGCTTTATTGATGAGCATTCAATCATTGTGGACAGCATGCAAGTGGTAAGCAAGCACTCCCAAAAGGGTTTTAGATAGCCACTCCCCCCTCTTGTTACAACGCTTGATAGCTTCCTTTGGTGCCCAGGTTTGCTCCAATTCTTTTTTCATTATGCTTTGTTTTTTATGAAGTCATGTAAATTGGCAGCTCAAGTTGCTGCATGGACATGATGTGCAACCTGATTTGATGGAAGGCAAACATAGATCAGCCCCATTCTTAAGCCTGCCTGCCCGCCCGGCTCCCTGCTCAAGTTTTCAGGGGTCAGAGCTGGCTTATAGCGCTCTAGAGCGCTTAAGTTTCAGGATATAACAGCAAAATTGGTATCTTGCTGTTTCGCTCGTTTCAGGCTCCTCCTGAGTGACGAATTTGCCTTAATCAACATTTTATGTTTCAAATTAGATTAAATTTTTTGTATGGGGAAGACACCTGCGTTTGGCCGAGGTGCCCCAGCGGTTGCGATGTGTGCCAAGTCAGTCATTCCTGCTGCAGTGCTAAGCAGGCTGGGCAAGCAGCACACAATACCTTAGTACGCTGCAGTGGGTTGAGCTCAAGGCCAAGGAATGGTTGCAAGCAGCGTCAGGAGCAGCGAAGTGCAGCTTGGGCATGGCGTCATAAAGTGGCGCAACTTCGCTGGCGCACCTCTCTCCTTCTCTTCACCTGAGCAGCTTTTTCCTCACGTATCATCAATGTTCATATCCCAAAAGCAACATAAACACACAAGCTACACTGGCATGCCTGCACACGAGAGCACATGCACTGGGAGGTTTTAACGCATGCTTGCGCACGCTTGCGTGGCTGTGCTATGGGCACAAACACTGTTCATGCCAGCAACAAGTGTGGGGGTAACCCATCCAGGTAGATAGCTGCCAAAAAGGAGGCGGGGTTGCAAAGAAGATGGTGTGCATGGAGCATCTGGCCCTAACTGGTAGACAGGTGCGCCAAATATCAGACCTTACAACGCCTTAAGTTTTTACCGGATGAAAAATTTCATCTCAATTTGCAGGGTTGGGTCATGCGTATTTTATCGCATTTTCTGCATTGATAAAATTGCCTTGAGTTTGCGAATTGAAAAACCATCGCGTCCAATGCGCCCCCCCCCGGGCGTTTCCCGTGTTCCTGCTTAGCGTTGCTCAGCAGAGCACTCCTTGTTGGTGGAGAAGCGTTGCGTGCAGTTGCTGATGTTATGCTGTCGAGCTGGAGCTGCGCTGCGCTGCTGCTGCCTCGCTGAGCATGGACAGGCCCAGGCTCTCGCTTCATCCAGCCCGGGCTCTCGCTTCATCCAGCCCGGGCTCTCATCTCATCCAGGACAGGTTCCAGGACCGCTTCACCCGCTGTGCACTTCACTTACTCCCAAGCTGGATTAATGTGCAGGAAGTGCTTTCTGATGCAGGACGAGCTTGCATAACTTGTGCGCAAAGCATGCCGGTGCGAGTCTTTTAGCTTAATGATCTTGGCATGAACGCACTTTTCCCCCTTTTTTTGGCACTTTGAATGTATATGTACTTTTGATAATGCATTGTGGTGGTAACAGGTAGCTGGGGGGCAGTTGATGGCCCACAGGCCCCCCCCAACCCCCCAACCTCTACCATAAAAACTGACCCCTGATTGCGGACGCATTGACGTTAAATACGCGCATTGTTCGTATCAGACGCGCATTGGTCTGGGCAAATGAACGCATGACCCAACCCTGCAATTTTGCAAGGGGGTTGCATGTAACGTTTCCCATCCAACATCTAAATTGATGATTCGAGCTGCCGGGGGTGGGAACCGGCTTATTGCATCTGAAGTATAGCGCATTTAAGTGTTATTTGCCAGCCATATAGCGCTGAAATATAGCGCTATTGATTTGTCCATGTAGCGCTATCTATACGCCAAAACCTATGCATGAGCCCTGAACAGCTGGGCAGCATTGCAGCTGCTGCTTGGTACATTTCGGCTTATCAATCATAGGAATTATTTTTGGATCTTCAATAAGGTTGGGCAGGGGTCTCGCCAAGACTCGCAGGTTACGATTTGGAGGGTGTAGGGGATTTTCATCTGTGACTGATTTTCATCTGTGACTGATTTTCATCAGTGACAGTGTCACTGTATGGCATGGAAATCACTGGAATCTACAAGCAATGAGCTTGCTACTCTCCAACTTCCCTTGTGATATTGCAAATGATTAAAGATGACTTGTTTGCAAGGGACGAGGTAGTTTAGGGATGCGATATGAATTCGGACATGACTGGCAGGGTGATGGGCAACCATCCTTCCAGAGAGCCAAACACCCTTGATGTTGTCTTCAAAAGTGTGAGAGTATGGAACGAGAAAGGCAGAAGCGCAGGCCCGCCTCTCCGTGTGTCAACCTCTGGCCTGTGGGCTTCTAAGCGTTTCCTGCCCTTGCCACAATGCCCTTGCCACAATGAGACTGATTTACCTGTACCGCACGGTTTTGACTTTTATCAAGGTAACCTGGAAGGTTCAGGTCAAGAGGAGGCGCCTGTAAAAAGCAGCTTGCTAACGATAATCTCCCATTTAGACCCTACCCTTCTACAACGAGCCTCGGCCAGTCTCTTTGGCAGACTGGACCACCCTGTTTGTTCAATTTGCACAAATATAACCATTTTTTACCATTAATTAAATGAATAAAGGCAATGTTTTGGTAGTACGATCAAATTATATCAGAGTGCCCCAGGTTGTCCCCACCATTGGACCCCCCCAACCATGGCCAATCAGCATTTCGCCCACTCGCTGGCCCCATTTCCAGACCCAACCATGCACAACATGTACATATGACGTAAAAAGTCAGGCTGTATAAGAAAATGCGAGGTGGGGGCGCGGCGTGTGCGCCTTTGGCCATTCTGGCACCGTTTTGCACCCTTTTGGCAGGCAAATGGTGCATCCCCAAACTTGCTCCAATCCTGCCGCTTTCCAGAACTTCAGCTGCTCTTGCATGATGATTCGATGCTGCGATGTTGGACTAGGGGGAGGCGGTCGGGAAGGTGTGTTCCGTGGGTGACCCTGTTAGGACCGGATAAGGGTCCGAACGCAGGAAATGCGATATCTCTGCAACACATGCATGCTTTCAAGCCAGACCAGGGTGTGGCTTCCCGCGCCCAAATCCACGCAGGGTATGCGGGCAAATTTTACACATCTGCAGTCATCTTAAGCTCGGAGTTTGGGGCTGGGAGTGGGAAACAGCGCGCGCTCTTCCAACATCACATACCATTTTTCCGAAATTGCCTTCAACTCACCGTACCAATTTCGACCCCAAGACCATCACCAGAACCAGAAAAATATAAGCAATCCAATGGTGTGCTCAGGTCAGGAAACGGTGCGGTGGATGCAAAGTTATGCCTTGAGAGGCCTATTTGGCCACATTTGCCTTAGAAAGGGGTCACCCAGTGGTGGGGACGACCCCCAACAAGTAGGTTCCATGCAACAGTTTTGATCAGGGAGGATGGCTAACATGTGACTCTCGTGTATTACCCTGTCAGCCAGTGGGATCCATTCATTAATAATCATTTGTGTCACCTCCGCAGACCTTGCTTGCTTGAGCGGACCAAGGTTGAGGTTGCATGAAACGATAATTTAGTTCACAAAAGGCACTATCCAATAATAGTCAGGATAAAAGCGGAGGAAGAGGGAAGAATACTGATAAAAAAGTTTCTTATCCCGCCATTTAAGGGGCGATCTCTCAATATTTTTAGGTCGGGAATATCATATATGACGCTGGTTGTCCCCACCTTACTACCCACCCAGACATGGCCACTTTACTTTTCCGTCCCTATGCTTGCTCCACTGCCAGCCCCAGCCATTCATAATATTGTACGTAAAGAATAGACAGTCAGGCTGTGTGTAAAAATGTGAGGTGCAGGCGCGGCGTGCGGCTATCGGCCATTTTGCACCATTTTGGTAGGAGAAGGGCACTCTCCTAAACTTGCTCCAATCCTGCTGTTTCCCAAGACCCTAAGTGCACATGCATGGTAATTTGATACTGCAAAGTTGTGTTTGGGGGAGGGGGCTTTGACCCTCCCCAAACAATGTGTGTCCCGTGAGTGACCTTGTCGAGACTGTATGTGGGTGCCAACACAGAGAATATGATATCTCCACAACCCCTGCATGCTTTGAAGCCGGACCAAGGTTGAGGGTTGCAGGGATTTTTAGAAAATTTACATATGTTTTAATGGAGCCGATTGAGGATATGGGTGGGAAGCGATAGGCCAGTGTTTGCTCACATTTGCCTCTCCTGAGCACACAGCTCAGCGGCAGAGCTCCAAACGCCTAAATCCTCACAGGAGATGTAGGGAAATTTTACACAAGTGCAGGCACGTTAAGGTCAGAGTATCGGGCTGTGTGCAATGAATGGTGTTCACTGTTTGATGTTCACATTCTGTTTTCCCAAGATTCCCTTCCATCCACCACACTGATTTTGAGTCCCGGGGCACCATTGGAACCAGAAAATTTCAAGCTATCTTATGTGTGCTCAGGTCAGAAAACAGTGCGGTGGCTAAGTCATGCCTTCAGGACCCTATTTGGCCACCTTTGCCTTAGAAAGGGGTGATCCAGTGGTGGGGACGACCTCCTTCCAAATACTCTAACCTTGATAACGCTGAGTATTAGATGATGAAGCTCTAGGGAGTGTTTGGTCGGGATGACTGGGAATTTGATTGTCCCTGTAAAAGTTTACCCCTGTGAGCCAGGCAGAGTGTCTGCCTCCCAGATGGGCACCAGCAGCTGCAGGCAAATATCATGCTCCACCATGACCAGGCAATCTCCTGCAGGGGATGGAAGGAGAAGATGCATGAATGAAGTGATGAGCTACTAAAGCATGAGGCATACAAACTACTTAGCGCTAGGGCTTCACTTGCTTAAGATGCAAGTATAGCTCTTCTTTTCGAGGCTTAACCCCATCAAGGCCACACAGTCTCAATTGAATGCACACTCAGTTAGTTTTTTGCATGCTTCTCCCCAGCACACTTAATTATTTACATAATGCTGCGATCTGTCTGGGGGCCTTCAGGTGGCACTGGCCAGCTGGAATTTCTACGCATCTGAAAATGTCTGCATATTTCTAGAAATTTCAAGCAGATATGGAGGCGGTCTGTATGTGAGCCTGGAGCGGGGTTGGTAGGATGAGCAGGGGACTGACCACCATCTTGTACACATACACCGGAGGACTGGTTTAATGTGTACTTACTGTTTTTGTGAAATGCATGCAACAGGCTGGAGGAAAGAATGAAAACATGACCGTACGGGCTACCAACAACCGGAATGACTCCCTTGGTCTCCAACTGCCCGAATTTGGTGGAATTCACATGCAGCACAGGCTATGTGCCGATGATGGCAGCGACATGGGTAAGTCTCAATACTTTGCTCATGATTTTGTGATGCCGTAAGGTGCAGGGAATGTACCATGGGAATATATGCTAGACACAGCCTGTAGAGCCACAATGCTTAACCTACATTTGCTGAAGCCCCAAGTACTGTAGGACCCAATTTAGTCATTTGTTTTGGCCAACAACCAAGATTACAGATAAGCTCTCTTGAGGAAGTTCATGCTTTCTGGAGATTTCATTTCCTTGCACCCATTCATACCTTCTGCACCTGCAGCAGACCCTTCTCTTTCCATTTGGTGCTCGAGCAGGGATGTGTTGTGAAATAAGGCTTAATATTGCAGCTAGTAGGGCACATGTCTCGTGTCTCGCACCTTTTAGAACATCCATTGATTAGGCACAGGGTTGGGTCATGCGTATTTTATTGCATTTTGATCATTGCTATAATTGGGTCGCCCTCACCATTGGACCCCCCCAAATGTGGCCAATTTGCTTGTACGCCCCCATGCTCGCCCAATTGCCAGCCCCAACTATTCATAACATGTACATTGTAAGAAGTCAGGCGGTGTGATGAAAGCGAGGTGAGGGCACGGCGGCATGCCATTGGCCAATCTGGCACCATTTTGCACCTTTTTAGCAGGAGAATGGCACTTATCCTAGCTTGCTCCAATCCTGCTGCTTTCCCGGACTTAATCTGCACTTTCATGATTGTTTGGTGCGGCAAAGTCAGATTTGGGGGAGGGGTTGGGAAGGTGTGTTCCGTGGGTGACCCTGTCACGACCAGATGTGAGTGCAAACACAGGAAATACGAAACCTCCGCAACCCAGGCATGCTTTCAAGCCAGACCAAGCCTGACGGTTGCGGGGAGTAATAGAAACCAAGAGTATACGCCTAGAGCTGACAAGCCAACCAAGGGTGTGGGTGGAGAGCGGCGGGCTAAATTAATAATTCCAGGGTTGGCTCATGCGTCCATTTGCCCAGACCAATGCGCGTATGGTACAAACAATGTGCGTACTTAACATCAATTCGTCCGCATTGAGTTTTCATTTTGTGGGATTAGTTTAGAAAGGTTGGGGGGGACATGTGTGCCCTCAACTGCCCCACCAGCTACCTTAAACCACCCCAATACATTCTTATACATGCATTTACATTCAAAGAGCCATCAAAAGGGGGCGGGTTCATGTCAAAAACATTGAGCTGAAAAAAAGTCGCACCAGCACAAGTAGTGCAAGCTGTCTTTGTAGCTCGTGCTTCCCGCATCAGGAAGCACTTCCTGCACATAAAACCCAGCTTATTAACTGCATAGCTGATGAAGCAATCCTGCAGCCTGCCCTGGATGAGATTAGAGCCCAGGCCTATCGATGCTCAGAGCAAGGCAGCAGCAGCCGCACAGTGCCAGCACAGTAATAATACAGCTGCAATCGTGTGCAACGCCTCAGCACCGTCAAGGAGTGCAGGGGAGTGCTCAGTTGGGCAAGGCTGAGCAGGAACATGGGAGACGCCCGGGGGGGTGGGGGTTCGCATTGGACACAGATTTTTTTAATCGCAGATTTTAGGCATTTTTATTAACACGTGAAATAGCTTAAAGTGCACATGACCCAACCCTGGATTCTTTACATCTGCCTCTCCTGAGCGCACAGCTCAGCGGCAGAGAGTTCCATGCCCGAATTCAGACGAGGGATGCAGGGTGATTTAAGACACTTGTAGGCATCTCAAGGTCAGAGGTCAGAGGGTTTGGGGCAGTGTGTGGGAAACGGTGTGCACTCTTCAACCCTTACACTATGTTCTTCCATTATTTCCTTCCATCCACCGCACCAAATTTGACCCCTATGGCACCATCAGACCAGTTAGATATAAAGTATTAGATTTGAAACATAAGCTATCCAATGGTGTGCTCAGGTCAGGAAATGGTGCAGTAACTGCAGAAGTATGCCATGAGGCTAATTGGCCACAGTAATATACAAGCTATCCAATGGTGTGCTCAGGTCAGGAAATGGTGCACTAACTGCAGAAGTATGCCTAGAGAGGCTAATTGGCCAACTATGCCTCAGAAAAGGGTGATCCAGGGGAAAAGATGCGCACTGAAAGACCGGAATGCGGCTAATGCAACCCCTCCCCCCCCGCATTCCCCCGTGTTCTTACTCATTTCCGTGTACTTAAGCGTGTGCAAGCATAAGCAAATGAAAAATATTGAGAGATTTTTAAAGCAGTAGTCTCAACTGCTGCTCTTGCTGCTGCTGTCTTCTGCATGACTGCCATGGCTCACCTCGTTGCTGGAGACCACCCATGTAGGTACCTGATACCCCTGCTACAGGGCCTGGTTGCACTCATCCAAGCATAGGTTGCTGTACAATCGCACCAGCTTACACGTGATGTATACCACGTTTGGTTCATTTTTTCTGGCTGTTGATGTAAACGAGAGAGGCTCATTGTTTCTGGCTGTTGATGTAGACGAGAGAGCACTCCAGGTATGCTGACAGTCTTGGGACTTTGAATATATCTTAATGTAACGTTGAAAAGGTGGTTAAGGGTAGCTGGGGAGGCAGATGAGCGTCTACAGGCTCCCCCTTAACCCTCGACCTCAACCCTCATTTTTGACTACTAAAGGCAGGCAACATGACATTCAATGTGCGCATTGGTACGAGCAAATGGATGCATGACCCAAACCTGATAAAATTAGCATCAGCCAGGGTTGTGTCATTTGCCAATTTTGGATTTATTTGCAATGCGCAAATGATTCGGTAAGATTCAAAATGCGCCGATTGAAGTTTATTAGGAGGCAGATGAGGGGAAGGCACTAGCTGACGCCAGCTAACCCACCTCTTCCTGATTCCACATACACAATTGAAAACAATGCTTAAGACTAGGTTGTTACGTGGGGTTAATCTGCAAATTTTGTGGTGTTTTAGAATTTGGCAAATGATTTGATAAAATTAGAATTTACGAATTAATCGAAATGCTCGAATGAACCATCCCTGGCACTGACCATGATATATTTGCTTGCACCTCAGCAATAGGTGCTAGTTGGGGGCCACTTAATGGGTCTCTTGCATGAAGCATTCTCTTGTTAGGCCTCAATAATTCCCCCATGTTATTCCCCGACCAATTCACTGTTGCTCTTGTGTCCCTTACATTGCTTTTGGCACTCGGTCTTCCCTGGCTCATTAATTGCCCTTTGCTTCTGCAGGCTCAGAGCTGTCCTCAGATCAAGTGCTCAAACCTAACTCAACCTGGTTCCCCACTTGGTTGGTGTCAAGCTCGAGACAATTCAGAGAAGCTTTGATTGAGATTTCTGCATGGGGCGTATCCCCTACCCTCCTTAGTGGCAAGGTGTGTTTCATGTATCAAGAAGTAACAGAAAGAGTTTACACTTGAATGATCAGGTCTTAAAGATCCTCATCCCAGCTCCCAAGCCCACCCTTTCTCTTGTTGCTATTGAAGGCCAGACAGCATGTACACAATTATCTGTGAAAGCTTCAATTTTAACGCTGATGAGGTCATTCCAGTTGCGGACACCCTAGCCGGATGGAAGCACGTGCTACTATGCGTTGCTTGCTTGTAACTGAATGCAAGGAAGCGTTTCTAAAAGCTGTTACCAACAATGACGCATCTGACTCTGGAACATGAGTGCTTAGCACTAAGTTAGCATGTGTCAACTTTTTTGGGCATTGGCTCACATGTTTCCAAGTGCACCCACATGTGCACGTGCACACACCTGTGCATGCACGTGTTCATGTTCCTCCCTGTCCCTGTCAATGGTCCAGTGTTCTACCTTGGACAAGGTGCCCTCTCTTCTTTGTAATGTCGTCTCCTGCATTCATGTTTCACAGCCTCTTAATCTGCTGTGGTTTATGCTGAAAGCACCTTACACGTAAATTATGTGTCTGCCCATGTCGATTTCCATGCCTACCAATTCAGGTATGAGGGTTAAAGCCTGTGAGATGCTGCTTGCTTTCCCGTATCCCAGAAAAAGACGGCTTGCTTTCACAGTTTGCATCGGTATTATCCACCATGCAGAAACCCGTGCCCATCGCCGTCATACTTGAAGATGTTTCAGTAGCGAATGAAGATGGAGCTCCCTTTTGCGCTCTGAGACGCTGTTACATGGGTGAGACAACATTCTGCCTTGGGCCAAAGAGCTGCCTAGACAGGGGCCAGGCAGGGGGCTAACATGGGTTTGACCATCATTTGCACACAAACCGCCAATTTGGGCACTCATCGCTCATCATTTAGATTAGCTTTTGGGCAAGAAAATAAGGGTAGGCCAAACAGGACAGGGTGAACAAAGCTGGAGGCTGAGATCAGAAATCATTTTTGAACTGACTGAGTCATGCCTCTGCCTTGGCCCCACTTCTTTTATTTGACACAAGTTGATGCCCCTCATGCAGCTGTATGCGCAGCTTGCCACAGGATGCATTAGGCACAAGGCACTGGTAGACTGACAGGCTCTTTACAATACCTTTTCTGCAACAACTTTGCATATGGACAACAGAGAACATGTATGTGAGGCCCCTATCCAACCAACAGCTGTGCCTGACAGAATCGTATAGCTTTGTACATATAGAATTAGCAATTCAGTCTGCTCACTGGGCAACAACAGCCCAGTTTGGGTGCTCAGACCCTTTTGTATGCTTAAAATGCGAGAGGTTGTGTCACGGGCCCTACTGGATGCTCAGAATATGATAAGCAATACTGGTGCGCTCAGGGGGCTGGTAGGGGGGCCTGAAAGTGGGAACGACCTACTTTTCACGTTGAATTGTACTTTGAACATACACTGTGTGCTTTCGTTTTGTTAACTTTAAGCATGCAATTAAGATCTATGTCAGGTATGCCTCCATGAAGATGGACGTAATGCGCCAACACCTACTTGGTTTTTTGCTACAATGCTTTTACCTCTGCACCCAGCCTTGTTGGCATTTATATGTCAAATAGCCTACTGCCGCATGATTTTTTATATACTGAAGGACATTCTTGTATGTCTGTTTCACTCAGGCCTCTTTTCCCGAAGCGCCCAACCATGGATTTTGGAGGCAGAGAGGGTGAGTAAGTGAGGCCTGAACCTGAAAATGGTCAGGAATTGCTGGCAGGCACTATTTTGCAAATTGGATCAGTTCTCTCTGCAATGTTTGGGAGCGGATGGACTTAAAATTAAGCTGCGGCTGCTCTGACGGCTGTCTTATTGCTTCTCTGTCTAAACCCTAGCCCCCAACTTTCAACATGTTTGAGGAGGGTCTGGAAATTTCTGTGGTATACTTTACTGTTTTTCTCATTCATCTTAGTCAATTATACCACAGATTTTTTAATTCTTCTTCATTTGCAAGTTCGACGGAAGAGGTTGAGGGGGATTTGCAAGCGTGAACCAGGCCCAAATGCTTTTGAGCAGGCCTAGAATTTTGTTCAGATACCTGCAACAGGACGCTTTTGCTGGTTCATCTCTTGCTTGCAGGTGTAATTAAGATGAGCAGTAGTGGTGTGCTCTTCATAAAGAACTTGGTGAGACTTTCAGCATGCCTAGGGTGATACTCAGACTGGTTCATGCCAGATGCTATGGGTTTCAATCATCAGTGTCATAGAGACCTTAGGGATCAGGAGCTTGCCACGCCTTCAAATTAGATGCTGACAGTTTATCGATGCATTCTTTATGGTACCAGGTCCTCTCTGGGCTTCAGGACACCCCAGTGTCAGGCAGCAGTACAGGCACGTCCTTGCCTCTGGTTGCAGTCAGCCGCCAGGAGAGGTGCGCTACATCCTTTAAGTCCCGATCCCATCCCAAGTTTCTGTTTTTTTCCCAGATCAAAGTAGACCTGGCTTTTATCTGTCTTTCATGCCTGCCCCTTTGAAGAGGTTGCTCTTGCCTTCGTCGGCTCAAAATACGTCTTCCTACATCTTCTTACTCGCAGAACAATGCACTTAGCTGACGTCACCCTTGTGGTGGCCAAGCAAGATTTTTTGGTCCTGCTCTCGGCAGCCAACAGGGGTGAACGTTGGAAGTCAGGCGCCAGGAGGACTGCGTATCTAATGAGCGGTATCAGCACATTTGAGCCAGTGGAATTCAGCCCGTCCTCCATAACTCTGTCTCAGTACAAGTGCGTACAGCACCGTTTGTGCGTTTGTGTGTGAGCGTGTGTGTGTACGATTGAAGTATGAGTTTAAACATTGTTTTACATGGTGGGCAACCAGGCCATTGCACAGCTAGCACTCTACACCTCAATTATAGTAATTCAGGGAGCAAATATTAATTAAAAATACTTGCGTCCACTATACACATTGGCTGGCGCGTCACACTCCCCTGCTCCCTGACGGCCATTACATTGTGTAAGATTTGCTCTTGACAACCTTTTTCGTGTTTTGAATGGTACACGGCATGCATTACCTTAATGTCAGAAGATTAAGCAGTCTTGTTCCTTGCACTTAAAATGGCCTTAATAGTGTCTTTGTAATAAGTCCATCAGCCACGTCTTGTTTGCAGTGGGTGGAGCGTCCAAGGCACAAACATCGAGATCAGGCCAAGCACGCCGCTGTTAGCCTCAGACCAGCTTCTTGATCAAAGTAGATCTGGAAAGGGCACAGATGCAGATCAAGTGGCTGTGGGTGTGGGCGTTGGCGTGGGTGTTGGGGGAGGGCTATTGTTAATTGGAGCAATCATAGCTGCAGTGGTGGTCCTAAGGCGCAGGCATGCACGGTGAGTTGTGCCTCCATGTGGCATTGCATGTGTAAGAAATTGACACTTTTCTGCAAGCCTGCTTATGAGGCATGCTGATTTGTACCAATTTCAATTCTCCGACCAGTTTTGGTGGGGCTGGGTGGCATGTCACAGCACTCTGCGGCTTGCGGCTCAGGTGTTGATTGATCATCATGGCAAGACCAGCTGCAATGTGGCAGCATGAAAAGCTTACTGTGCCACTGGATTTGATCATTTTTTATCGTAAATGTTGCCATGCATGCGCAGAAGGTGTGACAGCTTTGACAACCATGTAAACGTCAACAAGTATGCAGCTGCTTTGGAGGAAGGAGCACCGGTAGGATAGGAAGTTGTCATGTGTGCAACTGCGCACTTTTGTACATCAACATAATTTTACATTAGACCCTGGACTGGAATTAAGTGACACATGACCTTTGATGCCATCTCTATGGGTATTAGAGTGTTAAAAGCTTGATTTTCACTTTTAAGTTGTATGCTTTGTTCCATGTTTGCCACCATGTCATGATGATTGCCGTTTTACAAACCATGCCCTTCAGGCTCAAGTTATTAATGTCACCAGCATAACAGTAGTGTAAGCAAGCCGGCTGCTTCAATGTGCATTGCAGGCATCATTTGCATCCTTTATAAGGATACAACAGAATCCGGGTAGCAAGACCAACAATGCCAGCAGCAAATTGACCAAGATGACACCTAATAAAGTGTCCACATTTATGGAGGACAACGGTGCGTTTCTTTGTACGTTGCGTGACACTTGGCTCCTGGATGATTCAAGCTTTCCTGCAGCCGGGCTGGCTTGTTGCAACATTCTCTGATTGGCTAATTCCCTACCTGGAAGCCTGAGTTGCTCAGGTTGTCTGCCCTGGTTGAGTTTGCACTGAGTTTGCATCAACCCACCCAATCTGCACATTTCTTAGGCAGTGGACTGGGTGGGTCTTTTTTTGAGGCACTGGGGCAGCTGCGAAGGATCAGCAGGATTAGTGTGGCAGTGGGTAATGGATCTTGTTCAAATTCTCACTTGCACAAAATGCCTGGTCAAAGCCAGGAAATGTAAAGAATATGCCTGGTCTGATACGGACGCTTTCAAAGTATTGCTTGGTCAGAGCAGTCCGGCTGATGCCATTTTGATGCATGTGTTTATGGCTTCCACACTGGGTCCCTTTCCCAAGCTTCAAGGTCATCAAATTTTGCTTCACCGTGCACGACCATGCTCTCCTGATTGTCCTCTATGTTATGTATATTTGCATTACGTGCATCCCAAGGTATTGAAGTGCGATATTCTTTTATTACTATGGTGCTAATTGCAGGCTTTCAGGATGATGCTGTGACCTGTGAAGAATTTGTGGATGTATCATCTGTCATCACTCCATCGATGGAAATGTCTACTGTGCCCGGAAGCATGCCTTCTGAACAAATTCCTGCAGACCAGGCAGACCTGAGTCCTCAAATCCCAATGGACCCACACTCGCTAGTGCAACAGCAGGTGAGTCTAAAGTTGACAGAAATTACACACGCAAATTGTTTTTTTATGAAAGGATGCTTCCAGGATAAAGCTTCTACGATTGTTCCTGTACCCTGATGATGTATGATGCTCGACTTGGTGTTTCCGCTCCACAGGAAATCCTGCTTGTCTGGTCCCCTCGCTCATTATTTTTTGTAATTCTGGGATAAGGGCTAAGAAGTTGCCTCGTGAGCCCGTGTGCAAGTGCATTATGGTGATATCTTCCAATCTTGAGCCTTGCCATTAACTCATGTGCACCAGAAATACCAGGAATCAGCATAGCACGAAAGCCCACCTTGTCTTCAAGTGTTTGCACACAGACAGGCCCAAAAAATATCACACAAGCAGGCATTGCCCACAACTTTTTGCCCAAAAGATTACCTTGGTATCATGCCAATGCTACTAGCCCAAGCAGTATGGTACATGTGCTTGGGTTACACAGTGGAGACAAATAATCTGCGCTTTTAGTGCAGGCAAGCTGATTTCAGGGCATGCAGTGCTGCCTGTAGCTTGCTCAGAGTTAATGTACCTCAAAAATCCCCTCATGAACAGGCATGCATTGGAAACATGGGGAGGATGTGCAAATGGTTTGTGGTAGGGAGTGCAGGGCAGTCCTACAAACCAAAGATTGAGGTCCATGCCACTGCGTGCCCATAACCTTCTAAGGCGAGCAAAAAACTTCTTGAGTTTGCTCGTACTTTCGTGGGCAATCATGTCTATGTCCACTGAGCTCGGCAGTCAAACATGCTCCAGTTTGATGGTACTCATCACTTGTGCCACAAGCGCTTATACACTGATAACGCAGGGCTGTGTAGCAAAATGCAATTTAAAAGAGCAATTCCCTTCATGCAATGCGCATTCCCGGGCACACCAAACTATTGGCAGTGGAGGCCCCAAGGCGCCTCTTGCCAAGGGGACAAGCAGGCCAGCAGCTTGCATAGATGGTAGCAAACAATATTGAAATGACAGATTCCATGGGAGCTATGCTCTTGTTGAATTGGCAGCTGGGACGCCTGCCTAGTGCTTTTCACGTGTTGATCACAGAAGCAATTGCAGTTTTAAGTTCATCTGTGGTTTTAATCATGTAGACAAAGCTTTTGATGTCTTTGAAATGTCACCCAAAGCACCCTGCCCACTCCCAGCTACAAAGCACACTTTGAGAGAACGCAACAGGCCAGGTACCTGGTCATATATGAATAAGGGCTTTCAATTGGACTTTGAAGCAGGGAGTTGAATTTTTGTGTGTGGGGCTTTCAAATTCCAGAATTTCCTTTTCACAGGAGCATGGAAAATTTTAATTCAACTTGCATTAAAAACTGTGACGACCAAATGATATCAGAATCAATCTTGTTCACCTAAGCCTTTCTGCCAAAGTGATTGTAAGGCTCCAATTACACTGACCAACATTCCATCCCAAGAAAAGCAGTCCTTAAATACTTATTTGTGCTTGTTTCCAGGGTGCAGCACAGTCGCAGATAATGTTTTTAAATTGTGACTTCAGTTTGCGTAGGTATCCTGCATTAATTGACCTACATTTCAAAAGTCTAAAGATATCCTGCGCAATTCTGTGCTTCATAAAGCATCAATTATTCCATTGTAATTGTTCATTAGAAGGATAACTGCAGATTATCTAGTCCCTTTTTTGTTTAGTTCCGGAAACGGGTCCAGGAGAGCCCAGCCCCTGCCAATCCGCCCTGTCTAGATTCCTCTTTCCAAGCCGCGGGTGAAGCTTGTGACGGCCGCAAGCATAAGCCACCTACCCACACTGACCCTCACACACCTTAAAATTTGTAGCTACTTGCACTCGGAAAAGTCTACAGAAAAAGTATATGTACTGGACATCCTGCATTTTATTCCAGGGCCTGGGCGCTGGAAATAAGATTATGTACAGTGCATCAGCTTTTACAATTTGCGTACCGGAAGTGTGCTTAGATGAAGCTTCTCGCTGATGCTTCTGACGGAACCTATGACACTGTTTATTGTCTAGACAACAAACATTGAATTCTGATGCAATGGGTTCTATCAATCTCTTTCTCAGGATTAACCTTTGATTTTGAAATATCAATTTTGCAATTGTTCCCTCACATTTTAACTGCCCCATTTTCCAATACTGCAAGCCTGCTGTGCCTAATTTGAAGCTCTTTGGCTCCCAGCAACCTGGACCCAAGGCTTGGCACATAATCACTCTATATTTATGCACAATCTGCACAGTCATCGAACATATAATATTGCAAGAAGAGGAAGGATGGCAGGTTGGGAGCTGCATTGCTTGGGAGCTCTCTTGGCGCAAAGACATGCATTGCAACAGATTGATAGGTTGGGAGATAGCTGGACCTGCATGTATTTTTGTTCAATGTTGCAAATCTAGCTGAAAATTAGAGGCGGTTGCCCTTCTGTGCGCATCATCAGCTGGTCGACTCAAGGATGCCATTTTTAGAGGACCGCCTGCTTGCAGACTTGGAACTCATTAAGACAAATCATGTAGCTGTTTTGTGCGCGCATGCACACAGTAGCCTACGCACACCCATGTACCCATAGTTTTATACACCACTGCACAAATGATGTGCGCACGCAGCCAGCAGTGCAACAACCAAGCTGCATACTACATTCCATGTCGCAAGAGTTGAGCTAAGCAGGAACACCCAAGGTTTTACTATGCTGGGTAACTTTGGAGCTGAATGGACTTTCCCAAACCTTTTTCAGGATCCTGTTTCTCCTTTTACCCCTTCTTTTAACTCTGCTTTTGATGTTGCTTAGATAGAACAGAAGTATGTCCACAAAGAAAAGCCCCCAGGCGAAGTCCTGTAATGCACACACAGTCTGTGGGGAAATGTCAAATATGCCATTGGCAGATATCCAGGGACCTTTAATGACCTGGTTGGCAAAGTCAGTCTAAAATTTGCAAAACATTTGTCAGTTTTTTACTGCACGCTTAACCTGCAGCCACAAAAATGGGGGGGGCCTGGTAAGTGCCTGGTAGGCTGGCTGGCCCTGGCCAATACTTGCCTGCTCCTGTTTCCAGTTTTTGTTGAGCTAAGTTTCTGCTGCGCTTACCATGCCCTCTCCCAGCCCCCTGATACTGCAGGCCTTCAAGTTATTATGAGTCTGACCAAAATGTCGGGCGGGGGTGGGCCTTGGTGGCCAGGGCAGGCCACCATGAGCTTAAATGGAAGAAAAATTAACATAGGGACTACACCCCATGACTGGGGCTTTGCCAAAGTATCTGCAATTCCTTCAATAGCAAAATACCCATGCATATCTTTGATCGCCCCAGCGGCTGGACCCCCCCTTACAGGATCATTTTGCTTTTTGAGCCTCACTGCTATGCATGCATGCAACCTGAGGTTTCAGGGCTGGTCAAGGGGTCCTAACAGGCATCCATACGCTGAAGGGCTGACCTGGTGCACCACCTCTGGGCCTAACACTGAAACAGCGCTACCACATGACATGCTTGACTTTAATTCTATTAAATGTAATTTTCAACAAGGGCCCTGTGGTGGAGGCCAGCAGCTCAGGCCGATGCATGAAAACATAATAACATGATACAAAACAATACTCTGTGAGCTCCAACAAACCTTGAAGCCGCCCGGTGGGGGGGAGGGACGATAAGGTCCTGGGCAGCAGCATCGAACCTGCAGATTTCTGTCCGGTTTTGCCACCAAGGGTTTGGGGCTAATATCAGAAATACGACATTTAAATGAGGCCAATTGGTGGCCTGGATGATTTTTGGCAAAATGTTTCCCTTGTGACACAGGAGTGCTATTTCCAACTGTGCTGTCCCTTTGATTTCGTGACCCCAAACTCACACCAGAGTTCAGGGCAAAACAATGATGATTTTAGAAAGAGGCCATGGATTGGTGCACTTTGTGGATAATGGCACCTGTTTTGCTTTGTGACATTTGTCAAAATTAAGGCTCCCAGCTGTGCACTGCCTCCCAGCCCCTCCTCCCAACATGGCCTTAAAGAGCAAAATATCAGCCACCCAACACACTTACTTTCAGGTCTTGAAAAGGTGCAGTGATGAGCAACTGATGGGGTTGCAAAGTTATTGACACTGTTTGCCTAGGCAAAGGGGGGTCCCAGCCGCGGGGGCAACCCTTTATGATAGAAAGGGCTCTGAGTTGGGAGTGGTTTCTTAATGCATTTATCACCTCCCAAGGATCCTGGATGTGCACCTGCTCGTGTTGACTGGGTTATAGTCAATCAATCGATTCAATTCATGCATGACAGTGCTGTTTAAGTCCAAGAAATTTACAGAGCCAAGCATCGAGTACATAGCTATCCTGGTTGAATGAATTGATCAAAGCTGCATTTACAAAGATTACTGCTTTGGGAACTTTTGTCTTAAGACTTGCACTGGAAGGAAAGTGTTGCCTTCAATGCTGTTGCCAAGCACAAGCGATACCAGTTGAGAGCATTTGGAAAGTTCAACCAGTTGGTATTTAAGACCTCTGCTGAAATGAAAAAGATCCAAAGGTGCTTGACATGGTTCGTTGTGACTCATGATGTGTGCATGTGATGCTACGAGTACCAAACACTTTGACTGATCACCCACCTGGGGCCCTAGTCATGCTCTATTGTTAAGACAACCACGCGGCGACTACCCTGCCTGTTCTTTACCTGCAGGTCACAAAACTTATGAAGCAAGGCAAGGAGGGAGCCTTGCAGCTAGATGGTGTGCTTGGAAAAGGCGCGTGGGGCACTGTGTATGAAGGTAATATCAATGTTGTTTGAAAACTTATGATCCCAGAAGCATATCCAAATCTGCTTTTAATTAAGTATGCTTTTATTTTCTGCAAAAACACATAGCATGTTGACACCCTCACAGCGAGAGATTTATCGGCTGTGCCTTTTGGAGACGCCCCTTCAAGTGTTGTATTGGTGCAAGCTGGATGAATATGACAAAAAATGGTGCTCCAAACTTTGTAGTATCAAATTTGATATTGGACAAGTTTTTCTTGCAAAGACGAGGAGGAATGCGCGTTACTCCACCCATCACTTGGTCCCGGCATCCCTTAGACCTTGTAGGGCATTTAAATGTGAATCATGGAGAAATGCCAAAAGAAACTTGGGCTAGGCGAACGAACCAGATTGTGTCTACAATATGCACCCCGCACCCCTGTGACAGGCCAGTTCAGTTCAGCACCCTTATTTGTGACTGGCCACTCAGTTCAGCTCGCTCCGTTACACGCAGGGAAATGGAAAGGCCTTACGGTTGCAGTCAAAACAGTGAGTGCCCCAGCCTTGGAATGAAAAGCATCCCAAGTATGGGGTAAACTTTTATTACGCCTTGCTTTCATTGTTCTGGCTTAGAAATTGGACCATGTGTCTATTTAACTGTTCCAGACCCTGTTGTCTATTGAAATTGCCTTAGTTGTGGTCACACTCAATTTTCACATTTTCTCCAGTTCTCCATTCAACTTGAGATAAAAAGGAAAGTGGAGAATTTTGTGGCCAATGGTAATTTTCACAACTGAAAGATTGTTTGTAACTATGGCTTCAGCAATGCTTGTAAGCCCTCTGATCTGACCCCATTTCCATTCTGTTGTTGAACCTCTGGCCTGGTTGGCACACTGTTGCAGGCATTGCTGTTTGCTAGGCTGCCTCTAAAAGCACTTGCCAGGCCTACAAACCATATATCGAAGGAACAGATCTGGATAATTGCATTGAAAGAGCCCTCTGGGCTTGGCTGCGGTATGCATGATCTGTCGTTTGCATTAATTGGGGCATAAAAGGCTGCTCAGCTTAAAAACCTACATGCTTCCTTATGCACATATCTTAGATGAGTGGTGTGGTTGCCGTGGTGAGAATGGGCTTCTGCTCAAAACGCATGTATCAATGCTTCTATTTTAATGCAGGTCCTGTTCACTGAGTACACCGGCGGACCTGGCAAGCTGCCAGAGAAGGCGCGCGCCATCATGGAGGCTGCTGTGAGCACAGCCATTTCGCACCCCAATTTGGTGAGTAGGGGGTGCTTCGAAGAAGCAGCAGGCCCCCTCTTAGAACCGCCCAAACAGGTTTGTGCCATCAGGAAGAAACAATCGGTGTATCCATCCCATTCCTGAGCATGGAAAAACGGCATTTCTCTTCCCTGCTTGCGTTCTAGATTAGGGATCTCTGCCCTCAGATAAGATGACAATTATAACAGGCAGTCAGGGTTATTGTCAGCACAAGTGTCACCTCTGTTAGCTCCCAGGGTTCTCATCTGACAAAAGCTTGCTCACACATTTTCATACTAGACAAATCCACACACCTGGCCATAAACTAACAAAAAACACTTTCATTGGCTTAAAACTTGCAGTCTTCCAACACACATGGTGCAGCCTTGTTCTTTGCTAGCCTATACACTGATGAGCAATGAAAGGCCGATGGAGCGTGGCTCCTTGTGCAACCAACAGAGGGAAAATCCCAATCATTTTTGCTCAATCGATCTCATTAAGAGGGTTTACAAAGCTCCAACATTCACTTGTTGGAAATGATGGTGTCTAAACAAAATTGGCACGCAAACGAGTACTTGTGATCATTGTTGTTATTGTAACCTTGCCATTTTGCGTTTTTGTATTATCTTACGCCTTAGCTTTGCCAGTGAATTGTGGCTCCTATGTGCCATGTTTGGCTGATTTGTGGTGTACACATGCTAGGTGTCCACGTATTACTATGACATCAAGCCTGTTCAAGACCTAAATGAAGGAGGAGGGCTGCAAGTAACCCAGTCTCATGGAGTGATGGACTGGAAGCTGTGAGTCAACATGCTTGCACAACCCGTCTTGTTGTGTGTGCTTTCAGGTTTACTTAAGGTTACCACAAAAGTGTTGGGTGGTAAAGAATACCAGAGATGGCTCGAAGCATTCTGTATGATTTCTGTATTTTTATCTTAAGGCTTTTCGGAATGATGCTGTGCACGAAAGACTTGGCGATGAATCTTCAAGAACAATTAAACATGCTGGATTATCAGCTATTTATTCTTTTAGCTCTTAAACGTTGCTGCTTCTTGTGTGCATGGATATGCTTGCAGGTTTTTGGTGCTTGAATATTGCCCCTGCACGCTCGGCTATGCGCTGCGCAAGGACTTATTGCACAGGTAACAATGACCTTTGCATGATGATTCAGCAACAAAGTGCGTGCTCCTTTCCTCAACTCTGACAAGCCATTTTGCATCGCACTTGAAAGGGATGATTGCTTTTTCTGTACTTGGACACAAATTGTCCGACTGGGCACTTGTTCAGGAACAACTCACCTTATTGGGAAGGCGTCCTGCATCTGCTTCTGGATATGGCGCAAGGCACGCTTTACCTCCACAACCTTCAGATAATTCATGGTGATCTAAAGGTGGGAAATATGTCAGGTGACCAAACAGAATCAGAGGTATACAACAGGCCAAGGTATTTTGTCAGGATGCTGGCCATGTGAGTATTTTGTCAGGATGATGGCTAAACAAAGAAAATAAGAGGTGTAACATAGGTGAAGGTGTATGTAAACATGTTGCGTGAGCATGGTGGTGGGACTTTGTGTGCACTCCTTGTAGTAAGGCTTGTCTCTATGGTCAAAGGACTCAAATGCAGTGCGTATTACTGGGATCAAGTACCACTCTTCAGGTCACCTGATGTCACAGCTGTCGAAAATACCTTATATCATTATGTCTCCCATTCATGCATTTGTGTTTGCAGCCTGAGAATGTCCTGATCAAGGTTGACCAGAGCTCGAAAGTGGGTCTTGTTGCAAAGATCACAGGTACAGTACTTGTCATCCCTGCTCGCACTCCCCCTTTTGCATGCTTGAGAAAGGATGAAGAGCTTTGTCCCATCTGCAAGGGGTTGTCATGCTGGCAAGTCTGTAGTGAATCCTTTGGTCCTTTGCAAATTTTGCAGCATTGGACAGCACATCATCGTACGGGCAAACTTCTGCATTGCCTTTGCAAATGAGTAAATCAATAGATTACAGTGCTAGGCTATTCCTGGAGCACTTCAAGCTATTTGGCGTATGAAAACGTGATTTTGCGAGTGCGCCATCTGTTAATTGACTGAAGTTTTCCCATGTGAAATGGGACCAAACCGAGCTTCTGCTCAGCATTGGATGAACAAGATTGGGCTGTACACGTCCTGACCTTGATTTAATTCTGATGTAAAAAAGCTTTCCCTTTATGTGGATCAGTCCCTCTGACTTGTTGCCTAGAATGTTGTGCTGTGGCTCGGATCATTCATCATTGTGGACAGGGATTCATGTTGTTCTTACTTATTGTCTGGACGTTGGACGTGAGCCTCACAGAGTTTGCTGCCTGATGACCATTGTGGTGCTGCCCACCCCATGAGATTTTTTGATTGCTGTCAGCTAGCTAGTCTGCACACCTTTGAACCTGCCTTTGCGCAATGCTGCCAGTTTCCGGAGGAAATCTTAGCTAATCTTGTTGCCTGCCCTGTCACTGCCATGCTGCTGCCCCCAAAAGACTTCGGTTTGGCCATCAGTCTGGGCCCCACAGCCACTCATGTTAGTAACTTCCGCTCTGGGACGCCCTTTTATTGCGCGCCCGAGGCAAGTGGACCTGCACAGTTGGAGGCTGTGCAAGAGATGCCTTGATATGCCTGCTGCCGTGTGTGTCTAAAAATTTTGCCACCAATGAGTTTGTTTCCTTGCACAAGGAAGCCTTGCTTGCCCGTCTATCAGTCAATTATCTCTATTCCACTTGAATACACTTTCCAGGAATTTCCAGGTATCTGAACTGCCAAGATAGTCTCAGACTGAGACTCTCAGCACACCAACTGCTCTCCATTTTGAGCATGGCTGTCCAAAAGACTCCATCAATAAGCACTGTCCATGCTCGTATTATCTAAACCAAAGTTGATGCCCTCCTGCCTCTCCTAGTACAGGTAGCTGTTTCAGGGAGGACCACAAAAGCCTCAGATGTTTTCTCCTTTGGCGTGATGATGTGTGAAGTTTGCTCGCGCGTGGCTCCATGGACAAAGCAAGGATGCGCTTGCGTTGTGAACCCACACTTCCCTGCGTTTGCGCCAGGCACTCCCCTTGTCTTCAGGAACTTGGCTTTCAGGTGGGCTCAAGGGATGGCCTTTTCTAGGTAACCTACCTCATTTGAAATTCTGAAAGTATTTTTGACAATCATCAGGTGCCCATTTGGGGACCTGACATTGGTTAGGAGCTTCCGCTTTTTCTTAGGTGACTGCGGCTTGCCAATAGTCTGTACTTGCCTAAATTTATAGGAAAGCGATCCAACTAGATAGGCTCCAGCTCTATTGACATGTTGAATAACTCATCTTTAAGGCCCAGGATTTGAGGGGCCCTGTTGGCCTCCTCAGGAAGCTTGTCCAATCCCCCACCTGTCAGTGTCTTTATTCGCCTGGTCCACGCACAGCAATACTCTTCACTTGCGTGGTGCTGGTTTACAATGAAAATAGCTTTTGTGTACGTATTGATAGTACAAATTGATAGTACAGCTGTGCAAATTGTGTGTCAAACATATTAATAGTACGTACTGATAGTACAGCTGTGCAGAATGTGTGTGCAGAAGACAGTGTACCTTAACAGGGGTCGGCCTGTTCACGCAACGACCTTATGAAAGCCTACTAGTCAAACCTACTTGCAAACCTTCTTGTCAAAGCTACCGTGAGGGTGTGTAACAGAGCATGCCTGGGCTTCTGCTCAGCTGCAACCTCTTCCCATCCCAATATCTGACCATCAAAATGTAAGATGATTTAAAGAATATTAATTACTTTGCAACCTTGACCCCTTTTGTTCCTAAATTTTATGGTCTGTTTTGCTCTCCGTGCTTATACCCCTTCTTTTACAGTTGCTTGGAGCTAAATGCTCAAGCCCGCCCAATATTTCAAGAAATTGTGTCCAACTTGCAGGTGAGAAAGGCATTTGGGTGTTTGGTTGTGCTCCTTTTATGTAATGTTTTGATTTGTTAGGAGGCTTGCCTTAGATACAGGGTTGTGCCTCCTCGCCATCTTCATGGAGTGGGGGCAAAACCCCACTTCATTGTTTTGCCTTCACTCCATGGACGGTCAGTTTTCTTGACCGTTTTAGTGGTATGATGACGGTCTCATACGGTCCAAATCGCAAAAACATGGTCAAAAGGGGAAGACGTTGGCAAATTGACCAGTCAATTGCACTGTCTGGCCCAGCCTGCAGGCCAACTAACCACACAACGCTACCCTGGGGTTGAAACCCTCAATTGAAGAAGCTGCAAATGAAAATCTTAAAAAATATATTGCAGATGCTTATTATGGCCTTCCATGCGAACAAGGTATGCAGGTCTTGATGGGGCCTGCCTGCCCAGCTCCAGTGCCAGGCAAAACCTTGCCAAGCCTACAGCTCCTGCAGCTGAGGACTCCCCCATCATCACTCAGCAAAGGCTTGCCCTAGCAGGCAGGCCAATAAGAATGCCTGGGTAGCAAAGCTTTAAGGGGCCACAAGAGCATGAGGATTAAGACTGCAACCATCCATCCCTCTTGCTAGGTGGCCAGTGCTCATTGAGCATGAGGACTCCTCAGAGGATGGGTTCAGAAACAGCATTAGGAGCATAAAGTTGCAACCCTGCAAGGACTTTGCACGGATGAACGCTATCCACTTAGCTGAGGAGGAACAGGCACAGCAGCTGGAGCAGCGGCAGAAGGATGTAGAGCCAGTGGCTGAAAAAAGCAGCAGGAAGGGAGCAGCAGCTGCTGCTCAGCAAAAGTGGGTAAAGAAGTGATTGTGGAGGTGAAAGGGAGAGGACCCTGGTGTTCCTGAGGTTACAGCAGACAATTTTGTTTGAGCCAGGGAATCACACCCGAAGCGAATTTTACTGAACTGTCTAGACAGTCAGCAATTTGATAAAGAAAGAATTGCAATAAAGCACTGTCCTGACCCAATCAAACACTGGAATGCCCACCATAGTGGCACAGCCCTGATACTGTTGAATAGAAGGTTCTTGTTCGACTTGTTGTCTCGTTTTGTTTGTCTTACTAAGGAGGATACATATCATAAGGCCCATTGAGGAGGCAATGTCTTGAATGCCACAACACAGCCCTGGCTTTCATGGCTATTACGCGTTCTAGACCTCTCAGAACGCCTTAAATGGATTGGCATCGCAATGTCAATATAATTCAATATAGTTTGATGTTGCTGCGATAAGCCCAATCCATGATCTAATGGTAAAATTAATTTGTGCACTTCTGTGCAATCAATCAGCATTTACTAGCCAAAATGAGAGGTGGGGAGGTAGGATGGGGCCTGTAGACCCCTAACTTTTTGGCCAACCTTTTTCACCGGTATGCAAACTTGAGTGTTTAATCCATGTTGCTAGGAGTGTGGGGCCATGGCATGAATGTGGAGCCAAGCCAACATGGTGCATGTGCATGCGCATTGTGAAGCCATCTTTGTAGGTGGTGCCTCAGGTATTCAGGAGCACATTTGCTCGTGGGATATCAGAAGTGAAGGGGAGAGGTTAAAAGGAAGCTTAATAATGCAGCCCTGCAACCCCTCTGTAAAAGGGAAGTGCACAGAGCAGCAGCAACAGCAGCAGCAGCAGGAGCAGCGCCAGCCTGATAGGAGCGCAGCAGTAACTGCTGCTTAGGTATCTGCAAAGCAGCAGTGGTTGCTTGAGGAGTGCAAAACCTGTGGCAAGAGAGCGAAGGCGGGAGAACTGCAGGGTGTCGGGGCATACTTGTGCAATGCACTGGGGTCTATTCATGGCCATTTTTTATGTGCGCATTGTAGGTAAGCTTTGCATGATTTCCTCCTGAATGGAAGATAATGATGATGATAATAATGAGTATAAATACATAATGAGACCCAATGATTAGTGACCTTTTGTTTAGGCCGCGGTCACACGCAAATTTTTTTCATAATTCAGGCAAAAAATTTTGGGATATTGGCAAAAATTTTGCGGTCACACGCAAAAATTTTTCGGAATTACCAAAAAAAATTCTGAATTATGAACAGAGGATCGAGGTGCATGATTGGCCCCATTTTTTTGGGAATTCCAAAAGTTCGAGGATTGCCATGGGAACTTCACCAAACGACTTCCCCTTGAATAAAATGCCCCTGACACACATTTTTTGCTTGAAACCTGCATATCTTCTTGCATTTACAATATCTCAAGATGGTGAGGCTTGGACAGGAAGACCTCACCGAAAAGGGCATACAAGGCTAGGCCAAGATGCCCCACCTGGCTGCAGCCCATACCAAGGTGCCATGAGTGTGTGCAAGCCTGCGGTCAGGCTTCCCAACCTGCCCAGGGGCCCAAACCATTCTGCGTTTTCCAATGCTGAAGCATGATAAAAAGATAGCTCAACCAAGCAGGCCACAGCACAGGGCAACCCCCTATTCTGAAGCAGCAGTTAGCTATGGGCGTGGGCATGGGTAGGAGCAGTGCACTGGTGTACAATAAGAGTTGCAAAATACTGCATTTGTGCAGAGAATGAGTAACTTAGGTGTCATGCCCAGCAACAAAGGCACACAAAGGGAAGCCTAGCCAGAGAAACTGATCATGACTTTTTACTTCAAATTTAAAAGACAACTTGCTAGACAGATCAATGGGAGTGGGTCTGCATGCGAGCCTGCGCATGTGTGAGTGCATAGATGAGTCGCTGGGTGGCGTGTACATGTTGCATCTCATACAAGTGTTGGTGAGTTGTTGCTCATGCTCATGCATGTGCACTTCTCCCTTACTTGCTGCATAGCCACAGCCTCAAGCAGCTCCACCATGTAGTGCACTGTACAGCAGGCTGTATGCCATACTGTGAGGCTGC
>LFCJ01000338.1_pt1 | contig 28306 bp, 33 predicted proteins | sample 643141 | NCBI WGS metagenome assembly LFCJ01 (sample SAMN03766243, study PRJNA286221) | soda lake metagenome | biome: soda lake; feature: Kulunda steppe; material: water; isolation source: sample B1-Br-g2 brine of Lake Bitter-1 | place: Russia: Kulunda steppe | collected 2010-07
GTCACAGGGTCTACTTGGAGGATTTCACATCTATCGACGGCGTAGCCGTGGTATTCGAGAGATTTCTTGTATGCGAGTACTTGTGAGAAGTATGACTCGTGTACGTCTTTCGAGGTTTTGTAGTCACACATCACTCGGTCGCCATTCTCGTCGATGTACACGAGGTCTGCTTGCCCAGCGTACGTACCGATAGTCCCGAAGTCAGGGTCTTCGACGGTTGGGTGATGGACGAAGATTTCGACGAAATCCGTTTCGACATAAGCACCGTTTGGGTTGTTTTCGAGGAGCTCCCATGCTTTCTGGCGTGCCCACTCACCACCTTTCTTGATTTCATTCCAGTCGAATTTGATGAGCCAGTCTGGGTAGGATTCGTACTCTGGTGTTCCTTCTTCAGGATTGATGTCGCCCATTCGTTGGAGTGTTTCCTTAGCTTCGTACTCTTCGTGCGATTGCGGGAGGTCGCCGAACGAGTGAAGGACTTCCCAGTGAGTCCATGTTCCTACAGTCTGGTGGTACTTTAATCGGAGGCGGTCGTCGTGGTGCTTTTTCCGCCAGTCCTCTATACGGAACTTCTTTGCTTGATTGTTGTCGAAGCCAAGGACTGTCGTTACGCTTGGGTGTGGGATTTTATCTTCAGTACCCCAGTAAAACCGCATTGTGACCTCTTTTTCGCCGTACTGTTTCTTGATTGCGTCGTACAGTTCAGGAGCATCACCATCATCGAACTCGTCAAGGACATTCCGTGTCGCCTTGTGGAACGTGTAAGGGTCGAGTCCGAGTTCGATAGCGAAGTCAGAGAGTGTGAGTGCAGAGTTCTTGAAACCGTGTTCGAGGTCGTCACCGATAACGTGTTTCACTGCACTTACGAACTCGTTCGGATTGACGTTTAGGTCTTGAGCGAACTGATATATGAAGTACTGTTCGTCGCCTGCTTGGTCGATACGCATGGTTTCTAACCCTCGTTTCATTTCACTTCCGTCGATACTGGTAGGCATTCTTGTGTAATATTTACGCACTAAAACCCCAAATGTGTTACTGTACTTCAGGTGTGAAATAAAAGTTGCAGTATAACATTTAATGAGATTGAATAGTGTACAAGAACCTGTCTGTCACCAAACCCATACAACATTCTTAGCCGATGAAAGGATTTAAATTCTCGGACAGTGTACAAAACCTATACAATGACCGCAGCTGCGACTGCTATAGAGAGTTACCAGTGTCCATACTGTGACCAAGAGTATACTGATGAACGGTTAGTACGGACACATATTTCATTATCCGATGATTCAGCCCATGCAGGACGAAACGGCGTGATGCAAGAGAGTACAGTATACGCTCTCGATGCTGATAGTGAAATTGTCGAAGAACTCAACGGTTCAGGAACGATTAGTGGAGAGAATATGGATGAGGAGGTACCTGATGACGTATTCCCAGCTAGTACGACAGAGAAACAGTTACTCGTACTCAAAACTGCAGTCCGTAATCCGAACGTCGATTCACTTAAAGAGATTGAACGACGAGTGACTGAACTCTACGATACGGACGTGAGTTATCAAACCGTACGGAATACTGTTCAGGATTTCTTCGTCAGTGAGGAGGATGATGAAGATGAGTCAGAAACCTATGAGGATTTAACGCCAAAGCAACGGGCAGTCGTTGATGTGATGGCATCCAAGCAAAACGAATCTACAACAACAATTGCGGAAGACATCGTAGGTGTTTCTAAAACGTATCCATCGAAAATTGAACGAGAATATGGACATGTTATCGAAGGTCGAGATTCTATCATAGCGGAAATGCCTGCTCCAGAGTGGAATGATGAACAGAGAGCTGTCATAGAAGAGTTGAAAAATGAAGCTGACCCACTAGAGCCTGAGCAGACATATGATGAAATAGCTGAAGAAGCTGGCGTTGATATTGACGTAGTATCTCGATTATTGCATGGTCATAAGCACGATGTTCTCGACCGATTACCTACTGAAGTTACAGATGATGACGATGTAGTTCGTGGTGAACAAGCAACAGATAGTTCAATCACCTCACAAGCATACCCAATGAGTGCGAGTCCAGAAGATGCAGAAGAATCCAATTCTACAGGTGAGAGTAAGCGTCAAGAGCAACTCAAATCACAAAAGGATGTAGGAGGCGTAGAACATACTGAAGCGTCTGAGCAATCTCACATCGCCTCTCAGCTCCAATCGTTTTTGGAGCTTGTGCAATCACATAAGGAAGTCGCTCAACGAGAAGTCGAGTACTCTGATGGTGAGAATGAGAACGCTGTCGGTCGATTGGTGATGGCTGAATCAATCGAACAGAAGACGAAAGAGTTACTCGGTATCGAGGATACAAGTGAGTTAGGGGTTGTCGTAGAAAATGAGTCGTAGTTAGGCATCGGTACGAGCAACCTGTTCTGGAGCGATATGAGAAACCCACCACGAGAGGAATGCTCGATAGGTGAGTTTTGAGACACCTTGTTCGCCGAGATGAACGAATAACTCATTAGGGTCAACGATGTCTTGCTCTGAGACGAGCGTAGCGGTAGCAGGAAGCACCATAACACCGTTATCCTGTGCTGCTTGAACGACATCGTTCGAGTATGCGTGGTCACCCATTGGAGGTCTCTTGAACTGAGCATTGTCGTGGAGGTCTGGAATTTGTGATTTGTCCATTGCGTTGAACGGGAGGTCGTCGCCAACTGGAATCGTTGTATCATCGTTCGCATACTCTGGCGTGTATGGATTCCAGTATTTATCATCAGAGATGAGGTCGCCATTGAGATTAGAGTTCTCGAAACTCATTAGCTCTGGAGCAACGCTTGGGAATCCGCCGTTTTCTTCACAGGTGTTGATACTATCAACGGCTGCTTCTTCGAGGTTGTCTGGGGCGTACAGCGTTGTTGAGCGGACGAGGAGTTTTGGGTACTTGTTCGGGTTGTCTGGATTGGCTATGTATTCCTCACCGTTAGCTACGTGGTCTGCGGTAGCGACGCCGACGACTTCAGCTGCGACGTAATCGTCGCCATCTATGTGTGGGAGGTCGTCATACAGCAGTACCATAATGTAGATGTGATTATGGATGTGTGTTTTTGGATTGTTCATGTGGTTAAACGGGTATCGAGTGAAGTGGTCTGGGTCTGCTGTAATGCTTGAACCATCGCTTCGCTTCATACCATCTGGGACATCTGATGTTCGGCGTGTCTTTACGTCCACAGTTGCTCCGCCGACGGGAGTTTCGACGACGAAATCGTGTTCCCAGCATGCTCCGCTGAGTTGGTCGTCGAGCCAGTGCCAGTTACCGTTGTAGTGGTTGTCGAGATATTTCGCTGCGACGATTTCGCCGATGCGACCTTGGTCTTGGTCGTTGGCTCTCTCGGCTTGGTCTCGGTTGCTCTGTGAGCCGAATGCTGTGCTTGTGTTTTGGTTTCTCACCTCCTCGGTGATTGCGTATAGATAGGTCGGGTGTTCCACATCTGTTAATAGCATTGTTATGTCGTGTTAGTTAATACAACGCCCACCCCTATATAAATTACTATGAATTGATAGGTAATAAAATGAGATATGAATCGTGCGTGGCGTATGGGTGAACTGCCTCGGGGCTCGACCCCGAGGCACTCTCCCTCGCTACCTGTAGATGTTACACAAGAATTACATGAGGTATTGAATTTCGTATGCGTATACTGAACAACGGTAACAGGAAATCACTATAATTAGATGAAGAGGAACGCTAGTATAGCGATTAACGAGAATACGATAGCGTATTTTAATCCTGCACGGATGTTCGACGTTCGGAGTAGCCCTGTCTGAAGTCCAATCATTTTCATCGTAGCGTAGCCAGTGAATATCATTGAAGCTGTTGTGAGTTCTGTTGGGATACTATCTAACCCAACAGCTTCTGCTCCCCCTTGTCCGCCACCATCATCCATATCCTCCATCATTTCACCCACTGCCTCGAATTCAGAGATAAGCGTCACATCAATCAAGACGAACAAGCCGAGTATGATGAGCCCACAGACTACCATCACGACGGCAGCCATACTCCCCTGATTTGCTCGTTGACGGTCAATCTCTTCACGTTGACGCAGGTCTTTAGTAATAATATCAAGGATAGTCGTTACATCACCAGTCTCCTTCATCGAATCCGTGATGAGACGGATAGTCCGCCGTAACCGTGGTTCGTCGTACTCGTTCGCTGTTCGTTCCAGCGAGTGACTCACGAGAGTTGGTGAAGCAAGGATTGATGGGCGTAGATGTCGTTTCAGTGTGTTACTGAGAGTGGAATCCCGAGTACGGACAGTTTGGTCAATCGCATCGAGAAGCTGTGCTCCTTGACGATTCGCTTCTCGGACTTCTCCGAACAAGCTACGCATCTCTTTTTTCACTGCACGTTCTTTATACGCTCGAACTTCATACAAGATTGTGTATATGCTAAACAAGAGGGTGAACGGGATAAAGATATAGAAGACCAATGTTGATAATGGGTCTTCGATAGGGAGCGTCATCAGCACATCCACTCCAGGGAACATGATAACGTAGTACGCCAGCGTGAGTGGGATAGTAATGGCGTATGAGACCCATGGCTTTTCGAGGATGGTATCGAACGAAATGTTAAGATAGCTGCTTATCTTGTTCGACGTACGGAATGCTTTAATACGTGTCTCTGTCACTTCTATGTCGTCGTTCGGCTGGTATTGTGGTGGCGTGTCTATATCGAGTTTTTCCGTTGCGGGGTCAGCTCCACCGAACAAGAGGAGCATGACAGCCATCAGTATCAGATTGAGTAAGACAATTCCTACTGGGAGGATGTATAACAGTCCTGTAAGTGGTGTGCCGAGCATTGCAGCAACGAATGCCATAATAACCATGAGTGATGGGGCAACTTGCATCATGATGATGAACTGTAAGAACACTTCCATAAGTTCATTTTGCTGCTTCAATGATTCTTCAGCAGCTCGGAGAGCATCTTTTGACTTACCGTCAAAGAATGCATCAGCTTGTACACCCTGTTCCATCATCGACACAGTATCTTCTAACAGTTCTCTGAACTCGTCACTCGGCGTTGATTTCGAGTGAGAATCTAACGCTGTCCGTATATCTTGTCCGAGGTGCATCTGATTTACGATAGTCTGTGCTTCAACAGCAACCTCACCATAGATTTCTTCCTGGTGGGTGAGTTGACGGAACATATCAGCAACGTTCCGCCCACCTTTCGTCAACCCGTACATGTATACGACTGCCAAAGGGAGCATTTTATCGATAGCTCGTTCTCGTTCACTACTGACATACGAAGGGTAGTAGAGTAAGAGTCCGAAAACAATAATCCAGACTGTCGGTGCGACGACGATACTCATACCTAGCTGGACAAGAACAAGAGTGTTTTCCGCTGCGAATGTTGATAACCAGATTAAAAGACCCGTATCTAACGTAATGAAATCAGGGATGAGGTGGAGTGGGAGTTCTGTCGGGATTGTAAGTGAAATATCACTTGGGTCAAACGTTATGTCCAGTGCTCCGAGGATATAGTTTCCAAGTAGTGGGATGATTGCTGTAACGAGAGCAACGACTATCGCTGCAATTGTCGTGGCGTAAAACCCTGCTCTTGCTACGTACTCTTCTGCTGTTTCATTGCGCCGTGCTTTTCGAAGCGTCCGCTGGTAACGTCGCTCGTTAATTAGGTGAGTAGTCCAGCTGAACATCACGTCGATGAAATCTGTGAACGTTTTCTCATCAGCAACCGCCTCTAACCCACCCAGTATAGAGTTCGGGATATATTTTGACAAGTCATCCGAGCGAGGATTTTTTCGGCTCATACTGTATCACCGACTTCAACGTCGGATGCGAGTTCTTCGAGACTATCAGTATCCATCGCTTCGATAACGACTTCAGGGTCACGCATGTAGCGATGAATGATGTTCGTCACTACGTGGTAGTCGCTAATATCCTCATCAGCCATGTAGTTGATGAGACGTTCTCGTTGGTTGAGCTCGTCGAGAAGCTCTGCTTCAGACCATGAGTTCTTCTGACGGATGTCGTTGAGGAGTTCTGACTCTGACCCTGTGAACTGCTTATCATACGTATCGTCCATAGCATCGAAATCATACAGAGTCTGGGATTCGAGCTTTCCTTCTTCGTTCATCTGGCGAATTTCTCGCATCTCCGTAATCCGTCGAACATCCTCACCTTGGACACGAATCTTCCGCTGAACGCAGATAATGTCTAACGCCGTCATCATCTCTTTATTCACGCCAATATTATCGTCCGTGAGGCGGTTGACTGCAGATTCGACGGTGTTGGCGTGGAACGTGCTGGTCGAAGCGTGTCCTGTGTTCATCGCTTGGAACAAGGTCTGTGCTTCCGACCCTCGGACTTCCCCAACCATGATGAAGTCAGGTCGCTCTCGGAGGGCGCTTTTCAACAGGTCGAACATGTCGATAGCTCCAACATCACCAACAGGACTATCTCTGGTAACGTGTTTCAACCAGTTTACGTGTGGGAGTTCAACTTCCCGAGTGTCCTCTATACTGACAATCTTCACGGATGGAGGGATAAACATCGAGAGGGCATTCATTGATGTAGTTTTTCCAGCAGCTGTCCCACCCGCAAACATCACGTTCTTATGGTATTCAGCAGCGAGCCAGAGTATCGCCATCTGCTCGGTTGTGAACGTCTCGTACTGGATGAGTTCGATTGGGGTTAGAGGAATGTCGTCGAACAGACGGATAGTCATGCTTGACCCATCAGCGTTTACTTCGTCACCAAAGACGAGTTGGAGTCGTGACCCGTCAGGGAGACTACCTTCTTGGATTGGGTTCGCTTTTGAAATTTGTTTATCTGCAATCTGTGCGAACGAATGGAGTATGGTCTGTAGCTCATTTTCTTCGAACGCTAAACTCGTCATCAGGTTATCTTCACTCCCGTACTCACCGTGGAATATGTATACTGGTTTATTCGGAGCGTTGACGTGTATGTCTTCGATGTACGGGTCGTCGATAAGTGGTTGGAGCCGACCGTTTCGAGCAATATCTCGTTCGATGAAGTAGAGTAGTTTCTCGATTCTCTCATCAGACATAATCGGTTTATACTCGGCGAAACTATCACTAACTCTCGCCAGTAGGTCAATAATCTTATTTTGGAGTCGAGCTGATAACTGTTCTTCTCGGCGCAGGTATCGTTCTCCCACTGCTCGAACGAGTTCAGCAATATCGTCCTGGTCACTCGGTACGTCCTCTTGATGGATTAGGCGAGAGCGAATCGCATCGTATACTTCTGGGAGGATAGCAGCATACTCGCCGAGGTCTGGTTCTTGTATGTGGTAGAGATACTGATTCGTCCGCTCATTGTAGAGAATAACAGCTGTAGCGTGGTCGTTGAGGTCGTATTTCTCGACTATTCTCACCTCTTCGACTGTTGTGAAGATAGACGGGTCTACGTTTTCGATTTCAACTTCTGTGTATACTTCTCGTGGGATGTCCTCAGGAATCCGAGGCTCCACGTTAAAGAGCCATGCTAAGTTATCCGCAGTCCCTCGTACAAATTTCATTCTTGTTATATCTCTAAACGGGGGCGTGGGAACAAGTAATGTTAACAGACTTAAGTTTATACTGCGCCTGATTTCACTATATACCGAATCATTTAATACGAAGTAAACTGAATGTTAGAATGGGTCGTAACACCACGATGGTTGCGACTCACGCTGCGAATTGAACCATAGTGTCCTACTGTGGTTTACCCTGATAGAAACAAAAAGGCGTCCCAGACCAACGCTACTTCACAGGTAGGCATCCAGGTGAAGTCTCCCACGCCCTTTCGTTTCTGGTCGCAGTTCACAGTGCTTCAGAATCGAAGACGTAAGAGTGGGAGTAAGTTTCCAGACGTATTCGGCTCTCCAACGAGGATTTCTGCCAATCATATCCTCATTTATATTCTTGTTCAAGAATAAACTAGGTGAGTTACATCGTTTTGATATTGTTAATATCTGGAAGTGGTGTGTACTCGACGTTGATAACAAGGTTCACAGCTTTGTCTGGAAGTTCATCAACAGTATCTTTTCGTAGGACGATACGGTGTTTCATTGCTTCATGAGTTGTATTCGTATATAGTTCGATAACTTTAGTTGCCGTAAATAGTGTATCGTCAGTAGGGTTGCTTGTAACAAGAGCTACTGCTGTGTCATGTGTTCGAGCAAGGTCTATTACGTCAGTGACTGGAACATCATCATTCGTTTCGATAAGTAATCGGTCTACGCTCTCGTCTATTTGGATACTTGATACGTCGAGCATTTCTTGTGTAATAATCTCTACGTTGTTACTAGTGAGCTGTGATTCAAGCGTTGGTCGAGGACGGAGTGTAGATACCAAGGTTGTTTTGGTATCGTCATTCACTTGTGCAAAAGTCCAAGCTGGAAGCATACCTGTTTCTTTACCCAGTATGATACTAAGGTCGCCTTTTCGGAATCCGCCTGAGAGCAACCCATCAAGTGTTTCTGCTCCTGTAGATACGTACTCGTCGGTACTCATTACATGTACAGTAAACAGTAGCGTGGGAACAAGTTTACCTACTCAGTACTGGTGTTGATTGCTACTGGTTCGAGCTTCCATCGACCGTCGTCCATATCGAGCCAGTGAATCTGCCGTTTTGTTTAAATCAGATGGGATGTGCCTGATGCTAATGAACTCTATTTCTGCTGCGAGCTGCGTATATCTCCAGTACAACCCATGTATCGTGTCTTGACTTGGTGTACTATTGGAGTTGATTACTTCGGCGACACTATGTGCGTCCGTATACAGTGTAATGTGCATTGGATTATACTCTGTGATAGCGTATCGAAGAGCGATGAGGATAGCTTTCCATTCAGCTTGCGTGCTGTCGTGATATTCGATTCCACTTGCATTCGTACAGAGCGTTTCACCGTTCTGCTTGATGTGGAAACCGATGCCTGTCGTTTTGTTTTGAGGGTTGACGCTTGCATCTGTGTATATTGTTAGAGAATCCACATATACTCGTACGTAGTAATCGTGGGAACATGTGTCACTATCGTCCTATCGGTTGATTTCCGCAACACTTTTGCAGTATGATATGTTAACATTCTTATGTAGGCTGGTGACGAAATGTGCGAGAACTCTACCTCGTCGTCGGAACCGAAGGGTTGGTGGTTTCCTGTGTTCTCCACCACCTTCCCTGAGCTGGCAACCTCAGGTACAAAGATACTGCCTGTCAGCATCTTACTGAGTCACACTGGTGCGGTGCATACCACACAATACGGTGTCCAGTAAGAGTAGAGTGGCTGATTTTCTCCCTATATCCTGCCCTTTGCATTGTAACAATGAGTTTCACGAAAAGGACGTGTTACAGACTTCATTGCGTTTCCTAAATTATGAATCATAGTTATAAATCAGACCTGTTTATTTTTGCTTTTATATTAATGCGCTCACCCCCTTAAATGCGCTCTGCTAAAAGTGGCAAAATCAGGTATGTGCGCAGCTCCAGAGCGCATATAGGGGTGGCGACCTATTTAAAAAATGGTAAAAGCATGACAGACCCAATCCAAGAAACGGTTGAAGCTCTCAATAGAGTCGCTCAAGAACAAGAGAAATCTCCAAAACGAAAGGAGTATGAACGGCTACGGTATGATGGTGAACCAGCCGATACGCAGATAATCTCCCTTATCGGTTCATGGGATGGTGCGTTAGTCCTTGCAGGGCTCCCTCCAGCCCAGCAAAATCAGCGTACCAATTACAAGAAAGGTAATCGATACACGTTGAAAGACATCTTCGACGCTATCCAATACGTCGATGATGTTGTTGAAGGTATACCTAGCGTCAGTCAATACAAGCGCAAATGCCGTGATGATGACCCATCATACGAGACGATATACTATCGGTTCGACGACCACGATAATATCTGGGAAACAGCTCTCCAAGAAGCAGGTATCGACCTCGACCAACCATCAACAGGGCAGACGACGTACACTGATGAAGAGTGTCTGGATGCGATTCTACGAGTCGCCGAAGAACAACAGAGTAGTCCAACTCAATCAGAGTACAAGCGTCTTGCACGAGATGACGAACCCAGCGTCAGTACAATTAAATCACGATTCAGTGGCTGGACGAATGCCGTCGCAGAAGCAAAGGCAACGAAACCAGACCTGAGAGAAAAAGGAATCATCGCATAATTAGTTTTCTTTGGCGTTGCAACACTCGTGAGACGAATCACTCGTTATAATCACCACCCTTCACTTGTTTCTTTGCACACTCGTCTCCGCAGACAGTATACTCACCCATGAGTTTTGTAATGGTGATTGGATTACTATCCGTGATTTCACACTCACAGACAGAACACGATTCGGTTTCTTGCGTTCGTGTTGAGTAAATCGACGGCGTGTCTGTCTTTGACTCGGATTCATCTTGTTCATCAGTTGTTGATTCTGTCTCCGATTCTCCGTTCGATTCAATTCGGCTTTTCCAGAATTGCTCTCCTTCACTCATACCAGTGGTGTCTTCCGTATCTTCATCCTCATTACCATAGTGTTCCTTTAAGTACTGCTCTCGTTTACTTGGTTCATTTGTCTCCTCTTCAGCATCATCGTTTCGAGGTTCAACCCACCCTCGTTCGATGCATACGTCAAGGTCAGCTGGTTCTCCACCATTACGAGCGAGGAGAATGGCTGCAGCGTAGTACGTGTAACTACGATTCCCTCGTGGTTGTTCGTTTCTGGCTTCGAGTTCTGCAGATTTGAAATCGCCTTCGATGAGAGCTCGCACTATCTTGGTTTCGAATTTAGATAGTTGGCGTGGTGTACTCTTTCCGAATTCAGATATAGATGGGATTCGACTTGGGTTTTGCGCTGCATTGAGTGCTTCGTTCAGGTCGGTAGTATCGAGTTTCTGGCACCAGTTGAGAATGGCGTGAACTGGACTCCCGCCTCCATTCGCTATCGAGTAGTAGATATTGTAGTACTCTCTTATCCCATGTGGAAGATTTTTCTTATCACCTGGGTAAGCGTTGAGTCCTGTTGGGCGAGTTCGACGTATCATGTGTAAAACCTAACCCTACTCGTGGGAATAGGTTTTGTTACGGTATTTTGTATGTTGGTTATAACTGTAACAGGGGAAGAGTTTTAACATACCATGTTTTCCACCAACATATCATGAAAGTAACACTACCACTCAAGCACAACGAGGCTCCATTCAGCATTGACCGAGATAGTATTGGTAATACAATTAACGACTACACCCTCACGTTCGTCCGATGCGAACAATCAAGTGAATACGTTAACGATAGTACTCTCCATAGAGACGAACTTGAACTCTTACTCGAAAATGAAGATTCTTCAATCATCGTCGAGACCGTAACAGAGTCAAACCAATTCGAAATCAAGCTGTACAGGGATTCAGATGCGACACCAGTTAGTTCGTTCCTCGTCAATAACGATACAGATATACTCCTCAATATCATCGATAACGTCACAACTATGTCTGTTGAATCTATAGAGAATGATGGAGATAACCTCGGAGCTTAACCTGATGTAGTTGACTCAGTAGTTAATAATCACCATCAATTGGCTTTTTCATCAGGTGTATTACTATCTTCTGGGTTGCTATCCATATCATCCAACTCTTCATCGGCGAGTAACCCTAGTTCCTCGTAGCGTTTTTCAGATAACTCTTGTTGGCGTGTTGGATTACTTCGTTTCCGAGCAAACACTCGTAATTCTTGCTCCCGAGACATCAATGGTGGTCGAAGCTTTGATTGCACATAGAGTGCTTGAATTAAGTAGTAACCAACAGGAAGCGGAATCGATTTTCCTAATTGTCTCTGGGATTCCCAGCGACCGAATGGGATTTTAAAGTCATCTGGGAAGCCTTGCAGTCGCTTGATTTCGGTTTTAGTGAATTTTCTATTGTTCCAATGAAATGGGCCGATTCCTGACCCTGGTTTCGATGTAATAGTTGGTGCTGGGCGGTCTGGGTCGGTTTTCTTAAGAAAGTTCCCACGTCTACTCCGCCACTCGAATGATGGGTCTGGATGTCCTCGGTGGTCTGTATGGAACGTGTAGTTTAGATTCGGAGGTATCTCTTCGAGGAGTTCCACATACTCGTCTTTCAACTGGTACGTAGTGGATTCATCTGGTTCGTCAAGGTCAGCAAGCGCTTCGCCAGCTGTAACATAGTCGGTATCATCTTGGGCATACTCACCATGAGTTGGCGCTGGGAACTGTATGTGTTTTCCGAGCAACTGGTTGTTATTGATACCAATAATAAATGTCCGTAGTCGATTCTGCGGAGTTCCATAATCAGCTGAGTTTAACACTCGGACTGCTATCGTATAGTCATCATTGAGCTTTCCTCTAAACTCTTCTATTACATCTTGGTGTCTTCTGTAGAGGCTAGCTACATTCTCAATAATAAATCCTGTTGGCTGATATTCTTCGATATAATCTGCTGTAATCCCGACTAACGGGTCGTCTTGTGGGTTCGTTCGGTTCGCTTTACTGTAATTGTTGCAAGGAGGGCCTGCAACAATAATATCAATGTCTTCGATTCCATATTCATTCTTCAATTCTGCTGCTTCCATCTCCATAATGTCTTGGTTGATAGGCTCTCCTTCATGGTTCCTCGCCCATGTCTCTATGGCATTCTCATCAATATCTACGCCAGCAACGACCTCACAACCTGCATATCTTGCTGCTGTGGAGAATCCACCGACTCCGCAACAAAGGTCGAGTACTTTTGGTCGGTAGAAGTGTTTCATATATTTAATATTCGGCAAGGGCGTGGGAGTGTGCTCTGGTAGGGAACTACTAGGTATAACAAAATTATTTATACACAACGCTTTTAGGGTGATACTTGTTAGTTATTAATAATGACATCACGAGGACTATACGAGGCAATAGACCATGTTCGAGACCCAATTCATGGATATATTGGGTTGAGCGAAGTCGAACGAGACCTCGTGGATACGCCTGAACTCCAACGCTTGCGTCATATCACGCAGCTTGGCGCTACAAGTAAAGTGTATCCGAGTGCGACGCATACTCGGTTCGAACATTCGTTAGGAGTTATGCACTTAGCAGGACGGTTAGCAAATACTCTCGGACTCTCTGATAAGGAAGTCACAGCTGCACGACTCGCAGGATTACTCCACGACACTGGACACAGCATATACTCACACACGTCAGAACATGTCCTGGAGCGTCACGGTATCTCACACGAAGACCTCTCTTGCGAAGTCGTTAGACAGTATGAGGACAGAATCCCTGTCGAGACTGAATTGGTTATCGATTACATCAATGGAGATGCATCACCGAATATTGTCGCAGGGACGCTTGATGTAGACCGAATGGACTACTTGATGCGTGATGCCTATTATGCAGGCGTCGAGCACGGTTCAATTGATGTAGAGACGCTACTCCAGTTCGCAACAGTAACTGATGATGATGATTTAGGTTTACGAGCAAAGGGTGTTCCAGCGATGAATGAGTTCTTGAATGCTCGGTTACTCATGTATCAATCTGTGTATATGCATGAGACTGTTCGAGCATTCGATGCTGAGCTGAAACGAGCGATAACGTGCTTTACACAAGATGCTGAACCTGATGCATTGATAGGAGCAACAGAGCCTGAATTGTATGCTGAACTCAATCAGTATCCATCATTCCAACGGTACGAGCAACGGAATGCACGACGAATCTGTATCGACATTCCTCTTGTGGATGCTCCTTCAAATCTCGTAGAACAATTAGACCAATTGAATGGGTATGAGTTCGCTGAACAACTCGCTCGTGAATCAGGTATCGACGCAAAACACATCCTCGTTCAGACGCCCATGAGTTCAGTTAATTCATTTGGTGATGTTCCTATCGTTTACTATGATAGTGAGACCAAGCCATTATCAGAAGTCTCCTCGCTTCATGCACACCTCGAACATGAGTATCAACGGGAGAACAGGTTCACAGTATACGTCGATGAAATATATATTGAGCGTGTACAGAAGGCATTCACAGCTTTATTCGAGTGACGCACCTCGGGGGCATTCTCCTCGACAGCCTGTAAACATTCTACTGTATATTCTATAACTTTTCGAATAGTGAATAACTTCAGAACCCAACACATATAGGGGTGTATAATTTTTAACCAGTTATGACTTGCGACTACTGCGCAACTAAAGAAAAGAAATGGGTCGGCGAAGGGCTTGAAGTGAAACTGTACAATGTTGGCTTGCCACGGAAGTACTGCAGTGAGACTTGTCTTGGAAAGTTCTTTGAAATAAACGACTATGCCGAGGATAAACACTACAGAGTGAGAAATAAAGGAGATGGATACTGTCCCTGGGAAGTTCGGTCAGTAGACGAATTCCTTTAAAATAGTTCGAGATACGGTGAGATGGTTTCTTTATCCATATTACTGTAGGAAAGATATTTGCCCCTATAAAACAATTGTAACAATATGGATAATATAAAAAATAATATAAGCCCTAATAGTAATCTCATCGGGAATCGAAACGATAATCACGAACTCACACGGAAAACGCAACAATATGCAACAGAGTTCTTGAGAGGCGAGAAATACCCATTGGATGATGAGATGATGCAACCATCATGTATCTACTTCGAGACGAGCACACGGGCGAAGAGACGCCATGGAGCAGCAAGCTATGATGATGGCGCAGTCACTATCATCATGAGCGAACATACGTACGAGAACGCAGACTTCGAATCCTGTAAAGAAACCATCCGTCACGAACTCGTACATGCATGGCAGTATTTTAATAAAAATCAACTCGTTGTCTTTGAAGGTGACGAACTCATCGAGGCGACGTACGAAGACCATATTACCGACGATGATTGGGATAGGATTAGTGACCAGAGGAAATACGGGGAGAAGACCGTCGTTGTGATAGAGACTGGGCATGGCGAATCGTTCAAAGTATGGGTAGACATTCTCGACCTTCAGGGGAGGTGTAGTAATCACTATCAGAAAACCCGAGACCAGTACAAGTACGTAATGTCGTGTACTAATTGCTCTGATTGGTGGGGTCGGTATCGGATGTGTAATATTGTTCGGTTCGTCGCTACAGGAGAATCGCTCTGTGGTGCTTGCGAGGAACCTGTCCATTTGCAACGACCAATAGATAACAAATGGTTCGCTCCACTCGAAACAGCTCATTCAAGTCTCATTACTGAGAAGGAAGAGCAACGTGTCAAAGACTTCTTTGATGGATGTGATTCATACGTTGTTTCGAAGGGTGACCTCTTGTGATTCACGTGTTATTCTTAATGGCAACGAAGATTAGTAAGGCTAAAAGGAATACAGCCCATGTTGGAAGTGCTGCTAACGACGGGAAGAAACTCAAAAGCAAGGTCACTGTGAAAGTGAGTAGCACTAGTACGATGATGATATTCATAATTTGTTCTGGAAGGTTGTTCATAGATATGTATTGGATTTACTCTTGGGAACGAGTTTAGGATTGATTCTCACAGTGGGTTTTAGTCTTGACACTTAAAATCCGCTACAACACCAACACAGTCTCGAACAGCTTCATCCTGTGATTCGACTTGGTATGCTTCCTCATCAGTGAGAATCGTAGCTTCGAGATACCCAGTATCCAACTGGTTGAACAAGTACGTTCCAGTCATCACGAATAATGCAGCAAGCCCATACGCTAACACAAGTGACTCTGACCAGCTAGCGAATGGAAGGATAGCAAAACCGCTAGCTATAAAGACAAATGCTGCTCGCCGATACGGTTGGCTCGATGGCTTCTCTCGAACCGTTATCTCCTCAACGCTCTCGAATGGAATTTCTAACTCTAATCCGTTATCCTGTATCACGAATTGCTCTGCTGTCCATCCGAACGTCGGCTTCTCGAACGCTGATGGGTATCGATTCTTCAGCTCAACGCTCGTATCCAGAGATACTGTATCATCATCACTAGTCTCCGTCATAATCTTGTCGAAAACCTATCAGTGGGAACAAGTATTCCAGACTTCTTGCTATTCTGCGAAAATATCTTCTCGAATTTTCCAGATAGTATCATTCTGCGTTGTGAATGTGTGGGTGTTATCACTAGTTGTTCGAATTGTGATTGTGATGTATCCTGGTTTCACTTCGAAAAGGAGAGCTAGTCCGATTGTGAGTCCACAAGCCACAAGAAACCCGACTGTGATTGGTGGAAAGATAAGTCCTGCACTAGGAAGTATTAAAATCGATATAAGTATAGTCAAAACGCCAAGGTCTTGATATGGTTTTTCTTCAGGTTGCTCTTCGACAGTGAGTGATTCAACTTTACTTGTGGCGATGTATTTATCATACGAATCTGTGGACTCGATTATTCGTTTTGGCGTCCAGCGCAGTTTTGACGAAGATTGTGATTCGTTTTTCCCTAATGAGACAGTTCCAAGAAGCGGTTCATTCTCAGTGAGTGCGAGCGAGTCAGCGTCTTTCGACATACATTACAGTAGAGTGCTTATCGTGGGTACAATCTCGCAAAAGTGCGAGAGGAGGGATTCGAACCCTCGAACCACGATTCCATGAGCAGTGATAGTCCCTCGCTCTGAAATCTAGCATAAGCCTCTCTGCAGGTCTCTCGCTCACCACAATATACCACGTACTACTGGAAAGAATCCACGATACTAGAATAGGATAGATGAGGCAATCACAACAGTGACCATGAACATGATGATGAAGAAGGTCGCTATACCAATCACCATACGGACGACAGGCATGTTTCTGAACAAAAGCATAGTTCCGAATAGTACGACTGGAGATATGACGCCGATGAATAACACCAGTAAAGCAGATAATGCAATCATACATGAGTAGAAAACCTATACGTGCGAGGGTGTTGCGGTGTTTATATTATTCCCAGTCGAGGCGAGGGTATTCACCATCACTGACCACCCATGTCTCACTAAAGCCGAATGTATCCATGTGTCGTTCAGCAGAATTGCCTTGCATCTCTTCACTCAAGAGTCCTTCAGTATACTCTTCATCGATAACTGCGTATTCACTACCTGAGGCATTATCCTGTCCAGTAGTGTCCGTCGCCCAGTAGCTATTACTCCAGTCACCTGATGAAGTATGTGCCCCAACCAACCCACCGATGTTAGATTCGCCTGTAATCGAGCCTGTTGCATAGGTTTCTAAGATGTCATCTGTTGTTTGTTCGCCAATCACACCTCCCACTTTACTACCACCATTTACTTCACTGTGAGAATACACGTTAGTAACGTCAGTTCTCGTAGTATAACCTATCACACCACCAACCCTATTTTCACCATTAATTTCTGCACTAGCATATGATTCTGTAATGGTTGTAAGTTGAGTACTCCCAATCAACCCACCAATATGTTCGCTCCCTGTAACGGTTGATGTGGATGAAGATTCTGTTATTGTAGTCACGGTTCCGCTACTACTTCCAATCAGACCACCAACATTCAGAGTACCAGTTATCTCACCTGTACTATGAGCGTTCGAAATTTTATCTGCTTGAGAATACCCGATAAGCCCACCGACTCTACTGTCCCCAGTCACAAGCACATCTGCGTCAACATTATCGATGATAGAGTATCGGTCGTGGTGCCAATCAAATGAACTACCAACAACACCTCCGACATTATTATCTCCTGTGACTTCCCCCTCTACTGTAACATTTTTCACAGCGCCTCTATGTTCACCTATGAGAATCCCCACATTCTCACCACCTGTTACAGAAGCATCTTCGATATTGAGGTTTTTCACGATAGCATTATTGTTAGTCGTCGGATAGCTTATTGTATTTACGAGCCCAATATTATCTTGCATTGGACGGTCGATATAGAGATTACTTATTGTATATCCATTCCCATCAATCACGCCTTCATCGACGCCATCATAATCTTCTTTCTCTACTGGGTTTCCATCCTCATCCCTCAGTTCAAGTGCATCTCCGAGCAGAATTGGTTGGAACCCATACCCGTCTAACCACTCCTCAGTTTCACTTGCATCAATATCGTTGACTAGTTCGTGAGCTGCATTAAACTCCACGCATTGTAGGTCTTCAATCGTAGCTATTAGGAATGGGTCATCAGCTGTTCCTGACCCTGAAGAGAACTCATGTCCAGAACAATCGTATTGCGGAATGCTATTTACGTCAATCTCTGTGGTTGCATTTTTCACACCTGTTTCGTGTTCAACGATGAGTGTAACTTTGTAGTTTCCTGGTTCGGAATACGAGTGCGTTACGCTCTGTCCTGTTTCTGTGGTTTCGTCACCAAAATCCCACGTGTAGTCCGTGATGTTTTTATTAGTTTCTGTGATTGCTTCTAACTCTATTGGTTCGTCCACAGCTGCTGTACTTGTGGATTCATTGATTGATATATCGAGTGTCTCGGACTCTCCGTCTTGGATAACCAATACGCCAACAAGGACTATGAGTGCGATTAGAATTATAATTGCTATTATAATGAACAGAGCCTTTCTCCAGTCATCCATATATGGTTCAAAGCGTTCTGAAAAATCATGTGTATATATTATCATTTCTCGTGGGTACAACCTTAGGTTACAATCCAATAAATTCTGCAGTGCAATACCAGCAACCATCAGAAAATAGTATATCAATTATTGTCAGATAGGAGCTCGTCTTTTTGTATGAATTCACCATTTGCAGCATCATCGAGTCCATCAATCACACACTCTGGTACAAGTCGTGCAGATTCTATCATAGTTTATTTATGTAGTGGTCGAGGGAGTATGTGTTGATTTGAGACTGATAAGTAAACATAAGCTGTTCCCACGTGGTTTCCGTTAGTTTTACACATGATTGATAGAGAGCTTCCAGAAATGCCTGAGTGGAATAATAAATGGGTGAAATTCCTGATTGTAGCGTTAGTGTTATTGACTATACTTATCGGTCTTGTCGCTATTCTTGGCGTCCCAGGTTCTGATGAGCCTGTTGAACCAACAGCGAACCAGACGGATACAGATACAGATGACGAGAATATCGATTTGACTGTTGAAATTGTTACAGATGAATCGACAGTTGATATAGAAGAGCAGATAACTTTGGAAGCTGCGACTACACCTAATGAAGGGATTGAATCATATGAGTGGTCGTTTGGAGATGGAGAAACAGCAGCTGATAGCGTCGAGACACATGCGTATGACGAGGATGGAACGTATGATGTCACAGTTACTGTAGAGCATGAATCAGGAGAAACTGCTGAGGATACGCATCGAATTGATGTTGAAGGTGTTGATTTAACTGAAGAGCCATACTGTGATGAGGATACTGAACTCAATGGAGATGGTACTGAAGAATCACCATACGAAGTGGAGAATGTCCATGACCTCCAGTGTATCGAAGATGAACTCGATGCTCACTACGAGCTCGTCGATAATATTAATGCATCTTACGTTAGTCAGTGGGATGATTACTTTACGCCAATCGGTGATGGTGATTCAGAATTTGCTGGTCACTTTGATGGACAGGGGTACGAAGTGAACGACTTGCTGATTGAGGACGAGAACGAATGGGGGTCAGACGGTGTAAGTCTATTCGGTACGACAAGCAAGGATGCTGTCATAACGAATGTTCATGTTGATGGACAAATATCTGGAACGTACCATGTTGGTGGCATTGTTGGATACAATAATGGTGAAGTCTCTGACGTTACAGCAGAGGTGAAAATTAATGCTGAAGGTCGAAGCGGTGGACTCATTGGAACGAATGGTGGTGATGGTAGTATCAGTGCAGGGCACGCTAATTCAGAAGTCACTGCGAAGATAGGTGGGTCTGGATATATCGGAGGACTCGTCGGTTACAACTACGGTGCTATATCAGATTCTACATCGTCGAGCAATGTTGTTGTAGATGTTGATGAGGATATGCGTGATAGTACTCGTATCTATGTTCATGGGCTCTTAGCATATTCTGATACGAACTCCGTAGTCACGAACTCATACTGGAATACAGATGCGACAATCGAACTAGATGGTGAGGACATTAGCGAAGAGTCATTCAGTCGAACTCATGATACTGACCATGAGGATGTCGAAGGTCTCTCAGAAGATGAATTTTCTGAGCTAGAATAATACTAATTCGTTTTTGTTAGTATATCGTTAGTCAAAGGAATAGTGTTTCTGGTGTTGCTGTCTCATCTGTTCAAGAATAGGTATGTATTCTGGAGGGAGGTCGGTTTTCTCAACCCAGTCGAAATCATCTCCGACGATACGCCCGAGCATCGGAACTTCGACAACACCTGGAATTGGTTCAAATTCGACGTTTTTGTAGTTGATGCAGACGACGTGGGCTTGCTTGTCGAGGAGTTCTGTGAGTACTCGGTCGGTTTCCCGTTCAGGGATGAGTCCAAGGATGTTTTGCTCGTTTCGTCCTGATATTGCTAATCGGATGTCGCCGTCGTGGTTCACGAGACTGTATCTGATATTGAATTTCCCATCGAAATCACGACCGACTTGGAGTTCGACTTCGAATAGGAATGCTGGTATCTCTTCAGGAGTGAATCCGACGCCACGGAGTTCGACAGTCTTCATACATGGTTGCATCCAGCTCGTCATAATAAGTCTTGGCAGGTCTCAGTCAAGAGGATAGTTTACACAAGATTCGATTCGAACACTCTTACCGAACTTCTTTCCGCTCCTGTGCATAATACAGTGGTATGAGCAAGGAGCTAGAAGAGGTGTTAGGAACATCCACTCCGAAGGTAGTAAAGGAACGACACGAAAAATTAAAAGAAGAAACGGGTGATTCGAGTGTCGATTGGGAACGAGCGTTCGCTACATATCGTAAAGAAGCGAATGACTCAACAAGACACCCAGAATCCGAGTTCCCTATGACCTATTCTGAATAATTATCATATACACTTGTTTTCTCGAAGTCACTTTCGGTATATTACAGTTAAATTTTCTAAAAATAACAGATAACAACCTATCACTCTTCCCACGTATGGTTCATATGTGGTTGTTGCTATGAAAGGAAAATTATTCACTATGTTTATGGTACTCATCATCTCTATCGCTGTAGCAACAGGAGGTGCAGTTGCTCACGCAGACAAAACATCCTCAGAGACACTTAATGAAACAGATAGAGCGGTTACCTCAGACAATGATACTGGATTCGATGACACTCACTCAAATGGCACAGATATTGAAGATACACCACTTGATGATATAGCTATTAACTTACCTGAGGATGGTACGGATGACGGAGTAGCACCGAATCAGTCGAATGCAAGCGATATTGGTTCAGAGCAGAACCACTCAGTTCGAGATAGAGCAAGTGATGCTATCCCCGACCATGTGGAGCTCCCATCTCCATCTGCAGCGAGTGAGGTAGCTGGTGATGCTCTCGACCGTGTGAGCGACATCATACCATTCTAAAATTCTCGTAATAACAATAGTTATAACTTCTTGTGGAAGTTAGTTGCAACTCAAGCTAAGTAGCCGTGGTTTCGAAGCCATTTGAAGCGATTTCGATGATTGCCGATAATACCCCATACACTTTCTTCTAATCCTACCTCAACATATTCACGGAGTAACTCTTCATCTGTGAATTCGACGCCATAATAAGACGGTTCCCAATCATCTTGCGCTGTAACATCGATGAGTTTCCTGTTGAGAGTATTCCACGCATGCTCCATTGCAATATCGACGCTGAGCTGGTGTGGATACATGTAGCCCTCGACGTAGTTGAAATCGTTATCAGCGTTCCAGAGGAGGAGTGCGTTCGAGAAACACGCTTTCATGCTTGGTTCGATGAGTTCAACAGCTGTAGCGACTTTCGACAACTCGTCCGATGTAAGCGTGGCATCGGTAAGCACTGTGAACGTTCCTCGCCGTTTATCGAGCGTGTGCGTTTCGAACTCTTCTCTATGGAGTTCACCGTGGTCGTACACGGCGTTTCGAGGTGGGGTGGATACTTCCGTGAGGTGTTTTGTTAACGGGTGTTCCATTTGCTCACTCATTACACAAGAGTACGTGCTACAACCCATTATAAGTTATCAACACAAAATAATTCTAACACTACTCGCTATCCTCGGCATCTTCGAGATAGAGGAATTCGGATGGGTCTTGGTAGTGGAGTGGGACTCGACCATACTCCTCTTCGGCGAACGTTGCAATCTCTTCCCGCTCTTCTTCCGTAATATCTCGAACAGTGCGAACATCACTGTTGAAACGGTCATATAGTACTTTTTGTCGCACTCTGGTTTGGATATTCCCGAGCGACGAGTCTCGCTCACCACTGGCTGCAACGGCGAGCTTATGGCGAGCTACGTCATCATCAAACGCTTCGACTACGATGTCTTTGTACTTCTCGAACGCTGCGTTGATAGCTTCATTATCACTAGTCTCTTGGATGCGTTGCTTATACTGTTCGAATCGCTTGATGAGTTGTGAGATGTCGTTACCGCTAATCACAATCGCTTCTTTCGACTCTCGATTGCCATGGACTGGTTCAACTTCGATAACATCTCCGTTTTCGTCCACATTTGCCCAGAATCGTCCGCATGGTACATCACCACCGAACGCATCCGTCTGCTCTCGTGGTTTATGCACACCTGCCATGAGGACGTACGCACCACCAGCGTACAGACCATTGTACCGTGCTTCCGTAATGCTGAGTGGGTAGAGGTCTTCTTCGTTCATACAAGTAATGTAATGATAGTAGTGGGAACAAGTGTCGTCACAATATGTTCACACGTGAACTACGATATACTCTGTATGGCTGAATTTGAATCATCACCGACAACGTATGCTATTGCCCGAGTTGAATGGATGACGCTCGACCACGAGTTGCGAGTACAGGTGTTTGGCGTGTATGCTGACGAGGTTGAAGCAAGGAAAGAAGCTGAGCGATATTCAGAAGCCTCCACCCTTGCCGAGGAGCTTGATGGGTTCGAGTACCTAATCAACCACGTCGAAGTCGTCCCTGTATCAGAGCTGGATGGACTCATGTCAAAAGAGTCGTAACATGTTTAGGATTTGACGTGTTATCTTTACACATGATATTGATATTAAGTGTACCACTGAGTATCGTGATACTCCTCCTCGGATTGTGTATTATATATGCACTGGGAGCGAAATATAAAGCAGATAGGTATGAATAGAGTTCAGAGAGGTATTATGAAATGCTAAACGATGTTGAACACGAGTTCGAACAATACCAATTCGATAACCCACAACATCCTGATTGCCAGTTCGATGATGAGCAATACGTATTCAAATACAATCCTGATACTGATTGGCTCGACCTCGACGAACCGTATCAAGTACAGCAGTTAACGTACAATCGAGACGAAGATGCATTCGGGTACTTGCTCAGAAACCTTGTTACAGGTGAACTGGAAGAATGGACATTATCTGAAACGCACGAGGTATTCCAATCACCTCAATGCAAATCCTGTTGGAAGGTTGGAGTTGCACTAACAGAATCAGAGCGGACGTTCCTCTGTGATAATAGTCGCTGCCACGTCCAATCCTATGAGTACTAATCTGCTATTTTCACACGTCTCAAAGCTTGTAACAAAGCCTTTAGGGTTGCAGCACGTATATTATAGTGCATGACAGATAATAAAAATGAACTTCCAGAAGTAATAGAAATCAACGATTTCCCAGTAACAGAATGGCAGTTAGAAACGCACACAGATATGGAACTACACTACCAGACATCCGATGGTGACTGGTCAATCTACACGTTCGACCTCGATAGTGACAGAGATGAAATCAGCGTCCAACTCCACGATAACACTGAGGAGACGTTCGCAGCTGTGAAGCGTGAACTGAAGATTGCACCTGACGCTGAAGCTATCGTCGAGCGAATCCCTGAATTCGATATGGAGATGCGAGGGATTCTTGCGCAACGAGCAGATGCATAGAGCGAAAATTCTTTTTAACGCATAGGATATTGAGATAGAAATCAGGAAGAGTTTTTGCATACGCATACGTATTCGCATACATGGGCGACACCTCAATCCGAGTTTCGGACGAGGCTAAACACCGTTTAGACCTCTTCAAGCGAGAGGGAGAGAGCTATGAGGATGTTATTATGCGACTTACAGAGCGAGACAAATGGGCTGGATTCGGTGTAATCTCAGATACTGAGGCTGATACACGGGCAGGAATGGATAAGATACGGAGCGAGATGCGGGATAGGATGGTTGAGGGCATCGAGGAGTCGAAATAGATGCTCGTACTGGATAACAATCTCCTGAGTGATTATCTAGACGGCACGGAGACAGCTCGCTATTTTCTGCAACAGTATGAAGATGAAGCATGGGCAGTTTCATCGATAGTCGTGTATGAAGCGTATATGGGATGTATTCACGGATATATCGATGGCTCACCAGAGATGATTCGACAAGCTATTACTACGTCCATGGATGTGCTTGAAACGACAGCGCAGACAGCTGATGCAGCAGCGGAACTCCAGCAAGACTTGATGGAGCGTGGTGCTCCTGCCGACCACCCTGATGCACTTATTGCTGCTTCAGCACGGGAATATGGTGGCGTATTTGCGACAGCTGAGAAGCATTTCTGGAAGGATGCTGTTCAAGAGGTGCTCGATGTAGCCGAGTACGACCCATACTAACTCGCACGATGTCACTGGAGGTGGAGTAGTACGAATCGAGGGCAAACACTCCTTGCTGAGGGGAAAACGAATCTCGTGGCAACTGAGCGCTCTCAGAGCAACTCGAATCAATCTTGCACGTAATCCATACTCCTTACCCTCCACTCGAAACACATAAGGGATGTAACAATTCTAATAGGGGTGCAGCACATAGTGTAACCTGTATGATGGAAACTACACTACAAAACGGTATTCCAGAAACAGTATCGATTGGTGAACACACGGCAGAATGGGAACTCGTCTCGCACACGTCAGACGAAGTCCACTACGCTACGGAAGATGGCGAACTCTCAGTCTATGCCATGGGAATGGATTCAGATTTCGAGGAAATCCACGTCACACTCCAAGATAATCGTGAAGCTGACATCGCACACGCTGTACGTGGTGAAACCATAGTAGAGAATTCACCAGAGGCAGTCGCTGAACAAGCCCTACCAGAATTAACGGCACAGCTCTGAATTACATAAATACAGGAGAATGCCCACGGCTTCAGCCGTGTGGAGGAAGTCAATTCGAACCCATTCATAGTTAAAAGAAATCGTTTAGTCATCACGTTCGACGTACTGTTGCGTAATGAGGCGGTCTGTCCATGAGAGCGTGACTCCACGAATCTCTTCGTTGCATGGGTCTCGGACACGGACACGGATTCTATCGTTACGGAAGAAGACGGCGTTCCACTCGTCTGGATTTGAAATGTCGAAGATGAGCTGTGGTTCATAACACTCATTACCGTTATCTTCATAGACGTGTTTCACGGACAGATTCTGCTCACGAGTCTTCTCGATAACGAGGTCTTGTTCATCATCGTCTCGCTCAATGGTGACTTCGTCCCCTATATCAAGGTCTGTTTCGTCGGCGAAGCCATGCTTGCCAAGGATAGTTCGGATGTGGTTTTTGAATTCACTGTGGTGCGTCATTATATGTGAACGCTAAACACACCACCTTAATAGTTTAACGGTGGAAGCAGAGTAACAAATATCGGTTCATATGAGGTATCTTGTGGAAAATCATCCTGTGAATGGATGAACAGCAAAGGTGATTGAGTGGAACACCGACGAGGTGGAGTCCTCGTTTATTGCACACGAGTGGAACTGGCGTTACGGCACATGGGTGAGATGCCCATTGGAGGGGTTGGGTCTCACCACACCAGTACATACGTGGTGAAACCCTATTAGTTTAACGGTATAACAATGGTAACAATAACCCATCACTCCTTGACAGTTACATCTGCTTCGACTCCTGTGTATGAGTCGTAGCCATCCCCGATAACTTCATCGACGTGTCGTTCACCTTCAACAGAGCCAGTGACGGTTACATCTTGTAGTTCAGTACCTTGCGTGGTGCCGATTAATCCACCTACCCCTGATTCGCCATTGACCTCTACATCTGCATGCGTGTCTGTGAATGTGTTATCGTATCGGTATCCTGAATAGGATTGTCCAGCGACTCCACCGACAGCTGTCGTGCCAGTCACTTCACCAGAGACGTGGACTGATTCCAGGGCACTCACGCTCGACCCATCGATGATGCCGACATCTGTTCCGCCTATGACCTCAGCGTTCGTCACTTCTATATCTGTTACTTCAGCACCCATTGAATACCCAATGAGCCCGACGCTATCTTCATCTGGTCTGTCGATATAGAGTCCTGTTATCTCGTAGCTGTTCCCGTTAATAGTTCCGTCAAAGCGGTCATCTTCAGTCCTGATAGGGTCGAATCCTGCGCCATCATTCCAGTATTGAGTGTCGCTCGCATCAATATCTTGTGTAAGGATATATTCCATATCTGGAGCGCTGTGATTCGCTGCATAGTCATCAATACACGCTAACTCATACGGGTTCGAGATTTCGACATACCCATCGTCCGACATCGTATACTCTATCTCGCTACACTCAGGGTCATCAGAGTAGTCCGCTCCGCTTGAAACAGGGAATACAGTATACGCAACTCCAATTAGTGCAATTACTATAATGAGTGCTACGCCAATGGTGGCGAGAGTCCGAATTGACACTCCTTCTTTCGGCTGGTAAATGTCAGGGTCTATTTTATCTGTCATATTACTATGTAAGTGCTTTCCGTGGGTACAGGTGCGTGTTTCTCACGAATATGAAGTGTCACGGTGTGCTGATTTCATCAGTATGTAAGGATTGTAACAAAACTAATAGGGGTTGATACTGTAGTAACTAGTATGAGTCGAACACAGGAAGTCCATACCACGGACATCGACCGAGGTACCGTAACTATAGGGGATGACCCGATACGCCTGTACGACGTAGACGGTAATCTACTCCCCTCTGCAAGCACCATCACAGGGCACTACGAAGACCCAGCGAAAGAGGAAATTCTCAAAAACTGGCGAGAGAAGTATAATGGAAAAGATGGCAACGCTTATTGGCAAGACCTACTCAACCTGAAAGCCCTTCGAGGTACGATTGCTCACGCCGTAACTCTAAGCGAACTGCTTGAAGATGACTACATCTGGGGTGGTGAAGAGCGAGAGGCATACTGTAACCTTAAAGAGTACGAAGAGTATCGGAAAATCACGCTTGACCACGAAGAATACCCGTGGGAACCAGAGAATATCCCTTTCTTCAATGAGGGGGAGACACCACTCCAATGGTCAAAGCGAACTACGCCACGAATCAAAGATGAAATCCTCTCGAAAACGCTTCGAGACGTGCATGAAGTCGTCGCCGTCGAGGAGTACTTGTACAGTCTTGAACATAAGTTCGCTGGGCAAGTTGACCTGATTTACCGTACAAAAGAAGGTAATCTCGTCGTCTGTGATTTGAAAACAAGCAAGGGCGTTTACTATACGCACAAGCTCCAGACCGCTGGCTATGCTCTCGCATATGAAGAGATGTTCGGCGAAGAAGTAGATATGCTGAAAGTCGCCCGCTCTTGCCCAGAGAGCTGGCAGAAGAAAACAGAAACCCAGATTGAACTCCAATGGGAGAAATCCCGTGAGGAGCTCCAATCCGAGTTCAACGAGTTAGCTCGTGAAGTCAAAGCTATCGTTGAAAACGGACAGAGTGCAGCTATCCGAGACCAGTTCCGTTACAACGTGCAGAAATCACGGAATCGGCGAAGCCAATACGACACTATTCTCCCTGATAGCATCTCCGTTCAAGCTGAGTGAACACAATCAACCTCGGTCGAACTCATTGTTCAAACAAATCATTGAGCCATTCCTTTCGCTCTGGATTTCTCTCCAGATACAATTCGAACTGTTCGGAATGGAGTTGCTCTAATTGGTTCAGTGCTTCTTCATGCTCGATTCTCTCATCCAAATAAGATAGCATAACCTGGTCGGCTTTCTCGACATATTGTTGCAGTTCCTCATCTGCATAGTTATCTGAGAAGAGCAACCAGCGACGGACAACTTCATCGATAGTGTTCGGGTCGTCGTATGGGATTGGCACATCTGTCACGAGGATAGGGTTGTCACTGCGTTGTGCGATGAGTTCACGGACTTTCTCTTCGTGTACTAGTGGGTCTGCTCGGAGTTCCATTCGCTCATCTGCGATGTCCGTCTCTATCTCAACACTGTTTGCGAAGACAATATTATCTGGAACTTTATAGAATATTTCTATGTCATCCCAGTATTTGCCATGAGGTGTATCTTCGATTGATATGTGTTCCACGGAGTCATCCTCTTTGATGTAAATGTGCATTACGGGACGACCGTA
>LFCJ01000339.1_pt1 | contig 28268 bp, 15 predicted proteins | sample 643141 | NCBI WGS metagenome assembly LFCJ01 (sample SAMN03766243, study PRJNA286221) | soda lake metagenome | biome: soda lake; feature: Kulunda steppe; material: water; isolation source: sample B1-Br-g2 brine of Lake Bitter-1 | place: Russia: Kulunda steppe | collected 2010-07
GAATAATTAGCATCACTTAATTTTTGTAATTCATCATCATTTTTTTCCTTATTTTTCTTTTTTACTTTTTTAACTTCTTTTTCAATAGGGTCTGAATCTCGTGATAATATATCTCTTAATCCCATAATATCACCAAAATCTGTTGTTTCATATAAATTATATATTTAAACTAACGTAAAAATCTATCGTTTCAACTATATATTCTCATCATCTTCATTATCATCATCAAATATTTCAGATAAATCAACAGAACCTTGTTCTTCTTGTATTTTCTTAATTTTCTCTTTTTGTGCAGGTGTAAATTCTTCTGCATCTGGTGGTACTTGACCATCAACCACACTACTTACAAATTGTAACGAACCAGATGTAATTTCATCACTAGATGGAAGATGAACTAATGCAGCTAATTCTCTATTTGTTAACACACATGTATCATAATTTCTTTTAATTTTAGAATACACAAACTTATCAGTTCTTTTTGGTATTTCCATATGTACTGTATTTCTTTCTACCATATCAACAAGTTCTTTTTTTAATTTCTTTTCTGTATTTGTTTTATACTGTTTCGGAACAAATTGTTGGTCTGCTTTTGTTTTATATAAATGGTCAATTGTGTTTAATATCTTTTGTGACCGTGATTTAACTTTTTGTTTTGCTTGTTCTTGCGTCTTTCCAGAACAAATAATTGCTAATCTTACATTAACAAAAAATGCAGGTAATCCAACTCTACTTAACATATCTGCTGCTGTTGAATCCCATATACCTGTTTCTTCAACACTCTTTACAGATAACCCCCAATATTTTACTTCAAAACCACCTTTCTTTTGAACTTTTGTTGCTCTATCCTCTAATGATTCTTTTTGATGTTTACTCCACCCATAAGGAGCAGGTTTATATAATATTTGCAACATTATCCTCGTATCATCTTTTGTATCTATTTCATTTAATAATCTTTTATAAGGGTCTTCATCTAATTCATCTGTCTCAGAATCAGGATTTGCAATTGGATAATAATAATGTTTATTTAATCTAAATCGTGTTATTCCGATTTCTTCTATTTTATCAGGGTCTGATTTTATAAACATTCCTTCTGCTGGTGTTTGTTTTGAAATATCACATTGTTCATAATAACCTGTTAGTTGCTGTCGATATTCTTTTTCTGTAATATCATCTTCTGTATAAAACATTATCTTAGATTCATTATTTTCATACCATAATTCCATCCCAGCTACAGGACTGATATTTTTATCTGGTCTTAATAATCGTTTTTCTTTTTCTAAAAAATGAACAGCATCTAAAAATTCTGGAGCAATATCCATACCTTCACCCATCTCTGGTGGTCTTACATTTATAAGATTTAATTCATCGAACATAGATTCTGCTAATTCATCTGTTGCTTTTCTTACAGTATCATCTACAGGAATTGATTTGATTGTTGGCATTCTATAATATAATATTATCGTTTTTAATATTTATAATTTATTACACAATCAATAATAATTATAAAATTATAACTTAATAAATGTTAAGAAGAAGCATTATCAATAATATTTAATTCAAAATCACTTGGTCTTACTCGTAATGGTACATAACCATATTCATCAACACCATATAATGCCTCTGAATATCCTAATTCTTCTTCACCTGCTGCTGCATTTTTAATAAATTCAATGTGTGATTCTTCTAAACTTAATGTTTCTTTAATTTCTTCAGTTAATCCTGATTCTATTTTATGTAATTTTCTAATAGAACATTGTTGTGCAATAACATTAGATTGTTCATGTGCAAAGAATTCTTCTAATGTTTGCGTAATGAAGTTTATACCTAAATCATAGTGTCTTGAGTGTCTTACAACTTGTTCTAAGAAATTTAGTGATTTTGCATCAGACATGATGTAGTGTGCTTCATCAATGGCAAATAATACCTTTTTATCTGTTTCTTTTGCTTGTTCATATACTTCACCAAGTAATAAATGCATCATCAAACCTAATTCCCCTGTACCTTCTTGTTGACTTAAATTAAAGTATACAACATCTTCATTTTCTAATTCTAAATCTGATTTTCGACCAAGATTCGCATACCTACCACCTTCGTCAAATGCACTCAATGACAATGCAAGTCTTGAAGCATGTTCTTCTATTTTTCTAATAACTTCCTCTGATTGTACGTTTGTATATTCCTTTGGATTCTCTGCCATATCTTCAATAAGCCGTAATAAATCTAATGGAGTCGGTGATTCTTTTGAATGAGTATCAATATCCTCTGTGATACCTGCATCTCTATATGTTTTTTCAATTGCCATAATAAGAATATCTCTACTTTCTCCAATTTCACGATTTTGTAAATTGAAAAACATTTCAAAGAAATCAATTAATTTTTGTATCTTTTGTTCAAGTGGGTTTTCCATATCATCAATTTCTTGTATCTTTTCTTTATCTTGTCCAACAATCCTCATCGGATTAATATCAACATTTCCACCTACAAGAATTTCTTTTCCATCTAATAATGTTGATACAGGTTTAAATCCATCTAATGGGTCTAATAAATAAATTATTAAATCATCTCCATATGCTGCTTTCATACGTAATATTTCTAATATAGAACCAAATGTTTTACCTGACCCTATCTTACCTGCTGTAATCTGATTATAACCGTTTTCTCTTGCAAACCTATTTATTGTAACAGGTGAATTATTTATAGCATGTGTACCCATATCAATACCACCTTTTTCAGTTACAGTTGTTGTACTAAATGGATACATTAATCCAATAGCACCACTTACAGCAGGTTGTTTCTGATTTACAATATTTTTACCAATAGGACTTGCAGATTGCATAGCATAGAGTTGTTTATTTTTCAGTGCTTCAGGATACAATGATTGTGTCCGTAATTCTCTTGCTATCGTTTCAACAGCTAATTCTAATTCTTCTGGGTCATCAGCACGGACGGTTATATACATTGAAATATCAAACAAATTAGCATCTGTATCTTTTAATGAATCATAAACACGTTTTGTATATTGTAATCTTCTTTGTCTTGATTCTTGACCAATATTTGTAACAGATGATTGATTTGCTTGTGATTCTGCTTTTTTATATTTTCGTTCAATATCTTTCAATGCTTTATCTTTTTGTCTTGGATGAACATGTATTGATATATCCGTTTTTACGGGTGAATTATACAATAAATTATCTATATATAATGGTTCAGGGTCATCTGGCCAATTTAATATGAATAATGTTTGTACAAATTCTTCACCAGATTGAACGTATGATGGTTCTTCTGCAAAAATTGATGGTGCAACAAGCGTTAAGTCTTGTATATCTCGCTCTGGTATATCATTAACTCTTTCCCCCTCTATTTTATCTTTATCATCAGTATCATCATTATCTTCTTTACTATTACCTCCCATAAATGGTATTAAAGATTTAAGCATAATCATCACCTTGGTTTTTATCTAAACCAACATTTAAATTATATTTATTTTCAAATGATTTTATTTCATCATCTAAATATTCTTTACCTTCCCAGAATTCTTTCAATAATGAAATTTGTTTGTATGATTCTACAGGAGTATATTTATTTCCTGGACCAACACTTAAAATAGAACCAATTTTAGTTCTTTTTTTATCCAAATCTAATAATTGATTTCGTTTTAATTCTTGTTTTGAATCTGTTTTACCTTCTCCAGATAATAAGATTTGTATCGCTTCAAAAACTTCACCACCAGGTAAATTAGATAAACCACCAGAACTTGTCATATTTTTCGTTCTCATAACTTCTGATGGTTTTACAGAAACAATAACATAAATTTCTCGTTTGTATGTTGTTCTCGCCAATCCTCTTACAAAATTTATCCTATTTTGAATATATGCTTCTAAAAAATCTGTATCTTTATCATTTTTTTGTACTTTCTCTAATCGTTCTTCGTATTTTTCTGCTGTAGATTCTGTTGAAATAGGTCTCAAAGGCATATAAAATTGAATATCATCTTCTAATTGTGAACTAATTCTGTTAGCATAAGAATCAATTGTAGCTATTTTTAATTCATAAGGTGCAATATCTATATTTGAACCTGTAAATGATAATACAGAAACCATTGTTCCATCTTCTAATTCAATAGCCCCATGTTCAGGATATGCTTTCTTTAATTTTGTTACTTCTCTCGTATCATTATCTGGAATTACATCTACGCTATTTATAGATTCACCATTTTTATCTGTAAAATTCTTTTCTAATTCTTTTGGACGTTTTTTATAATCTCTAATTGTTTTTATCCATTCTGTTAACGTAAGATAACTTGGTTTTACAAATAATGTCGAAACACCAATTGCTGCAATTAATAATGATAATGGTATATGTAAAAATGAAATTGCAGACGGTAACAAATTATCTAAGAATACTAATGCAAAAAAAGATGGTAAAAGTGCTATTAATCCATCATTAAATTCAACATTTCCAATAAGAGGAGCATCTTCAAATAATAAATCTTCACCACCTAATGATTTTGGTATAAAATTATCAACTGAAATAGGATTTCTTTCTGACATTAATTATAAATACGATATTTTCCCTTATATATTTAATTACAAACCAATAAATATATCTATAATATAAAAAGCATTCTATTGTTTCAAATAAACACCTTCAAAATATAAATTATTATCACTAATTATATAAAATTAACGATAAAAATTTAAAACAGAAAAGAAATAATATGCATTGAAAAAAATGTAACAATAGAAGTGTATATCATTAAAGAAATAGTTTCATTTCCGAGTTTGTTTTCAACTAATTTATAACATGCATACCCATCAAATGATTTTACAGGGATAAAATTAAGTAGTTGTAAAATAAGTACAAAAACCAATAAAGTATTTATAATTGTATTTGAGAATTGACTATATATTGGTGCTATTATTATAACCGAAGCCACACCAAAAATTGGTCCTGTAACATTAATAATAAACCTTTCAAATAACGTTATATTTTTATCTTTTGTTTGACCAACAACTTGAGAATTAAAAATTCGAATTTGAAATTTAGTTATTTTTAAATTGTAATATTTCATAACTACTAAATGACCTAATTCATGAAAGATTACAGAGATTAAATAAACAAAAAATATAGATATAATCACAATTAATAATGGAAAGTCGTATGTTATTAAATGAATAATAGGTATTGCAATTATAACTCCAATTAATACCGCTATAACGTCTCCAAGTGTTGGAAGTAAATTTTTGAGAGATTTATTCATTATAATTAGTTTGTAGTTTGTATCGCAAAGTTTAAAAATTTGTTGTTTAAAAATTACTTATCAAAATATTCACAATCATCTTCTTCAATAATATCTGCCGTAGATTGCTTATTAATAAGAGATACATAATTAATATCTGTCATATCTGTTTCTTCAAGATGATGTAAACTTTTCATTATATTTGGAATCATCTCACTATCAACTCTTGACCAATTTGGTTGTTGGTTTCTTTCTGCTTGGTAATAAGAAATAGCTAATAATAATTCAAATTTCATTACGTCAAAGTCTTCATAATTATATTCTGATGTGACTTCAATTATCTTTCTTAAATGATATAAATAGATTATATTATTTAACCATGGTCTTGTTGCACTGTTACCTGTAATTTCATTATTTTTAAATACACCTTCAAACGATAAATCTGCATTATATCCATCAAAGAATTTACCTTTATTTAAAGTAATATCAATACTCAACTCTTCATCTGTTTTAAAATCTGTTGGGAATTTTTTTTCTTCTAAATTATTCTTAGCATTTTCTTTTTCTATTGATTTACGCGTAATAATACTACTTGTATCGTCTCTATTCATGTAATAATAAAATAACGTTTGCATTATTAATGGTGAATAAAGCAAAATAATCATTATTGTATATATTTCTTGCATAACAAATACGATAGCAAAAAATGAGATAACGGCTGTTTTTTGAGGAACAATCCAAACACGACTAGAAATATTCAAATTTAAACCTATATATATATTTTTATAAAGACTTACTAAATAATGCGTCAATAAATAACTCATAATAGCCATTATAAATAACAAAATATCATATGTTATTGAATATTGTAATTGTGTAATACTGAAAAAATCAGTATAATTTTCTTTAAAATAAAATTGAAATACATATATAACACCAACAACAGTCAAAAAGATTGAATATAATTGTGCAATTACAAAACCATCTTCATCATATCCTTCACTTAAAATATCTTCTGCTTTAGCAGGATATTTTCTTTCAATATCAGAAATATTATATATAGCTATCGCATATATAAATATAATAAATAATATCTTTTTATAATCACCTGATAACGTAAATATTATTGCAGAAATAATAATAGATGTTAAATATAAGAAAATTTGATTATTTATTTGAATATTTTTTGGTAATGAAACAATAATTAATTGAATAAAATAAAATATTAAAATAATCATTATTATATCTATCATTATGCTCACATCGATAGTTAATAACGACGTATTTACAATATTAACATCAAAAATATATTCATAGCTTAAAATATATCCAACACTGATAATAACAATAGGTATACCTAATATTGTACTATAAATTAATAAATCTTTAAAATTCTTTAAAATAGTTTCTGTTGATGGATGAATAGAAACAATTGATAAGATAGGTTTAAATAACCAATTATAAAATTCTTTAATAAACTGCATATATAACAACAACAATTTAATAAACATAAATTCACGTAATATTATGTGGTATTTAGTAATATATGTTTCGATTTAATTTAAGTACAACAAACGGTTTATCTCAATTGTTCATGTGTCTGCATTATCGCACCTAATGTTTGTACCATCTTTTTCTGGTCTTTTTTATTCATTTTCTGTAATTCACTGTACATATCCGTATTATTATTTAAGGTTCTTCTTACAAATTGTTCTGCTTGTGGGTCATTAGTAATTTGAATGATTTCAGCACCAACATCATTTATTGAGGTGTCATTTGCTATTGCTTCAAAATTATTTTGTGCATCAATAATTTGTTGTCTATTCACAACATTTCCTCTATATTCTGAAGCAGTAGCAGCCATTACAAATTCATCTGTTACCTCATCCATAGCATTTTCTATTTCTTCACGGGTTGCACCAGCTTGTTCACCAATTTGTTCTATCTGGTCTGTTAATTCATCTTTAACTTCATTTACTGTTTCTTTAATAGTTGTTGATGCTACATTCTGTATATCTCCTGTAATATTCTCAGCTAAGTCGTACTCTGCTTCTAATTCTATATCTGATGATAGACCTTCAACATTTACTAATGCATTTACAATATCTTCTGCATTCTCAATAGTTTCATTTTGTAAATCATCTCCAGATATAGTTATATTTTGACTATCAATTTGGTCTTGAACTGAACCTACAGAATCTGTATCTAAACGGATATCATCTATACTATTTAATAAACTATCATATACATCAATATCTCCAAATTGTTTTTCATGAATATCTTTAAATCCATTCGTTAACATATCTTCAATTTCATTTGAAAACGCGTCTGTATTATTAAGAATATCTTCAAATATATTTTCATCGAAATTAGTATTATCTAAGTCTATATTATTATTTTCTAGTTCTCTTGCTACTTCTGAACCGTCTAATCCTATATCTGCTAATACTTTATTATATGTTCTGTTTGTGTTAACATCATGCTCCAACGTATCAATTAATTCACTTTGTAAATCTTGTTCAATATTATCTTGAACATCTTCAAAGTTTACATTATCTTGACCAGCTATAACTTCTCTTAAATCTTCTGATTCTCTTAATATAGAACCTAAATTCCTATCAGCAACAGCATTATTAACAATACCTTCACCAAAAATATCTTCTTTTACATCAGTCCACGTTTGTTTATCAAAGAAATCTTGGTTATATAAGTCTACATCACCCTTCATAGCTGCTCGGTGAACATCTTTTTTATCTACGCTTTGTAATTTTTGTAATGCCTCATTTTGTGATTCTGTTGAATCAAAGATATCATCTAATTCAAAGTCTGAATCATCACTCATTGCCTCCATCATTATTTGACTTAATTGTTCATCATCTATATCATCCATATGTTTTTCAGGATTCTTTTCAAATTCTTTTATACCTTTTTGTTCACCATAATACTTTTGAACGATTTGCTTTTTAAGTTCATCATCTTCACCTATTTTTTGTCCTGCTACATCCATTATTGCTTTATTACCTGCCATTTCATGTTTCAATTCATCACTTATATCATCTGGAATTTCACCAGTTTCTTGATATCTTTTAAGTTCTTCTTTAGATAACTCTTCATTTAATGCTAATTCATCGTAAGCATACCCTTGTTGTGAACTTGCTGAACGTTTATCATCTGCTTTATTAGCTTTATATTTAGCTTTTTTATCTTCATAAGAAGAACCATAACCCATTGAATCTTCAAACCCACTCATAAATGTTGACCCCATTGCTGATTTACCTGCAAGACTTCTTGAAAATTCAGCATCTCCTATATATTCTTCAACATCTTGTAAGGTTGTATTATTATATTTCTCTCCTGCTTTAGCTATACCGTGTTTAGTTTTATTTGCAGCCCTACTATTTGAAATATAACTACTTGTCGAACTAGCTCTTCGTTTAACGCCTTGATTGAAATCATGAACATATGAATCGCCATATTCACCTTTGATATATGCTCCTGTTTTTTTAGTTGCCTTTCCTGTACCAGTTTCACCAATACTTTTCTTCGCACTAGCTCCTATATTTTTAGCATCTTCTGCAAGTTTTGAATTTGCTGCTTTTTTTGACAAACCACTCATTTTCTTGGAACCTGCTATAGATACACTACCTGTTTTTGACATTGCTTTTGCACTACCAATTGCACCTACACCAACAGCACCACCACTTAATGCTAATGCTTTACCAAAACCGAATATTAACGCCCATGGTAATATCCCAATTGTTATGGGTAATACTAATAGAAATATACCTGCTATAATAACAGAAACAGCTTCTTCTCCAGCACCCATAGTTTCTTGAGCTACAACATCAAAAACACTTGGGATTGGTAATTCATCTATTCCATCTGAAACCATTGTTTCTGTTATCGCCGTTGTCATAACATAAGTTAAAGGTATAAATATATTAAATAAAGCAACGACAGCAGGTAATAATGATAATAATACAAACCATTTTATAGCTGTTTTTCCAAATTTTGAAATACTAGATTTACCTGTTGCCCATGCAGTAATTGCAATAGGTCCAATTGCGTAGAAAAATACTAATAATATAAGCCTTAATAATGCTAAAATTAATGCAACTATATATATAATAACTGTTGGTATGATTATAAAATACCCAATCATTACAGATAATAACGCTTCTAATAAGTTTGCACCATCAGGTGTGATATCTCGTGCAATATATTCAGCATCAATAGTTTCATCACTTACATCATCATCTGCTAATGCACTTGAACCTGCATCAATTTGTATTGAATTTATAGCTTCAAAAACACCCAAACCCATAAATAATATAAGATTTGCTATTGGTATCCATAATACAATTAAAAATGGTGCTACTAATAATCGTTTTTTAGCTTTTCCTGAACCACTACTTAAACTTTCATCTAAAATACCTTCAATTACATTTATTAATAAAATAAATATAATGGCAAGAGCTATTAATAACATTGCTATTGCAGTTATTTCACCTTCTGCTACTTGTTGTAGACCATAGAATAAATCATCTTCTGCAGGCTCACCCATAACCTGTGTAGCTTCAAAAGAAGATTCTGCATCACCATCAACTGTCTCATTACTACCAGGATGAGGAGTACTCGTTAAAAAACCATACATTACGTCATGCATTAATACAATTGCAATTTGCATTGGGATTAGTAATACGCCAATTAGTGAAACAAGTACTTCAAAAATTAATCTTGGTATACTCGTAACAGCATCTATTAATGCTGAAATTCCATCTGAAAGAGAACTTAAAAAGAATAAAGAGTTATTGTTTAATATTAAATTTAATCCAAACATTTATGTATATATTTACAATTCTTATTATACCTTAAAAAATTAACCACAATCAATTTAAATAATAGCTGTTGTCACGAAGTAAAATGTAACTATAAATAATATTATTGGTAATATGAAATTTATTACTTCTCTAAATGCTTCAATAAATGGTTCAAACATTACTTTAACAATTTCTGTATATGTATATCCTTTTTCTGGGTTTAAATTTGCAAAATAATATAACACTAATGTAGTTATAAAGAATAATCCAAATAAAGCAAATAATAAATCAAATAGACTCATATCAGATTCTCCATCACCAGTGTCTGAGATATTTAATGTTTCCCCACTTATACTTACAGAAGAATTACTCACATACCGATAATCATTATTTGCATACTCCCACCAATCATCTGTAACTTCATATCTAACATCAAAATTCATACTATTAAAATCAACTTCATCGCCATCTTCAATTTCAAAATAATTTGGTGGATAAACAGTTGCATATGCTACGCCGTTTTCATTTGTTTCAATTTCTGTTTCTATTAATTCACGGTCACCTGCTCTTGGACCATCACCCCACGCAGAATCTTCAACAATTAATTGTTCACTATCTGGTCTTTCTGTAGTGTCAATAGGTTCACCGTTTTCGTCTTTTAAAGTTATTCTTAATTGAAATTCTGTATTATTATGCCCAGGATTTATAATCTGATTATTTGATTCTGAAAGATTTTCTAATAATTCATCTCTTTCGTCCATGTTTATATCTTCTTCTTCTAAATGTTCAACAGTTATCGTTGAATTTACGCCTGGAATATATTCTGTATCTATATCTGAATTATAATTCCAAGATACGTCACCTGCTATTTCAAAATTACTTATTTTTCTCTCTGTTTGTATTTCAAATTGACCTGGTTCTGTAAAATATTTTGTATTAAATTCTGTAATCGTATCAAAATCTCTATCAAATGTAGCTGCAGATTCTGTTGTTTGATAATACAATAAATCTTTTGTTGATGGTGGGAAAGATTCATTTCGTTGTTCAGATAATTCTTCTGTATCTATATCAGGTCTAAAATTTAACGTAGAACCATACGTTCTTTCAAAGAATGAATTTGCTAATACAGTTTCATCAATATTACATAAATTGTTAATATCTTTTTCAAGTTGATTTGGACAATTCTCTGAACGTATTGGCGTTTCAATAGAATTCACATGGAACCCTTCTTGAGCACTATCATCAATACTTGGGTTAAAATCTGTTGATATACCCTTAAAAGTTTCACCTTCTATTTCTTCTGTAGGATGTAATATCACATCATATTCAGGTAAAATCCCTGAATTTGATTTTAATGAATTTGTTGTTGGTAGTAAATATGTTTGTATTGGTTGAACTTCTGAAGGTGAATTAATCCAATCTTCATTATCTGGAACACCTCTATTAGAAGCATCAAATATATCTCTTGAATCATAATTATAATGTGATTCTGGTGTGTCTTCATCAAAGTTATATAATGCATCCCAAGAAGAATCTCTGAAATTAACATAATCCCAAGTCGAACTTATAAAACCTGTTTGTACGTCATCTAATTCTATTGATATTCGATAATTGATTCGATTCGGTTTTGTTGTATCTATTACTTCCGAATCATATATATAATCTAATTCAACTATTTCTTCACCTGCTAAATATTCCGTTACATTTTCATTTTGAAGTAACATTTCTGGTCTTTCAGTGGTTACACGGTCGAACATGAAAGAATCTTCTTCAATAGAATTATTATTTAATTTAATTGTATAATCTTTATTTTCTGTAATTCCTCCTGTATACCACAAATCAATATATACATTTGCATCATTAGGTATTTTCTCATCAATCCTATATTCTTCTGTTGTTGCTCTATCAATTATCGAGAATGAATCTCTTCTTGTTCTTTCACCATCACTCTCAGAACCATCAATAAAGAAATTCCTATCAACGGTTTTTGTTCTTGATTGCATATTGGTCCATCTTGATTCTCTATTTTCTTGGTGAGAAATTTCATCATGACTTAAATCTCTATCAACAAAAATTCTTCTTTCGCCATCTATAGTTGTTTCATATATATCAAAATATCTTTCATTAACAGTTTCATTTTCAGCAAACGAATCAATTAGTATTTCATCTTCAATTCCATCAATTTCAAATTCTTCGTAATATTCATTATCAAAAATTTCTTCATATCCACTAATATATGTATCAGATGGGCTACTGCAACCACTAGGAGCAACATCTTCATACTGACAACCACTAACTTGTCTACCATCCATTTCATCTGTAAATTCGTTACCGCACTTATCAGGCAATGAACTACGTACTTCTTCACGACTTGGACAATTATCATATATTGGTGAATAAAACCATTCTTCTATCCTATACTCATGTAAAACTGATGTATCTACGTAAAACCCTTCAACCATATGATGGTCTTGAAAATCATTTTCATCATATGTAAACTCATGTATTCCTTTCTGTGTTTGTGTCGTTGTTTCTATTTCTTGTTTTACTCCTGTATGAGTTATATAACCAAATTCTAATTCATATTCAATATTTTCTAAATTTGGTACAAAAAACTCATTTCCAGAACCTTCTCCTTCATCTACTCTTTCCATTTCTTCCCCAACAGCAGAACCATAATTTACACTTATAGTTCCATCTTCACTAACAATTTTATCCCATTCTTTTTCTGAAGGATTTACAGGTGTTTTAATAGATGGTGCTACATCTTCTATTTGAGAATACGCATGAGTTATTATTTCTTGTTCACCATCATCCATTACATCATCAAAATACGTGCGTGTGCTTTTATGATAAAATTTATCTTTATCATATGCAGGTGTTGTTACATACCCATCTTCTTCAATACCCAAAATATTACTATGATAATGGTTGAATAATTCTCTATTTAATTCATCTGTTTCATTGTAATATGTATCCTGAACATAATTAAACAATATATATTCTGGAACACCTACATTTAATAACATTGCTCCTGTGTATACACCCGCATCTCCGTCAACACTTGGATTATATTCAATTTTGTACTTAGAATTTTCTACAGATGTTTCAATCTCTGCTGTATAATAAAACCATTCATCTTCTGTTCTATTAGAGATATCATTTTCATCTATTGTATATGTATCTATTCTATTTCCATTTTCTACTTCACGAACAATAATTTCTAAATTAATATCTTTATCTTCAATAGTTGTGTTGTCTGAATCATCAAGTTCATATTTTAAATCTATTAGTAATTGAGTGGGTTGGTTTTCATAAGAATTAGAAGTTATTGATTTGTCATCTACACGCTCTAAAATAAATGGTGAATTATTTGGGTCAACGGTATTTGTATATATAAAACCTTCTGTAGAATCTGGGTGTTCATAATATTCATATGGGTAGTATTCTGCATTTATTAATTGTTCTTTTGTTGAATGGTTAGCTAATGTATTAATATCATTATATAAAAATGGATATATTTCATTATCTTTAACATCATGTAATGATGCACCATCAATCATTGTCTTACTAAATCTATCTTCCCAATCAATTACAAAATCACAATAATAATCATGTTCATCATCATCTAATATATCATGACACGTAGCATGTTCTGCTGTTGAATTCCCAGGGATAAAAACAAAAATTGTAAATAATATACAGAATACTAATATAAAACTAATATATCTATTTTTCATTATTATATTATTTATTTTTAATACTTATTAATTTTTTGATACAACAGTTTTCATATTGTATCTGGGAAATAACAACCAATATCTATTTCAATAATATTATTTATAACTGTGTCAAATAGTACAATTGCGATTGGAATTGAAAATCCAGCTTTCACAACTCTTCGTTTTTGTTGTGATTTATCACCTCTACCACCACTCATTGATGCTGATTCTATTAATGATAACACAACGTATCCTAGAGTTGCAAATAACACACCTAAACCAGCAAATACTAAGAATAATATTTGAAACATCTCATGTGCCCCATCTTGATAATTATATCCTCCATTTGCTTCTTCAATAGGGCAAAGTGACCACTTATTATCATCAGGGTCATCAACTTCACTTCCTGGTATATCTGCAGCAACAACAGGATTTACAAATAATAATAAAGCTAATAATATTGTTAATAGTACAATTAAACTACTACGGTATCTTTTAATTTTATTTGTCATTATTATAATATTTAATGTAACATCCTAAATTTGTTTTGGTTTTATAATCCAGGTAATATACACGTGATATCTAAATTAGGGCTTATTTGCCGACCTACTTCAGCTAACCCGTACAACATAAATATTGTACCTAGACCTCCGACAACAGCTTTCTTTCTATTCTTAGCATAACCTTCTTCAGGTTGTGCAGACATTAATAATGTGTATCCTGCACCACCAACAATTGCTACTAATGCAGCCAACCCAATAAATAATAATGTTAAGTTCGCTACCAAGCTACCTAATGGTGTTTGTTCTCCATCTTCACAGACAATATTACCTTCTGAATCTGCTGCAATACCATTACCATTTTCAGCCGCTACAGGCATTGCTGCTAACATACTAATTGAAATCAATACAATTGTAAGAACGATTAATGTTCTAATTTTTGACATGTATTTAAATTAAAGATACAATTGCTTATAAATTTAACTAAACTCTAATTAGAAGTGATTTCAATATATTCACTATCTTCTATAATCTCTCCTTTTACATTTATACTGCCGCTGTCTGTTATAAATTGTATTTCATTTTCACCATAAGATAAATATTCTTCAGGAATTTCAATATCTTTATTTTCTGTCAAAATATCTGATTCTATATTTTTTACATTATAACCCATTTCATTTGAAATCTTCACGCGCGTATTTTCTACAGGTTCTTCTGCAATTTCATACCTAAGTTCTATTTGACCTTGAGGGCGTACATTTTCAAAATCTGTATTAACGTCTACATTATTTTGCCCTTGCTCTAAAATCGAAGTTGATGTTTCCTGATTCCATGGTTCAGGATTCGGGTTTGGTCTATCTATTGATTGTGAATTATGTTGGCTTTCAATATTTACAATTGATGGTACATATTCAGCCGTATATTCAATGGTATAAAAGAAACTTTCTTCAGGTGTATTCCCAAAGTCAATTGTATGTTGTCTATTATCTGTCCCTTGTGTTGTTGTACAAGTTAATCCACTTGCAAAATCTACACTATCACAAACTTGATTATTATTTATAAATGTTGTTGGATAAGATTGGTCTTCTTCTTCAACCCATTCTACCTGTACATCATAACCACCAGAATCAGCTAAAAATTCTAAATTATAAATATCTCGTTGCAAAGAATTAATACTATATGTTTGGTCTTCTGTAAATGGTTCATCTTCAGAAATTATCTCTTCATTATTTAATAATATCCTTGGAGAATCAATAACAGCTTCAGATTCCCATGTTAATGAAATATCAACAGGTATATTATTAGATGAATCTATTTTTAATTCTTGTTGTTCTGGTGAAACACTTATTGATTCTGATTCAACATTATTTAATACGCCAATATAATCATAATCTATTTCGTTATTATTATCAATATCAACCTGAACATCTTCTGGATTCTCTCTAGAAACATATTCTATTTCATAATCTGTATTTGAGACACCGTCTTGTTGTATATCAATTGTGTTTTCACCTGAATCTAACGAATCAAAAGTACATTCTCCACCTTCAGCTAATACTTGACAGTCTAATTCACCATCATTATTAGTATCTACATATACTTCACCTTGGTCACTTAAATCTTCTAAAAGTATATCTATTGAACCATCACCATATTCTGTTATCTCGGATTCTGAATAAATAATCGGTTCAAATTCATTTACTTGTATATAATTAACTTCATCTGGTTGTTGTATATTTCTTGTTCCAAAATTAATTACTTGTTCTGTTTGGCTTGGTATTGTTTCTGTTATTGTAGCCGTTTCTTGTTCTCCATTTTTATATAATGTGAATTCTTCTGTTATATCATTGAAACCTGTATTTTCTATAACAAAACTTTGAATTTGTCCATTTTGTATATTATAATCTACTAATCGCAAATCATCATCTGTTTCACCACTATGTGGGTTTTCTAAGTCGTCACCTGAACCTGTTATAGTATCCAATAATGATTCATATTTAATTTTTAATTCATCTCCTTGTTGTAATTCTAAATCATACTGATTTTGATTTTCAATTGGTATTGTATTTTCTTGTCCATTTATTTTATAAGAGAATTCTTGTAACCTACTATTTTCTAATAAATCTGTATCCCATTCAAATCTATATTCTCCATCACTTTCAATAGTAATTGATTCTGTTTCTTCTTGTATTGAACCATCTTGAGCATTTAAATCCTGAATATTAAATTCATTTATTATTGCTTGTTCAGCATCACCTCCTTTAAAATTAATTTTTGCGTCTTGTATCCTTTGATTACCTGAAAATTCTTGAATTATTGTACTTCCTGCTATTTGACCCGTTATTTGTTCTGAAGATTCTTTAGTAGTTGGTTCTACTTGAAATGTTCCTGTTGTTTCTGACTCTATTCCTGTTTCTATTGTTATATTATCTCCAGATTCTATTGTATCTGTGTATACATTTTGTTCTTGAGCAGTTCCATTAGAAATTGTTATATTTACATCTCCAACAGTTTCTTCACTTGATACTTGAAATTCTCCTGTTTTACCTGATTGTTCAACATTAAATGTTTCAGAGCTTATATCTGTTGCAGTTTCATTTTGTATAGCAATAGTAATATCTTCTGCGGGTCTATTACCAATAACTTCATAATTATTTTGTTCACCTGTATATTCATATAAATTTGATTCGTCTTGTTCTGTTATTGGTGAATCTACAATAACAGTTTCATTTTGAGGGTCTGTCGGAACGGTTATTTCTCTTGATGATTCAAATGGTATTCTTTCTACCTGTTGTGTATTTTCACTATCTATCGGATTTATTTCAAAATTAATAGAATCTACATTATTAGGGTTTTGATAATTAATACTTATATTTTCATTTGAAACGGTTTGATTTAATGTATGTGGTTTTGTTTTTGTAAAATTATGTTCTATATTTTGTAATTCTGTTCTTATATTTTCATCAGTTGTATTTAATTCAACACCTGATGGATTTACAATATTTTCATTATTATTTAAATATAATGTATATATATCATCTTGAAATGTTTGATTTGTATAATTATATTCTCCATTTTCGTTTATTGGTATTGTATTTACAATCTCATTTGAACTGTTTCTAAGTTGAACTTCAAAAATAGATTTATCTGTTATATTATCTACAATCAATACGCCGTTTATATCTTCCTCTATCGTTTCTGTCTGCTGAATTGGTGTCGTATCATCACCAAATAATGATATTATTCCAAACATATTTGCCATAAATATCATACCAAAAACAATAAGTAAAATCATTCCAATATTTGAAAAAGATATATCTGGTTTTAAATTTTGTAATAATGAACTTTCAGGAATTTGTTTTTCAATCACTTCTTTTGGAACACCTGAACTATAATTACATTGTTCATTTGGACATTTTGTTGCTTTTAGTAATGATGCTCGCCCTGTATATTCATCTGCGAACGCGGGATTTTCTTCAAGCCCTTCTGTTTTACAAATAGGACAAATCATCTCATCCCTATCAAGCGTCTCAATATCTGTGAGTTTTTTCATTATTATATACTATTACTTTCAGATATATTATACTTTTGGTTATTTAATTAACTATATAATCAAACAACGTGCTTTTTTATTAAAAATAAATAACGTTATTACACTAAGTAAAATACCAATGATGATATAATAATTAATATTAATCCAAATTTTAAACCTGAACGTATATCATTTGTTCGTAAATATCCAGCTATTAAACCACTTCCAAACCCAAGGACTAATGTTGAATGATAAAACACTAATCTAAACATGTCCGTATCTAAATCAGTAACATCAAATTCTTCAGCATCTTCTCCAGCATCTTCTATTTCATCTCCATCTGTTCCATCTTCAGCCATACTATCAATAACATCTAAAAACACATAATCTAATGCTGCAATAATAAACATGTATATGAAGAAAGACATAACAATAGTATATGTTTGTATTGATAATTCTGAAACTCTTTCTTTTTCTAAATCAACTTGATTTTTAACATTTTCTGCAGCAATTGAAATAACTTCTTCTATATCACCTGTTGCTTCATTTGCGGCTGTAATTAATTTTACAGTTCGTGTTAACGTTGGTATTTTCATTCTATTAGAAAACTTTATTAATGCCAAATTAACATCATTATTCCACCTAATATCATTTTTAACTAATCTATACTCTGCACCTAATTTACCTTTTGTTGTGTCTGCTGCTGCCTCTAGTGCTTCTGTTAGTGACATACCAACACTATTTGCACTTGCTAATTGATTTAACGAATCAGGTAATCGATATAAAATCTTTTTCTCTCTCCTTGTTTTAAGTTCAAAAAATATCATTAATGGACCAAATAAAATTAATAATGGGATTATTAATGTTAATACAGTTTGTATAACTGGTTCTTCAACAAATGCATCTATCGATAATTCAACAAATCCTAATAATGGTGCTAAAATTAAATATATTAATGTTATTGGTATTGTAAAGTATAATATTAAATTAGGATTTGTCTTTAATTTTTCAATAGGTTTTGTTAATAATTCTGTTTGTTCTCTTCTTTTTTTATTTTTATAAAATTTTTCAACTCTTTTATCAATATCATCTTCTTGATTTAAATATTGTCTAATTTTTTCATCATTACCAAATTGTGTTTCAATTGGTATTTCATATGCTTTTTTACTCCCTGATTCTGATAATGTATCAACTAATACATAATAACCTAATACCATAAAAGGAAGCAATCCATAAACAATTGCATATAATTGTGATGCATCAGCACCACCTACTAATGCCATAATAACTGTCATAATTATCATAAACATTGGCCCAGCAACAAATGCAATTACATATACTTGACCTAATAACCCTAACGTTTCAATAAACGAATTTTGTTTTCGTTCTTTATCTTCTATTAAATCATTTGCTTTGGATTCTAAAAATGGCGTTATTGGCGCACCAGAATCCATTGTTGATATAAGGTCTTCCGTTAAATTTCGAAATTTTTCACTAGCACTTCTTTTCCCTGCTCTCCGTAATGCTTGAATTATATCTGTTGAAAAATAATCTATATCTTGAATAACCGTACCGAACTCACTTGCTGCTTCACCATATATTTCATCATTTTGTGCTAACAATCTTATACTCTCTGTCAAATTCAAACCACCCCTATTTAATGCAAATAAAAATACTAATGCACTATCTAAATTTGCGTCTATTTTATTTGCTCTCCGACTTGCACTATAAGATGGTCTAATATAATATAAAAACCCAACAAAACCAGAAACTAATACTGTTATTAGTAATGTAGATACAACCATTATAATATAAATAAGTGTTGAATCATCTATAAATTCCTGAAACAAACCAATAGAATTTAAACCATACATCGATACACCTGTTAATATAATCGTTATTAATGCCGTTATAGTTACATATAATAATAATCTTGCAAAATATAATTCTGCTGTTATCGGCATATGAGCTTCACGTAATTTTGTTTGAATAGAATCTGATTTTGGTGTATAAATACCTTTAAAATATTTATATGCAACCTTATCAACATATGTGTCTGTTGTATTATTTTCTATATCTTTAAATTCTTCATTCATAATCATTCACCTCTTCTTCTGCAATTTCATTAAGTTCGTTATCTTTTGTATGCGGTTCTTGAACATTTGTTAAACTACCTAATTTCTCAGGTTCCAAAGTATCTGTTTCAATTTTATGAAGTATCTTCTCAGAATCTACAATAAATCTTTGAATGATATTAGAAACGTGTTCAAAATCACGAATATCATTATCTAACATGTATTGTAATGCTTTTGTACGATTATCTAATTCCTTTTCTAATTCTTCATCTGTCCACCCTTTTTCTCTTTTAATATTCGCACAAACATTTGAATCCTCAAGTGTTTCAATAAATGAATCTGTTTCAGCATCCCATAAGTATGAACGTCTAACATCAAATGTCCCATCATCTTTCATATCAACAATTTCCATCGTCTTTTGATTTCTACGAACATTATCTAAGTTTGTATCACCTTCTTTTATCATTCTAACTTGATTTTGTATACAAATAATATCTAATGCTGTTATCATTTGTCGCGGAACATTAATTGGTGGATTTGTTAAACGTCCAATAGTTGCTTGAACACTATCAGCATGCATTGTACTATATGTTGTGTGTCCTGTATTCATTGCTTGGAACAATGTTTCTGCCTCTGCACCACGAATTTCTCCGACAATAATATACTCAGGTCTTTGACGTAATGCTGCCTTTAATAATGTAAACATCGTAATCTCACCTTCATCTTTACCACCTAATCCTTCTCTCGTTGTACCTGGTATCCAATTTTCTAATGGCAACATTATTTCACGTGTATCTTCAATAGTTACAACTTTTGCTTTTGGTGGAATAAATAATGAAACAGCATTCATAGATGTTGTTTTCCCAGATGCGGTACCACCTGCGAAAATTAATGATTTATTATTCTCAATAGCAAGCCAAAGATAAGCCATTTGTCTTACAGAAAATGTATTATAATATAGTAAATCCACAGGAGTAAATGGTATATCTTTGAATAACCTAATTGTAAATGTTGAACCATCTGTCGTTACTTCTGAACCTAATGTTAAATTAACTCTTGAACCATCTGGTAATGTTGAGTCAACAATTGGTTCTGCTGCATTAATATTTTCACCTGAACGATTTGCTAATTCTTGAATGAATGATTTTAATTTTTCTTTCTTGAATTTCACATTTGTCTCTATATTATTATATTTACTATGGAATACAAACAAATAATTCTCTTCTCCTGTACAAGAAATATCTTCAATATTCGTATCCTTCATAATTGGGTCAATCTTATTATACTCTACATAATCACGTTCAACATAATACAAAATCTTATGGAATGTTTCATCTTGAATATCTAAATCCTGTTTTTTACTTAATTCAACAACTTTATTTCGTAATTGTTTTAATTTTTGCTCTTTTTCTTGCTCTTTTTCTTTTCTTTCTTTTACATCTTCAAATAATAATGCTGTATCTAATAACTCTTTTATCTGTTCAAAAATAATTTCTTCTGATTGTGTTAATTCAGGTTCAACAACAGTATATACATAATCACCTGATTCTGCATTGTGTAATATACTAACATATGCATATGGTTCATTAACCCAATACCGCTCAAATTCATAATAATCTTCAAGTGGTGATTCTCTCACTACGTCTGGTAGACCCATATATGTTTTTTCATCATCTTCTTCTAATTCTTCTGAAATATCTAAATCTACATCATCTACGGAAATTTCTGAACCACTACTTAAATCATAAATATAATTAATTTTTTCTGTTTGATAATATTTTAATTCATCTTCAAATAATTCTGTCGTTGTAATGAAATCTTCACTTGAAGATGAAGATGCTAATATATATCGTGAAAGATTTCGTCTCAACTCAGGATAAATTGTAACTAAACCAACAATAATTATTAAAATTGATGATTGAATTAAACTAACATTAAATAACACTTCATCTCCTCTATAAAATAAATATGTTTGATATATCGAATCACCAATAATTGGTATTAAACTTGCAATTGATTCCATATATCCATCCATTCTTAATTCTAAACCAAGTAAAGCTTCTTGTCCGCCTGTTAAAACTAAGTATGAAATATATAACACAATTAAAATTTGAACCGTTAATATGAAACCTGCAATACCAACAATTGGTTTATGAATATAATTATAAATGGTTTTTTGTTTGAATCTTCTACTAAACCATAAAATAATACTTGATACCAACATAAATATTGTGAATAAAACCATAATATCCCCATAACTGGATGATTCAGATAATGCTCTTAATAAATCAATATCACCTGTATAATTCACAATAATACTTAATACCAATATCATTAAACCAACAAAAATTAATATTAATGGTAATACCATCGTAATAAAATCATTACGTGCATAACTATTTGATTTTAATAACCCTAAAAATCGTAATTTATTACTCTGTGATTTTAATAATTTATCACCTGAATAATTATCTTTTGAATTATTTTTAAATTCTTTAATGTATTTACTATAACCCCAGTTAGAAATATCTAAAAATTTATTTATTGATTCTTTTTCACCATAATATTCAAAATAATTAATTCTAATATTTCTAGAAGTCATTGAATCTTGTTCTAAATCATCAATATTTGTTTTTATAAATTCTTTTAATTTAGTAACAAATGATTTAGAATCATCTGTATTATTTTCTTCATTATCTACTTCATCTGATTCATCTTTCGAAAATTTATCTGTTAACTTTGAAACAAAACTTTCACTCTCTGAATTATTCTTTTCTTTATTTATATTATCATTATCATCTATTACTTTAAACTGTGTTTCTCCTTTTGAGAATTTATTCGTTAACTTTGAAATAACACTCTCACTATTTTCTTCATCATCTACTTCGTTTTTATTATTTTCTTCATCATCTACATCATCTGATTCATCTTTCGAAAATTTATCTGTTAACTTTGAAACAAAACTTTCACGCTTTTCTTTATTATCTACTTCATCTTTATTATTTTCTTCACTATCTACTTCGTCTGATTCATCTTTCGAAAATTTATTTGTTAACTTTGAAACAAAACTCTCGCTTTTTTCTTCACTAACCTCTACATTTTCTGTTTCATCTATGTCTGATTCTAATGAAATACTATCTTTTTGTTCATTCTCTACATCTATTTCATTTTCTTTGATTTCTTCATCTTCTTCCCCGTCTTCAGAATTTTTTTCTTTTTTACGAGATTTCTTAATATTATTCTTTAATTTAGACGTGAATTTTCGTTTTTCTTTTTTATTCTTATCTAATTTATTTACACGTTTAATATAATCTTGTACGACAATTTGTGCTTCCAAGTCATTTTTAAATATAAATGAATCTTCAATATCGCCTTTATCAAATGATTTTAATTCTACAGAACGCGTTAATAATTTATCTTCTTTTCCCTTTTTCAAAATGAACGCGTTTTCAGTAGTATGTTTGTACAATGTATATTCATTGATTTCTTCTTGTTTTTCAAAATCAGAAAATATATATTTTTTACTATTTGTCATTATTCTTATATATTAAATTGTATTAATATTTTAAATATGTTTTGTTAGTCGAGTTTATAATCAATCTACATCATAACTCTGTATAACAGAACTATGTCCGTCTTCATGTGTACCTATAACTTGTATTGTATCACCCTCATCTAGATTAACAACTTCTATAGATTCACCTACTTCTGAAATTTGTGGTGTTGTACTACCATCTGGTTCTTGAACGTGAAGTGTATCTGCTGTTCCACTACTACTCCATGTAACTGTTACTGTATAACTATCTTGCGAAACATCATACTCAGAACTAAAATCTACGCCAGCTTGTATTGGTTGTTCTAAAATCCCACCTAACTCTAATGTAAATTGTGAAATTAATGCTGCTAAAATAATAACCAACGTTATCATTAAAATTACAGCAACTAATGGAGAAACACCATCATTTGTACTCTTTTGTAAACTCATATTTAATATATGTCAATAATAATATAAAAACATTATTACTATAGAATTAAAAAGAAAATTAAATTATTTAATCTCCGCCATTATCATCTGTAAATCCTTGCGTATCATCTAACGAATATGTTGTAATCAATGTTTCTTCACCATCTAACGAACCAAATACTTGTATCTCTTCTTCACCTACAAAGTTTTCTATAGTCGTACTATCACCAGATGAAACAGCAACAATAGCACCATCCTCTGTTAAATCATCTGAATTTGTTCTATCTGGAACAGAATCATCTTCTAAAGCATCTTCATCTGCGTTTGTTCGGTGAGTTATCTCTAAATCATCACCATCATTGTCCGCATCAAGAACTACGGCTGTGAGATAATCTGCATTATCCATATTAGATGCTGTAATTTCTACATCATAGCTACCATCACCTTCAAAATTTGCCGATTGGTCGAATGAGACGGTTGCATCTGCATCTTGTCCAAGTGTTCCTCCTAGTCCTAATACGAAGTTTGCTACAACTGCTGCAATAATCACAGTAATTGCGACCATCAATATGACCCCAATTACAGGCGATACACCACTATCTGATTGTTTTGATAACATCATCAATTAAACATATGTTAATTATATTATATAAACTTATTCCCTCCCTACCTCTATTTCTTCTTTACTTATTAATGAATCACCACCTTGTATTCGAATATGTACAATATCATTTTCTTTACTATAATGTTTTGATTCTGTTAATTCGATACTGCTTTCTGGAATTTCAAAAATTGATTCTCCTTTTTGAAGTGAATACACGGATATATTTTCAACATCTTCTGTAACAGATTCTACAACAATTCGAATAAAATTATCTCTTTTTTGCGTTGTAATTTCTGCATCTATGTTTTGTTGTGTATATACATTCATTGTATTTTCGATATTATGAACATTTGTTTTATTATGTTTTTTAAAATCATATGTAAATTTATATTCGATATCATTTTCTACGTATTGTAATGTAGAATTTTTAATTAAATATGTGTCTTTATCAATAGTAATTTGATATGAATATTCTGTAATATAAGTATCAGAATAATCTATATTATTAAATCGTTGAAAAAATTCTGTTGATTCTGTTATATTTAAATTATCTTTTAATTGTAATTCATAATATTTTTCTGTAGTATTAACAAGTTCGAAATTATTTGGATTTAACATTATATTATTTAATCCTTTTTGATTACTTTGTGTTGCGTACCAGGTATTATCTTGATATAAATATGCAGACGTTTCATTTTCATATTGAATAATATCTGTTTTATTTTGCATAGGTTGTAAGTCTGCGTTTTGAGTTGATTTTAATCTTGTATTTTTTCTATCAATATAATTAATTATTTTATCTTCTTTTACATCATCAATAACGGTTGTTTTTGTATATGAAAAGTTATTCAATTCATTAATTTGTTTATTTGTGTTTTGAATTATTTTTTCTTCATTAATGCCTGTTTCATCAGAAATAACGTATATATATAGAAGTAAGGAAGATAGTAAAATAGTAATGATTAATATGGATATAAGTATTATTTTTTGATTTGTATCCAATTTTGTTATTTTATTTGACATATGTATTTATTTTATTTCTATTAATATATATTTAATGGTTATTTATTATTCAATTTCTATATCTCTGAAATATGCATAACCATCACCACAATCACCAACACTAAATTCTAATCGTAATGTTGGATTATCATCTTCAATTGTGATTTCTTCTTCAAATGATTCCCAATCTGTATCACAACCTGAGAATGAATCAGCGTAACATGCATCTTCATGTTCTACAATTAATTCATCATTAATATATACTTCACCACCGTCACGATAACTATCACTTGTACTAAATGCATAGTTACCTAATTCTTCTGCTTTCATCTCAAGATTCATATCATAAGTTCCAGATGATAATTCTAATTCTTTTTCCATAGATACTTCTGCACCATCATATGGTGCGCTGAAACAATTCCCATCAGCATATAATTCTATTTCATTATCAGAATTAATTTCTTTTGAATAATCACCGCCATCTCCTTGGGTATCACCATCTCCATCCCACTCTTGTTCATTATCAGAATCAATTACATCTTGTATTTCAACTTCCTCAACAATTATTTGTTTTGTTTCAATATCTGTTTGACCATCTGTTGTAGTAACTTCTAATTCTATATTATATTCCCCTGGTTCTGTATATTGATGTGTTATTTCTTCACCTGTTTCAATTGTTCCATCGTTTAGATACCATTCATATGATTCTATTTCTTCGCCTTCTATCTGAGAGTTTGAAGCATCAAATGTTATTTCTTCACCTTCATCTATTATTTGTTCAGAAGTAGTTATTTCAGCATTAACTTCTGAATTAAGTTCAATTTCTTTTGTTGTTGTTCTTGTTTGTCCATCTTCTGTTTCAACGTCTAACCTAATATCATATTCACCTATCTCTTCAAATTGATATGTCATTTCTTCACCTGATTCTTCAAATTGATTATTAATAAACCACTCATATTCAATTATTTCTTGTTCACTTGTAGATTCTGAAGCATCAAATATTATTTCTTCATTAATAGACGGTTCATCTACATTTGTTTCAATAACAGGTAAAATATCTATTTCATCAACAAATATAGTTATCGTTTCAAACGCATGTAATACATTATCATCTGTTCGTGCTTCAACGGTTATTTGTTGTGAACCTTCTTCAGAATATTGATGTGTTATTTCTTCACCTGTTTCAATTGTTCCATCACCTAAATACCAAACAATTTCATCAATTTCTGCGTCAGCTTGTCCTGATATATATGTTGCATCTAAATTAAGCGTTGATTCTTGTTCAATAACGTCATTTTCTTGAATATTTCTTTGTGTTCCAGATTCTCTTTCCTCTATCAAATTAATATTTAATTCAGGTTCATCAATCAATTCTACTTTTACGTATCCTGTCCCCTCAAATTCTAATTCTTCTGGTACGTCAAATTCATTATAATGCCCATGTTCTAATAAATTAGTATCTGTTGGTATATATGAACCCCCACCGCCTGCTGTTGTATATCCTCCACTTGTGAAACTTCTACCTCTTGCTCCTGCGCCACCACTATATCCTCCACCACCACCTGCTCTTTCAGAATATGCATCACGTCCACCACCACCACCACCGAAACCACCTTCTCCATCCATATCAGATGCAACACCGCCATCAACAAATGGTTGTGGTGGGTCACAACCACTCCAACCATCACAAATACCTGGGCCGAAGAATCCTGCACCACCAGATGCACCTTCACCACCACCATCACCTTCTTCACCACCATCACCATCTGTTCCACCACTCATAACCATATCTGAACCACCTGTACTTGCTTCAGCATTTTGTCCATCTCTATCTAATATATTTGCATGTTGATTTCCTCTATCTGTCCATGCTGCACCACCTCCACCTGCAACCAAAATAGGTTCATCATCTTCCGTTGCAATAAATGTTCCACCACCTCCGCCTGCTTCTTCAGCAGGTGTTGTGGAACCCATTAATCCACTTAATATCTGTAATTCTTGATTTCTATCTAATTGTTCTGCAACTCGTAATACGGCTCCTTCACCACCATGCGTTTGACCTCCTCTTGCACCTGCTAATTGTATTTCATAAATACCAGTTTGTGGGACGGTCCATTGTTGTATTCCTTCATCAACATTTACCCATCCTTCTAAATCTGTATTTTCATATGAATTATCACATTGTGCTTGTGTTGGTCCTTCAAATCCTTCATCAATACCACATGCTAAGAATATAACATCACCGAATTGTACAATTGAACGAATTTGTGCTGTTTCTGTTTGTTGTTGTCCAAATTCATCTTGTACTTCTACGCTTGGTTGGAATGTACCTTCTTCAAAGTATTGATAATTAACCATAATATCTTCATTAGGTTCTGTTGTTGTATTACCATCATCAAAATCATATGTAACTTGTTCTATTTCAGAATCTTCACTAACAACGTCAAGATTCATATCGATACTATCTTGGAATATGATTGCATTTGTTGGTGAAGGGTTGAACATAATATCTAATTCTCTCAATTCAATTTTAAATATATTTTGTTCAGATTCTTTGTATTCAAAATCGTCAATAATATTTGCTTCAACAGTATTATTTAATGGGAAATCTTCTACAGAATATACATCAGATGAAATATCAAATAATTCTGTTATTGTCATCATTTCTGGTTCTTCATCTTCATCAATAAATATATTATTAGTTGGGAAATCTTCTCCACTTGTTGTTATTTCACTTGATATACGAGGATGTGGGTTATACCCTTGGACCTCAATATCTATTTCATCAGATATATTTGCATATTCATCTA
>LFCJ01000340.1_pt1 | contig 28140 bp, 27 predicted proteins | sample 643141 | NCBI WGS metagenome assembly LFCJ01 (sample SAMN03766243, study PRJNA286221) | soda lake metagenome | biome: soda lake; feature: Kulunda steppe; material: water; isolation source: sample B1-Br-g2 brine of Lake Bitter-1 | place: Russia: Kulunda steppe | collected 2010-07
AGGCGACGAGGTTGTTCGCACCAATATCCAGAGCGGCTTCTTCCGAAGCCAGTGGTTGTGCCAGTCGAGAATCATTGACGGTGACTGGCTGAAAGGCCCTGAATGTCTGTGCTTGCTCGTCGTAGAATAACTCCAACCGACCTTGTTTCTTGTACTCCTTCCAATTGGGGTCGCCTCGAACTTCAAGCCGAAGGCGTTCGCGGTGTCCCAACCCGTACTCGTCTTTCAGGTCTTTGCCGACAAGAATTTCGAGGCGGGAGTATTCGCCCCACTCGACGGAGTACGACGTGTTTCGGATGTACGTGCGGAGTTTTCGGCCTTTGTCTGCGTTACCCCAGAATCCGGGTTTTCCATTGGACTCACCTTTCTTTTTGAGGCTGAAAAACGATTTCCACGCTTCGCGGTTCTTGCGCTCGATCTGCTGAACTGTTGAAGCACCGAGAACACCGCCGTAGCGACCGCGATACTCGCTGATTTCCCATACGTCGCCGTCTGGGTCAGCGTAGTTCTGTCGGCGCTCGTAGTTGATTTCGTTCCAGAGAGCGGCAGAAGCGTCCAACAGGCGTCGAAGCAACTCCTGGTCCTTGTCGGACTGCGGAATCACCTCGAATGTGTTGGCTCGCTTCATCACCTACTGGTTGTACCCGAACACACATAAATGTGGGGTTCGTGTGTTACTGTATGGTCGAAGTCCGAATTGAGTTCGATGACGATGAACAGTATGAGCGGTTGAAGGAACTGAAGAAGCACCGTGGGTTAACGTGGAAGGGGTTGCTCCTCGAAGGCGAAAAGAAAGTCAGAGAGGATACCCCGGAATAAGCGTCGAGCGTTGTTTGTGGAGTGTCGGATTCACGCCCGTCCTCAGAACGCTTTGCGTTCTGATGTGCGAACGAGACGCGAAGCGTCTCGTCAACGCCGTGAACGGCGGGACTCTCTCCTTGAGTCAGGTAGTAAACCTCTAACCGCTCCTTGCCGCCTACTATCTCGGCCGGCGACAGGGAACGATCGGCATCCCCTAACCGTCGGTCCGGAACGTACGCTTTTCATACTCGAGGCACAGACTACGGGTATGAAATCACGCGGGACCCTTCGACTGGCGACACGCGGCTCCCGTCTCGCCCGCCGGCAAGCCGAGTCCGTCAAATCGCTGCTCGAAGACCGTCGGTACGATGTCGAACTCGTTACCGTCGACACGACCGGCGACCAGATCCGAGACGAGTTAATCCACCGGCTTGGCAAAACCGGAGCGTTCGTCCGCGAACTCGATGAACGGGTCCTCGAGGGGGAACTCGATGGCGCAATCCACTCGATGAAAGACATGCCGACCGAACAGCCCGACGAACTCGTGACTGCCGCCGTCCCCGAACGCGGCCCACCGGGAGATGTCTTGCTCACACCCGACGGTATCAGTCTCGAGGAGCTACCAAACGGCGCAATCGTCGGCACCTCGAGCCTCCGCCGACGTGCCCAGTTGCTATCGGCTCGGCCGGACCTCACGATCGAACCGCTCCGGGGCAACATCGACACTCGCCTTGAGAAACTGCTCGCACCGACGCTCCAAGCCGAGTACGCCGCTCGCGGCGGCGAACAACTGAGCAGTTACAAACCCAGCTATGACGATGACATAGACGAAGACCCCGAAGCGTGGCTCGAGGCGCGCTCGGAACTCGAACAGGCAGCAATCAGACGCACGATCGAAGACGAGTACGACGCCATCGTCCTCGCCGCGGCCGGCCTCGAGCGAAGCGGGCTCGGCCGCAACGTTTCGTTCCAACCGCTCTCGACGGGGACGTTCGTGCCGGCTCCCGGCCAGGGCGCACTGGCGATTACGAGTCTAAACGATGGGACCGCCCGCGAACTGAACGACGCAATCGATCATCCGCGAACGCGGGTCGAGACAACCGTCGAGCGAATCCTCCTTGCAGAGCTCGGTGGGGGGTGTATCGCTCCGATCGGCATCTACGGCGTCGTCCAAGGTGAGTACGTCCACGCCCACGTGCAGGTGTATGACCGCGACGGGCAGGAGACGGTCACCGCCACACAGGATTTGCCGATCGAAAGCTACCCCGAAGCAGCCCGCACGTTTGCGAGTTCCTTAGCCGACCGCGGTGCCGCCACACTGATTGCAACCGCCCGGAAGGAGGCAGACGAGACAGCGACCGAGAAAGACACCCCGGAGGAAAGCGATGAGTGACTCAGAACGGCGCACGTCAACAACCAACACACGTACCACCACCGAAACCGGAACCGTCTATCTCGTCGGCAGCGGCCCTGGCGACCCCGAACTGCTTACCGTGAAAGCCAGCACCCTGCTCGAGTCCTGTGACTTCGTCCTCCACGACAAACTTCCGGGCCCGAAAATTATCGACCAACTGCCCGAAGATGCAGAGGATGTCGGCAAGCGAGCCGGCGGTGAGCGAACCTCACAACAGGAGATCAACGAGCGGCTGGTGCAGTTGGCCCGCGAGGGAAAAGAAGTGCTCCGGCTCAAAGGCGGTGACTCCTTCGTCTTCGGCCGTGGCGGCGAGGAGGCCGAGTATCTGGCTGCCCATGGCGTTCCCTTCGAGGTTGTCCCTGGGGTCACGAGCGCAATCGGCGCTCCCGCCGTCGCCGGCATCCCCGTTACCCACCGCGACCACGCCTCCTCAGTATCGTTCGTCACCGGCCACGAAGATCCCACAAAACCCGAGTCAACCGTGGACTGGCAAGCCCTCGCCGACACCGGCGGCACAATCGTCGTCCTCATGGGCGTTGGCCGACTCCCCGACTACACCGCAGCGCTGCTCGAGGCCGACATGGCTCCGGAGACACCCGTCGCGCTCGTCGAACGCGGCACCTGGCCCGGTCAGCAGGTTGCCACCGGAACACTCAAGACCATCGTCGATAGGCGCGATTCGGTTGGAATTACTCCACCAGCAGTCACGGTGATTGGTGAGGTCGCCGCAACACGGGAGGCTGTCGTCGACTTTTTGGGCAACGACTACACCGAAAAGAAAGCAGAAAACGACCCGCTTGAGGACCCGTCACAGTCATGAGAGAACTCACCGTTGCCGTTTTTCGTCCGGACGATCAACGACTCGAAGCGGCAGTCGAACTCATCGATTCTCTCGGAGCAACGCCGATTCCGGATCCGATGCTCGCCATCGAGCCCACTGGCACAATCCCACGAACTGACGCCGACTATACAATATTCACAAGCAAGACCGGCGTCGAGCTAGCTGCAGACGCCGGATGGGACGCTGAGACAACCGTTTGTGCGATCGGTCCACGAACCGCAGATGTTCTCCAAAACGCAGGATATGCGGTCGATATCGTGCCCAAGGAGTACACCTCGAGTGGGCTCGTCGAAACCCTCGCCGACCGCGTTGACGGAGCAACAGTTGAAGTCGCCCGAAGCGACCACGGCAGCCCCGTCCTGCTTCATGGAATCGAGGCCGCCGGTGCGTATCGACACGAAACCGTTCTCTATGAACTCACCCGACCAGACGAAAGCGGTGAGTCAGCCGAACTCGCCGCCGCTGGCGAACTTGACGCGGCCTGTTTTACCTCCTCACTTACCGTAACCCACTTTCTCGAGGCAAGCGAAGCGTTGGGTATTCGGGAGGCGACACTCGAGGGGCTGGCGGAGGCGACAGTTGGCGTGATTGGCGAGCCGACCAACGAGACGGCACTTGAACACGGTATCGATGTCGACCTCATTGCAAGCGAAGCGACGTTTGAAACGCTCGCCTGTGAGACAGTCGAATCGGCCGCACCGACCTATCATGAGTAGCGTCTAGAGATTGTTCACGTCTCGGAGGCTGTCAAGTATTCTATTATTGCCCGGTTATACTACGGTAAACGTTCCGTCGACAATCGCTGTTGATCGCTCACCACAGCTTTATTGTTTGTTTAGAGCGCTAGTTTTAGCTCCGAAATAGGGATATAGAATCTTTTTTATCATTCCCTATCTAGAATATGGTATGGTAAAAGAGAAAGTATTAATAACGGGTGGTGGCGGATTTATCGGCTCAAATTTGGCGAACTACTTGGCGAAGGACTACGAGGTGACCGTTCTTGATGACGGCTATCTCGGTTCTGAAGAAAACATTTCTGATTCAGTGACATTTTTTGAACGAAGCGTCGTTGAGGATAATCTTCCAACTGATGTGGATATCGTCTTTCACCTTGCTGCACTCTCATCGTACGCGATGCACGAAGCAAACCCACAACAGGGGGCGCGGGTAAACGTCGAAGGGTTTGTCAACGTCGTTGAGCAGGCCAGAAAAGACGGCTGTGAGACCGTTGTATACGCTTCTACCTCTTCGATTTACGGCAGCCAAACGACTCCCTCACCCGAAGGGATGCCTGTCAGTGTCAATACAGGATATGAGGCATCTAAACTCGCCCGTGAACAGTACGCGGAGTACTTTTCAAACCACTACGAAATGTCTCTGGCTGGAATGCGGTTCTTTTCGGTTTATCAAGGCTACGGTGGCGCAGAAGAACACAAAGGGTCCTACGCGAACGTTATCGCTCAATTTGCAGACGACCTCGCAAACGGTCGCTCACCGAAACTGTACGGCGACGGCACACAAACTCGAGACTTCACCCACGTTGACGATATCGTTCGGGGACTTGAAATTGCAGCGAGGCAGCAACTCGATGGAATCTACAACCTCGGCACCGGCGAGCGTTATACGTTCAATACGGTCGTCGACCTTCTTAATGAGGAACTCGAAACGGACATTCAACCGAAGTACATCGAAAACCCAATCCCCGACTCGGTGTACGTCCAAGACACCTGTGCCGATGCCACAAAGATGACCAACGAAACCGGCTGGGAACCCACAGTTGCTTTCCACGATGGAATTAAACGAGTTTGCAATCAATATAAATAAACGTCCTGAAGACCGAAACGATTTACTCCACAGAATATCGACAGTAGGTATGATACAATCGTTTAACCTCCAACACGCACTCATTACCGGGGGCGCAGGATTCGTTGGCTCACATCTCGTTGACACGCTCGAGGACCACGGCGTTACAGTAACGGTCGTTGATGACCTCTCAAACAGCAAGAAAGTACAGCTCTCATCGACCGCCGAGTTCATCGAGGGAGACCTCACTGACCCAACTGTCGTCGATGATGTTCTCTCAGCTGACCACGATATCGTCTTTCACCTTGCGGCCGCAAAGAGCGTCAACACCGACCACCCAAGACAGCAGTTCGAAGAAAACTCGGCGATGACGTACAATCTCTTAGAGCGCATGGACGACCTCGGCGTCGACAAATTCGTCTTCACCTCCTCATCGACGGTCTATGGTGAGGCACCGCGACCGACGCCTGAAGACTACGGCCCACTCGAGCCAATCAGTCCTTACGGCGCAGGCAAACTCGCTGATGAGGGGCTCGTCTCGACGTACGCCCACACCCACGACATCACCGCCTGGACGTTCCGCTTTGCTAACATTGTCGGACCACGCCTCCGCGGTGCCGTCATCCCCGATTTCATCGAAAAGCTTCGGGATAATCCAGAGACACTGACGATTCTCGGTAACGGTCGCCAAGAGAAATCATATATGCACATTGACGACTGTCTCGATGCCGTCTTTCACGTCGTTGACAACGCTGCGGGACCCTACAGCGTTTACAATCTCGGGACCGAAACGACAACCTCGGTGACTGCTATTGCAGACATCGTCAGTGACGAACTCGAATTGGACCCTGCGTACGAGTACACCGGTGGTGAACGCGGGTGGACCGGTGATGTACCGAAAATGAGTCTCTCAATTGAGAAACTCACGTCCCTTGACTGGCAGCCAACATACTCGAGTGACGACGCTGTCAGGCAGGCCGCACGTGAACTTGCAGTCGAATTGCCCAAATGACAACCTGAACCGTGAGTGGTTGACTCTTCGTAGATTAGTATCCACACTTTCCAACCCAAATCAGGGTCTCTTCTCTATTATTATTACTACCTAGAGAGATTAACTTACATATAATATCGTATCTATTGTACCTTACTGACGTTGCGACAATTATTTATGTTATCCTATATTATTGCGTAATCATGGTGAATAGAGAATACAACAAGCGTTCTATTGTGACGCACAAACCACTATGGAGGGGCCAATGTCACTTCAACTGAATACCAAAAATTCAGAGAGTGACGGAGCCGAGAGTCACCCGGCCAACGAGTACCTCCTCGGTCCCGAAAGCGACCGCCAACCCGTTCTCTCTGTGGTTATGCCAACGTTGAACGAAGAGGAAGGAATTTCTATCTGTATTGAGAAAGTCCATCGAGCTATTGCGGAACTCGAGGTTCCAACCGAAATTATCATCAGCGACAGCTCGACCGACCGCACGCCGGATATCGCTCGTGAACTTGGTGCAATCGTCGTCACCCCTGATAAAGGCGGCTACGGCTACGCCTACCGGTACGCTTTCGACCGCGTCCGCGGTGACTTCGTGGTGATGGGCGATGCCGATACAACCTATGACTTCGAGCAGATTCCTCGGCTCCTCGAACACCTCGAGAAGACCGACGCTGACATGGTGATGGGAAGCCGTCTCGACGGCGAAATCAAACCCGGTGCGATGCCGCCGCTCCATCAGTATATCGGGAATCCGGTCCTGACGAAATTCCTCAACACCTTCTACGGCGCCGGTGTCAGCGACGCCCACAGTGGCTTTCGCATCTTCACCAAAGAGGCACTCGAGACGATGGATCTCAAAACGGATGGGATGGAGTTTGCCTCCGAGATGATTATGGAAGCTGGCGCAAAGGACTTGCAACTCGAGGAGGTACCAATCATCTATCACGAACGCGAAGGTGAGGAAACGCTCGACAGTATTCCAGATGGCTGGCGGCATGTCCGATTTATGTTGGTCAACGCACCCGGCTATCTGTTTTCGGTCCCCGGTGTCCTCATTGGACTGTTCGGCGCGCTAATGATGGGACTTGCCTACTCGGGAACAGCCGTCGCCGGCGTGACGCTCAACATCCACTCAATGATCCTCGGCAGCCTACTGGTCATTGGTGGCTTTCACATCGCAAGCCTCGGCGTGTTCGCATCCGCTGCCGGAAACTCGATTAAAAACCCTTCGGACCCAATTACGAACTGGTTGGTCAATCACAGCAGCCTCGAGCAACTCGCCCTTGTCGGTGTGGCAACCGTTGGCCTCGTCGGTGCTGGCTTCCTCGCTCCGTTAGCATATCAGTGGTATCTGAGTGGCTTTGGTGCTGTCTCCTTTACCCTTGGATCGCTACTGGCCTTTACCCTCTTAATAATTGGACTGCAGTCGATTTTCTCGGCGTTCTTCCTTCGCTCCGTTTCTCGGCCCCAATAACGGCCGGAGGACGACCAACCGTACTCGGGTATCGGGCGTTTATTTCACGAATAGCCACAACATTTACAACCAACTTATTCCTACATTAGATAACTAATGGAGTCACAGTTACCCGTTACTCGCCGCAGATTCGTTGTGCTTGCAACTGGCTCCACTGCTGTTGGCGCTCTTTCAACGGAGACGACAGCGAGCGGAAGTGAGAAAGAGGACTTCGAAGAACTTGGCTACGGGGAATATCCCTATGGACTCTGTCCCTACGGCTACTAACCGCTTTCTTTCAGTTATTGCGTCCCCTGCACACAACGTATATTGGCCGTGACATTTACGTATGTTGTCCACTCACTAACAACTATGACATCCACCCCCACAGCCATTTCCCACGCGTTCGACGCGGGCGTATTCGTACTCATGCTGTCAGTATACGTTTGTGTACTGACAGTGCTGACGGTGGTCAACGTATTCCGCCGCGGCGTACTTCGGCTTCGCCCGTCACAACCCACAGTCGAACCAGTGACGAGTCCGGAACCCTGAGTCCCTACAGCAACCCACCCCGTTTTATCCCCAACCGCTTCAATTCATACCGACATTGCTAAGAATTATGCCTACACAGTCCTAACTGATTAGATGATTAGTTGGGGATGGATGAAAGGATGAATGTGAGCAGGCGCGAAAAAATCGAAGCGCTATGGGACGCCATTGTGCGCCGCCCACTGATAGGGGTTGTCGTCATTTTCCTCAGCCTCTTCGCTGCGATTCTTGAGGGAATCGGGATTGGATTTATTCTCCCGATTATTGACTTTACCCAGAACGGATCGAGCGCCGAAACCGACGACGCGCTACTTGAACTGTTCGTTGACATCTACGCTATCTTCGGGCTCCCATTTACGCTTGAGACGGTAATAATCGGCGTCGCCCTCATTATGGCAGTCAGATTTACCGCGAGTTTTGTCGTCAGTTGGCTTCGGGCAATGCTCACTGCCGGCTACAACTGTGATCTCCGCAGCGAACTGTTCGAAGCGATCACGTTCGCACCGATTGGCTCTCTCGATGAAGCCGGCTCTGATGAACTACTTAACAGCGTCATTACCGAAGCCCAACAATCGAGTACGGTCATCACCGGCGCACTTGATATCCTCGAGAAACTGTTGTATATGCTCGTTTACCTCGCAATCGCGTTTTATATTTCTCCGATACTCACACTGATTGCACTGGTCGGGTTCGGGCTGAGTGTCTTTTTTGTCCGAGTGATACTCGAGTCGGCCTACGACGTCGGCGACCGAATCGCGGCCGTAAACAGTGATGTCCAGACGATTTCCCAGTCCGGGATTCAGGGCATGCGCGACGTTCGGCTATTCACAATGCGAAATGAACTAGTTGACCGGATGGAAAGCGCACTCAACCGGTACTTTCGCTCGAGTGTCACACTCAAACGGAATATATCGGCAATGGATAATATCAACCAGTTTCTCAATGCGCTTGTCGTCTTTACGCTTGTGTACGTTTCAATCGGTGTGATTGATCTCTCACTTGGTGAGATCTTTCTGTTCCTCCTTGCGATATTCCGCCTTGCTCCAACTGTTTCGGGGCTTAACAACATGATTTACCACCTCAACGGTCAGCTTCCACATCTTATCCGCGTCAAGTCTCGAATTGCAGAGCTAGAGCAACTCCACCAGGCTGCTCCTGGCGGCGATCGCCCAGTTGACCGTGTCGAAACTGTCGAATTCGATAATATCTCGTTCTCGTATGAGTCGGAGCCGGTGTTACAAAACGTCTCACTCGAGGTTGAACGTGGTGAACACATCGCACTTGTTGGACAGTCGGGCGCTGGCAAATCGACGATTGTCTATTTACTTAGTCGATTATATTCTCCTGAATCGGGCACTATCCGTGCTGATGGGGTTCCAATCGAGAGTTTCGATATTGCACAGTGGCGTGACCGAGTGGCGGTCGTCAGACAGGACCCCTACGTGTTCGATCAGACACTTCGAGAGAATCTGACGATCGGAAACCGGGATGCGTCGGAGGCTGAAATTCAACGGGCCTGTGAGACGGCACAGGTAACTGAGTTCCTCTCGGAACTTCCTGAGGGGTACGAGACGGTTATCGGTGAAGATGGTGTCAAACTATCCGGTGGACAAAAACAGCGCGTTGCACTTGCCCGAGCGCTGCTGAAAAATGCTGACATTCTGTTACTCGATGAAGCGACGAGCAACCTCGACTCGAATATTGAACGAGACGTACAGGCAGCCATCGAGAATATGGAAGACGAATATGCAATGATCAGTATTGCCCACCGTCTGTCGACAGTCAATGACTGTGACCGCATTTATACGCTCGCTGACGGCGCTGTATCCGAGGTCGGAACCCACGATCAGTTGCTCGATTCCGGCGGAGTGTATGCTGGCTTATATAGTATTCAGTCATAGAAACGATACGTTATGGACACACAACATGATTTGAGCCACATACCACATTATATATGTGTATTGGCATATGAATAATACAAAGACGAGTACCTGACTATGAATTACTACGCTGCGTACGGACTCACTATTCAATCAGCTTTTGACCTTCCCGAGTTACCAACTATCGACGCAACCGAAACACCGGACGTTGTCTTCGAGCGCGGCGATGTTGAGCCGGTTTTGCGATCAGCTGAAAAAGACAAAAGCCGGCGCATTCGCGCGACGCCGGACCGGTGTTGGCTCACCTACGACTCGATCGGCTCGTTTTGTGTTGAGAACGGCCACCGGGTCCGATTCGATTCAGCGGATCCCGGTATCGTAGAGACAATGATGGTTCGTCGTCTGTTCGAAAACGAGCTTATTGGGTTAATCGCCCACCAGCGTGGCTGTCTTGTATTACATGCGAGTGCCGTTTCTATCGATGGAACAGCCGCGATATTTATTGGTCCACGCGGTGCCGGAAAATCAACGACCGCCGCTGCCTTTCATGCCGCCGGTTACGAACTGCTTGAAGATGATGTCGTCGCGGTCAGCTTTGAGAACGGACATCCCACGGTGCTGCCCGGGGTCCCACAGTTACGACTTCGACCCGACGCAGCTGACGCCGTAGACGGTGACACTGCTGAATACCCCGATGACGGCGGGACGGGAAAACGATACCAGCATTTTAATGAGTACCCTGATCCGGCACCACTCGGTGGCTGTTATCTGCTTCGTGAGGGAGATCAGTTTGCACTCGAAACGCAGTCAGGACCTGATCCATTGTTCGAACTACTCATACAAACATACGCCCGCGGCCTGTTGGAAGATACCGACACATCGGCCGACCATTTCAACCACTGTGCCACACTCATCGAGACGACACCGGTTCAACTCCTCAGCCGCCCGCTTGATCACGACCGTCTCTCCGAACTTGTCGATTTCGTCGTTGCAGATCTTGCGAACTGAGCGTAACTGGTGGGAATAAAACCACTGAATAACTCACTCTGTTTTTAATAGTTGGGCACGCTCTGCTGTCGATTGGTGAAAAATAGGAGTAACGAGTGAGTTGAACGAGCTGATCACGGGGCCGGAGTCAGCGATCCAACAACGGCACCAACATCCGAATATCGGTCTTCGCCACGTCCAATTTTGTTGTTTTCGGTAATCGATTCGACTGAACCATACTCTGTAACGGTGGGTTTCGTGTAGACTTCTTTTGCCATCAATTTACCTTGTGGACTATAGTTATTAAATCTTGTGTACTCTGCTGTATCACAAAACCCGACCACAATCGCTCTTTTTGAGAGTGTTCGGGGACGGACGCTGGGGTCGCTACAGAGACTAATCTGGCTAAGTAGTGGTAGTCAATAAAATACTACAGCCGTAGTCGGCTGTTTTATTGCGGTTACAGCGACAGGCTACGGTTATGGCGCTGGAGTCAGCGACCCGACAATGTCACCAACATCTGAATATCTGTCTTCTTCGCTTCCGATTTTGTTGTTGCTTTCGGTAATCGATTCAACTGAACCGTACTCAGTCACTTCTGGACTGGTGTATTTTTCCCCAGACATCAAATGTATTAATTACTTCAACAGTAATAAAACTATGGGTTAAAAATATACACTATCTACACAAAGAGAAAGGTGAGGTGAAAATAACATCGATTATTATCAGCCACGATTCCGGTCAGGAACGCCATGGCATCGGTCTCTCATTCTAGTGATTGACCGCTCGAGTGTCGAGCCACGTTCCGAGTGAAAGAGCTTGCCAGAGTATCCGGGCGTCTTGGCTCCCTGGATTTTCACAGAACCGATCGTAACTCATTTTCAGTGCAGACGAGTCAAGATAGGGTGTTAGTGACTCTGAATTTTGAACTAGTGCCCGCAGCCGATAGTCCTCGTTGGAAAGTGCGTTCCAGAATCCGTGACTCATGGATGTTTTCCACGGCCGCCACTGAATTTTGCCGGGAAGCAATCCGTCCATCGACCGCCGAATAATCGACCGCGTCCATCCGTCTTTGAGCTGCTGTGTCGAAGGGATTGCTAGGGAGAATTCGATCAACCGCTTATCAGTAAACGGGTGTCGTGGTTCGACGCCAAATAGCGCCCCAATCTGGTCTGCTGTCTCGAACGTGGCCGTCGCCTGTCCTGATAACAACGACCGACGTTGCCATCGACGACCGCTTCGTTTGCGTACCGACCCGGTCGGCCGAAGCGTCCGATACCGGCTCCGAAGCCCAATCCGGTTGACAAACTCCGGATTCAACGCCGGGTTCTGACGTGCCTCAAACACTGGCCTCCCCCGCAACTGGTCGGTCCAGTCTGTGACCGACTCAGGAACGAGCGGATTTAGCACGTGGTGGGTAAACACTTGCCGCGTGGAGGCACCGTTGATCCTCCCCATCGCTTGTAGTTCCCGATAAAGCAGCCGCCATCGACCGGTTCGAAACAGCTGTGGCAACAATCCTAGCCCATAGTCGACGGCACTGTCACCGAGCCCACCCGAAAGAACCACATCTACACCAACTCCGTCTGCTCGTTTTGCACTCTCCCAGTCGCCAAAATGGATCGTGTTGTGTGGTGGCTCATCAAAGTACGGAAGCCATCGATCGCAGTCGACCATTGCACTACTATCGTCCAAAAAAATGTACTCCGGTTTGATCCCTGGTCGAGTCGCAACCGTTTCGATAAACTCCCGCTCATCACTCGCCGTAGCCTCATCGAACACGTTCGAGAAGGTATGCAGTGGCTGTTCCGATGGGAGCACTGCTCGAGCCATCACCGTCACCGATGAGGAATCGAGGCCACCGCTGAGGTCGGTTCCAACCGCTCCATTGCTTCGAAGCCGACATCGAACCGCCTGCTCGAACAATTCGCGGAACCGTCGCTCGTAAGCCGCATCCGACTCGAGAGTGATCGTCCGCGTTGGATCAAGATCCCAGTACTGCCAGAGGCGGTCGGTTTCAGCTGTCACCGACTGTGCGTGGGCAGGCGGCAGCCGATGTATGTCCGTATAGAACGTATTCGTTTTGTCACTGAACGTCCTCGTCAGGAAGTCGCCGACTTTGATCTCGTTTAGTCGACGGTCAACGGTGGGAATCTCGAGCAGTGCCTTTGCTTCCGAGGCAAGTGCAAATACATCCTCGTCCAGATAGTAATACAGCGGCTTGACGCCCATGTGGTCACGAGCACAGAAGACGGTCTCTGCATCGACATCCCAGATAACGAATGCAAACGAGCCGACGAGGTGATTGAGACACGCCGTTCCCCACTCCTGATAGGCCCTCCGGAGAAGACTGCTATCTGGAACCTGACTCGGATAGCCGGCTACTGACAGCCTTTTTAACAGCGTCGGCCGATTGTCAATCCGGCCATCGAGTGCCACAATAAACTCGCCATCGGCTAGTGGCTGCTCGTCATACCGCGCCTCAGGCGTCGTTTTGTGATCTTGGTGTCCAATGGCAATACACTCATCAACCCACAACCCGCTGCCGTCCGGTCCACGGTGGTCAAGTCGCTCGAGCATTGCGGTTGGTGTCGTTCGGTCAAGCCCGCCTGCCCGGTCCAGGTATGCAACAATCCCACTCATCTGCCTACTGTCCACTCTCGATGAATTTGTGCTGTCATAGATGACTACCCGTTCCCGAGAGCCAAACGGAGCCCTTTAGAAGAGGCCACGACTGATCGTGACCGGTCATTGCTGTTCGCTGTCCCCATCGAGCGACGGAAGTGGAGTAAACCGCGAGAGGTCCTCGAGATCGCCGATAAGCACCGTCTCGTTGTACTCGAGCCAGCTGTGTGCTTTGAGATCCTCGTCAGTTGGATCAACACCGATCCGGTGGTCCGGTTGGTAGCCATAGAGTGTCAGTAGCACCTCGGCAGTGAGTGACCGCATCAAACACGTTCGGTGGCCCGGTATCGTGTGGTCTACAGCATCGACGGCCCACGTGATGTGCTCCGGTGTCGGAGAACCGGGGACGGTCGCCCGTGTCGACACGTAAAGAAGCGCCGCTCTAAGTTTCGAGAACGTCACGACAACCACCGCAACTCTAATCACAAGCAGTAAGGCCGCTGCAGTGACCAGTCGCGGATAGTCGCCCACTGTCAGCTGTCGGAGCGTAGAGAGATGAGCCATAGCTGGCGTCAAGACCCCTCGACCGTTATCAGCCCCTTCCTCTCCATCGTCTGAAGCGTTTCTTCGAGGTCCGTTTCACACTGCTCCAGAGAGACATCGTACTGTTCGAGAATACCGTCTCGGAGATCGCTTACGGTCTGCTCATTTTGTAGTTGGTCCCAAACGTATGTGGCTACCTCATTGAGGCCAAAATAGGTCCCTGATTCGGTCTCGAGTATAACTGCCTCTCCGTCGATCGTCGTTGCGAGTGCGCTGTCAGTTGCGACAACGGTCGCTGATTCTGATAAACTCTGCACGAGTGTTCCCCTTATTGATTTAAGGAACTCAATAGACATAAATGTGAGTGGTATATCTCTGTATATTACCTCTACTTGGCTGTGGAGCCGTTGTGAGAGTGTCGGAAAAAGTGACGGTCAATCGCCCACACAACAACAGCGAGTACGGTTGAGAGGATCGCTGGCCAACGGTCGGTGCTCCGATAGTAGTGCCCAACACGAGGGCGATAGTCACTGACTGGCCACAGATAAGCCCCTGAGACACCGGACCAGGAGTGGAGAAACAGATCAACCACGATGTGGGAGGCTGCACCAATGAGTAATAAAATAAATACCGCTCGACGATGTCGACGTGAGACGAGCAGTGAAAAAATGGCAGCGACCATAACGATGCCACCAAGTCGATGCATTGGCTGCCACGAAAATGGAATCCCGAAAACTTGCTGAACGGTCCTTTCCGGGATGATCCAATCCAACCGATTAAGATCTGGCATCGCTGCTCCAACCATCACAACGGTCACAAAAGAGTAATCCAGCCACTCATACCACCACGAGAGCACCACCCCGATGATGTACCCCATAAGGACGTGTGTGTACAGTTCAGCCATCGGTGAAGTGTTTGTGAAGGGGTTGCTCGCGAGGCTCAAACGTGAGGGTGTCAGTGTCAAACCGCCAGCCGTCAATCCCGCGGACTAAGACGATGAATGCCCCAAAGAGAGACATGACGAGAACGTATGTTTGTGCCCACGGTTCGGGTGAGTCCGTCGTATCAAGTTCGACATGTATTCTGCTGAGTTCGACTGAGAGGCCCCGGTCGTCGCCATCTACCGAGTCAGGATATGGTGGTGAGTGCAGTGAGGACACGTCTGCGCCACTCATAACTAAGAGCGCTCCGAGGCCACAGAGACAAACAAAGAGTGTAGGTATTCGGTACCAATCACGCATAGCTATTGTTACTAGCCATAGATAGCATAATATTACCCATTTAATTTCTCACGGATAATATACTGACCAGTTCACTCGTCTGGAACATCAACGATCCCAAATAAAATTCCTACCAGCCGAACCGGTCGAATGAAAACGTACACCCAAATGAGGACGAACGGAAGGGCCAGCATCTCAATCTCCGCTCTCCGCGGCTTAAACATCCAAAAGCCAAGCAGTCGGAGCTTATCACGACGGCGCGTGAGCGTTCGCACCTGAAACCGTTGAAGCTCGAGATCACCCAACGGCTTCCCGTCGAACAGCCGGCTTTTGACCGTCCAGGCCAACCCGTTGAGTGCCCGCTCCTCCCATATCGCTCGGTGGATCACCGCTGGCAACCTCGCCCCATACAACTGATGGGCCAACATCGGCCCAAGCAGGAACAGCCGTTCGGCGTTGTGTACACGGGCACGCTTGATGAGTGTCTCCCAATCGATTTCGTGCCGGTCGATAAATCCGACAACGTCACAGATCCACTCGAGGCGCTCCCAGTGATGGCGGCTCCCGTGGATACACAGCATGAGAAGGCGGTCTTCTGGTGACAGAACCGGAATCTTGCGGCCCATAACCGTTGTCTTCGCTCGCCCGCCCCAGAGATCATCCAGTCGGATGTCCGTTGGAAACTGCTGATCTAAGATTCGCCAGTGGAGTTCGACTGCCGTTTTCGTGTCCGGATTGTAGAACGGATAGTCCCGATCGAGGTGCGTGTAGGCCCACTCCTGGGTCCGGTTTAGCCCGGTCGTCTCCGGCAACAGATACTGTGGTTCGTAGCCTTGATCCTCGAGAACGGCCTTAGCAGCCGGAATATCCGCCTGCCGAAGCAAGAAATCGAGGTCACCAAACTCGCGTAACCCGACTTGGCCGTAGGCATCCATCGCAATCATCGGCCCCCGATAGGGGATGGCGTCAATGCCTGCCTCGCTAAACGCCTCGAGTACTGACACCAACTCTTGGGTGTATCGGAGATTCTGTGTTGCCGTTTGCTGACTCCGAGCGCTCAGTTCTTCAAGCACCGCATCGGGAACGCCACTGTACGGTCGAAGCGATTGGTAAACGAGCGCCGCGGTGCCATGGACAGACGCTTGATAGACGATCGCCGGCCAGTCGGGTGAACTGTCGACAAGTTCAGACAGTCGATCAGTCCCTTTTCCGTCGAGCCGCGTTGCCAGCAGTAGTAACTCCGCCTCGGGTGTAAATGTAGACTGTAACTCGTGTTGAACGTATGTTGACATGGGCAATACAGCCGGTCGTTGAGTAAGCTCACTATACTTACTCACACCGAACTCCTCTTTTCATACATAACTGAATATACCGTAATATAGTTTTCTTTCCTCTGATTAAAATACGGAGTTGCTACTCTGGCCACAAATATACGTATATTGTGGAAACCGTTCTCGGCAGCTACCACGTTCCAGTCGCAGCACGTTCGTATGCTGTTTCAGCCTGCTGAGTAATTGTTGACCAATGATACTTTTCTGCACGGTCGAGGGGGTCGGTTTCGGGGCGCTCGCCCTCAACAGCCCGTCTGAGCGTCGCAGTGACGCTGTCGACAGTCGGTTGTGCAAGAAAGCCGGCGTCACCGATCACCTCTTGGGAAGCAGAGGTCGGGTGGCGAGCGCCGATAACGGTACAGTCGGCAGCCATCGCCTCGGCGAACGTAATGCCAAAGCCCTCACGTGTCGACGGTGAGGCAAAGATATCTGCGCCAGCCATCTGGGCGAGGACATCATCGTAGGCCTCGAGGAAGCCAAGAAACGTTACGTCTTCACGATGGGTAAGTGTCTCCGCCGTCGCTTTGAGCCGCTGAGATTCTGGCCCATCTCCAACAATCCCGAGAGTGATATCGTAATCGGCAGCAACACGGTCGAAAGCGTTCAATAGAAGGTCAACGTTTTTGTCAGCGATGAGACGGCCAGCAAACAAAATATCATACCCATCTGCAGGCTGTACGTCACGGATCTGATCGATATCAATTCCGTTTGCGATGATATCGATTTCCGCTGGGGCAGGGCCGATTGAGGCGAGACGGTCCGCCGTTACCCCTGAAACCGCGATCGGATAATGTGGCGTCTTCGCCGTTATTCGCTCGACGAGTTTGCCACCAAAAGCGAGAGGTCCGAGGTACTCCTCCCAATAGTCCAACCAGACTTCGTGCCACGTTGTAACCAACGGGACTTCTTCCCCAAGCGTAGCTAGTTTCGAGCCGAGAACGGGAAAATACGGAAAGAGCGAGGCAACGACAACGTCGTGTTCAGTGACGTTGTCCCGCAGCGGGCGAAGCAACTTACCACTGAAAACAACTGCTTCCGAGATTGACCGGCGATCGTCGGTATACAGTTCACATCCGGGGGCCACCCCATACAGTACCATCCCCTCTCGCTCAATCACTGGTGGGCCGTCCCAGAACTGTCGGCAGTAGACTGTCACCTCGTGATCGCCCGCGAGACGTCTTCCAATTTCGTAAATCCGTTTTTCAGCACCACCTTTAACGTATGGATAAACAACGTTTGAAATAAATGCAATATTCATTATATATCCTTTCTATCTGATACTCAAATGAACTTCATGTGGACTTATATGTATTCGGATTCCATCAAAAACTAACGCACATATGAATACATACAGAACGATACAATTGCTTCGGTCAGTTGGATACCCTACCGAATTAACGCCAACTGACGTGACTGAATCAACCGAGCTGTACTCTCTTGCACGGCGAAACAAAATCGGTTCGTTGTATATGAAGGTAGTGTCAGAACGCGGTCAACTCTCGTCACTCACCGACCAGCTACAAAATAGACTTGATTTTCAACACCGTCAAAAACGTGCACTCAAGCGAGCCGTTGAAAACATGCCCGGGATAGCCGAATACGCCATGGTCAAATCTGGTTACGACGTCCCTGTCGACTCGAAAGATATTGATTTTCTCGTCTACGAACCGCCACTCGCTGAACTCGAGCAACACTTCCTCGAGAAGGGATATGAGTTCTGTGGCCGGTCACCCTCCTCGTTCGACGTACTCGATACCGAGACAGGGATTCAACTCGATATTCAAGATTGCTTTTCACTCCAGCAGGTGAGCTATTTCGACGAGCGGACGATTAGGCTCGGGATCACCTCAAAGGAACATGCCGGCGTCACTGTTCCGATGGTTTCCGCTCCCGCAGACCTCGCGATTATCGTTATTCATTCGATCACGGAACAGCTGTTCATCCTCAAAGAGTTTTATGCGGCAATAGTCATGCTCGAGTCCTTTTCGGAAAGCGACCTCGAAGAGTTCTTTGATATCGTCGACGCAAACAATATTGGCTTCGCCTGTCGGGGCTTCTTTACGCTGGTTCGGGAACTCAGCCGCGAAGCCTTCGAGCGTGACCCAGCACACATTGACACACTTCTCGAGCGCTACCCGACAGCAGGCCATGAGCGCAAAGCACTTCGAGCGTCGGGATATGAGACACCCCACCGGTACACCGGTCGGACGGGTATCCTGACCGTCGGAAACAAACTCCGTTCGGCTGATTTTCGACGGACACTAGTCGGACAGATTCCGCGAATGGCTAATCCTGCAATTGCCACACACATCGTCTCACAGATCGTCTTTCGGCGGAAGCGGGAGCACTACGTCCACGATACCTCGGACATGGAGTAAATAATGTCTTCACACACGCTCTCAGTCGGCTGCTTCATTAGCCAATATCCGTATTCAGACCAGTTCGAAAGCGACAGTGAGTACTTTTGTTCGGGTGCAGAGAGAGTCGCAAATAACCTTGCAGAATCCGCCTCCGAGAACATCTCAATGCACGTCGTCACCGCAAGCGCTGACCGACAGTACGACGAAACCGTCCATAACGATATTACGATACATCGGTCACCGGCACTGACGACGATCAACACGACCCAGATTGCACCAACACTTCTCATCGATCAACTTCACGAGGAGTTCGACATCGTCCACGCCCACAACAGTACACCCCCTGGTGTAATCGCCGCTGCCTGCTACGCTGCCGTCCACGATGTCCCACTGATTATCACTCATCACGGTGGCGAAAACTACGAGAGTCACGGTGGTTTGGTCCGCCGACTCGGCCTCGCACTCTACACCCGTGTCCTCATCGACCGTCTCTTTGAATACGCTGACATCGTCGTCTCACCCTCGAGTGGCTATGTGAGCGAATCGCGAGCGCTTTCGAGACTCGACGGTGATATCCGAACCATCCCAAACGGGATCGATCGAACACCGTACGCTATTGACTGTCCAAAATCGGCGGTCAAAAGGCAACTGGGGCTTGACCCCTCGGCAACGACACTCCTCTATCTTGGCTCGCATCACCCGCGCAAAGGAGTGTCTGTCCTCTTGGAGGCCGTAATCGACATTCTCGAACAGCACTCTGCACGCGATATTGAACTGGTTCTGGCTGGCTCCGGCCAGACGACTGCAGCGCTGAAAGACCGTGTCCGAGAAGCTGGTGTCGAATCAGCCGTCACCTTCCCTGGATTCGTCCCTGAAGCACAGAAACCACAGTACATGTACGCCGCCGATATTTTTATTCTCCCATCGGTCACACCCGCCGCCGAAGTGTACCCACTCGTGATCCTCGAAGCGGCTGCCGGCGGAACACCCATCGTCTCGAGTGACTTTCCAACGCTACGCTCAATCGTCGAACCGAACGATATCGGTCGCCTCGTCGAACCCGACGACGTGACAGCGCTCTCGAAAACGCTCCGTTACCTAATTGACGAACCAGCAACTCGAGACCGACTCGCATCGAACGCCCTTGCGTTTGCTTCGGAACGCGAGTGGCCGAGAATTGCCACGCAGTATGAACAATTGTACGAGGAGTTACAATGAAAATAGCCATACTCGGTGAGGTTTCAGACCAGTTGGATGAGGGGATGAAAAACATGAGTATCAAGCTCACTGACGGCCTCCACGCCGCCGGTTACGAGGTCCGACTATTCGACCTTCGAGCGATCTCACAGCCACGGTTCTGGTGGCGGCTGGGTCGGTTCGATCCTGATATCGCACACTTGGTACCTGGGCCGACGTTTAAAGGCTTCGTGCTGTTAACACTGCTGGAAAACACAGTGGGCTGCAAGACGGTCGCAACGGCGACCCAACCTCGGTTTAGCGACCTCTCCTGGCAACTCGCACGGACCGTCCGTCCTGACCGATTACTCGTCCAATCGGAAGCTGACGAAGCGAAATTCGGCGACGCCGGCTACCACACCGAACGAATTCCAAGCGGAGTCGACCTCACACAGTTTCAGCCTGTCGACGCTGAGAAACAGGCCGCGCTCCGAGTCGAGTTGGGGCTTGATCCGGATGAGCGAATCTTCCTCCACGTTGGCCACTTCAAAGAGGGACGTAATCTCCGGTCGCTGCTCTCACTACAGGACTACGGTACCGTGGTCGTCGTCGGTAGCCCCTCGACTGGCCCACAACAGACGTTGATCTCGGACCTCGAAGACGCCAGCTGCATCGTCCAGACTGACTACGTCGAAGCAATCGAACGCTACTACCAAGCCGCAGACTGGTACGTATTCCCCGTCGTCGACGAATCAAACAGCATCCGAGCACCGCTATCGGTGCTCGAGGCGATGGGGTGTAATCTGCCGGTACTCGCCACTCGATTTGGTGCACTTCCGGATATGTTCGATCCCGGCAACGGGCTGGTCTATGTTTCCGACATAGGGGCAACCGACGAGACAACACTCGAGATTGAGTCAGTCCACACGCGCCCGAAAGTCGAACGCTACGGCTGGAGCGCAATCGTTGAGCAGGTCGAAAAACTGTACGGTGAGCTATAATGAACCGCGGTACGCTTGTCTGTCTGACCGGGATTGACGGCGCTGGTAAATCAACGCTGGCTCGAAACGTTGCGACAGAACTCGACACCCGTGGCTACGACGCCTGTTACACCTACGGCCGATATCTCCCGCTTGCGGCCTACCCAGTAATGGAACTCGGTCGACGACTCCTGCTTTCCGGCAGCCAACACGACGGTGAGTATACGGAGCATCAAACGGATAAAAAAGAACTCTTCGATGGTTCTTCGCTCCGAATAGGCTATGAAGCGCTTGTGATGCTCGATTACGCCCCACAGCTACTCTGGCGAGTTGCAAAACCGCTGCTCGAACACGAGTACGTCATCTGTGACCGCTACTTCTATGACACCCTGTTGACTGACCTCTGTGGAGATGTCGTCCGTACGCCTGAGGAAGCGATCATCAAATACGATCGGTTCTATTCGCGGTTAGTTACTGAACCGGATTACGAATTCTACGTCGAAATCGACCCAGAGGTCTCGATGGCGCGAAAAGACGATATCCCCGCAATCGAATATCTCGAGCAGCGGAAAGCGTTCTACGACGAATTTACGAGCACCTTCGGATTCAAACGGCTGGACGGAACAATGTCGCCAGATGCACTCACCGCAGCCGTCGTCGAAGAAATTCTATAGGACGCTACAGCTGGCTGAAAAACTCGAGATGCTTGCCTTTGAGATGCTCACGCGTAAACGGCGTCACGTCATCGACCGGTAGCGACTCAAACTCGACAACCATGTCAATAAACTCCTGGATGTCCGTGAACGTGTTATCGGTTGCGTACGCGACATCCGCAACGTCGCGAACGACCACCGGAATCCCCGTCGCAAGCGCCTCGAGGACGACCCGAGGAAGCCCCTCGTGATAGCTTGGGAGCACAAGTAGGTCCGCCGCCTGGAAATACTTCGGCATCGCCCCGAGGGGTACTCGTCCGACCATTGTCACGTGGTCTTCGTACACCGATGGCACGTCCGGTTCGCGGCCATGACTCCCGACGAAGGCAAACTGCATATCATCTCGGCGCTCAAGAACTTCCGGAATAGCCACATCCATATCGTCCATCCCTTTGATTCGTGTTCGCCGACCAGCGAAGAGAGCAACCGAACGGTCATCAGGGATGTCCCACTCCGGCGGTTCGTACTCCGCTCTGAAACGGTCTGCATCAACAGGTGGTGGAAGGATAACCACGTCTGAGGATGACTTTCCGTAGCTCATCAGACGCATTTTCGCCGTCGGACCGAGTGCAATACAGCTGTCTGCCATCCGGACGGCAAACTGGCTGATCCCGTTGTTCAGCACGTACCGGGCTGGCTTTTTCCAACCGCGCTCGACACGATACTGGTTGAACAGATCACTGGCATACCGATAGGTGAACGGAATATTGTGCTGCCTCAACAGGAGCGCAACAGACGTCGCATGCAATGGCTGTTCAACGACCGTAACGACCGCTCTCGGGTCTTCTTCCTCGAGGTACGAGCGGAGCGTATTGATTTCGGCGAATCGACCGGTGTGACCATACGAGCGAATGTCGAAATATTCGTCGACGTGGGAGCCAAACTCCTCAGGTTTTGTCGTCACGAGGTGGATGTTTAACTCCTGGAGCATCCAACCAATGTTTCGAACGTCGTGGAGGACGTTGAAGAGAGACTTAGAGCCTGAAAAGAGAGCGATTGGCTGAGTCATAGTTAATTGATCGATTATATTTCTGTATCAATCTATCGAAGTTCACGCGCAATCCCGAGGAGTGTAATATGGGACGATGAAGACCGGTCCAACCGTTGCGTTCCCACATGACTCCGTGAGAAACGCAATCACTCCGTAGCAGTATTTTTCGGCGATTAGTTTATCGGACTGCCTTCTGCGGGTGGTACTGAATGGTAGCCTTCACTCGTTGAGCAGGTCTGCGAACAACCTTCCAAACCAACTCTACGATTTGCTCGTTTCTCAAACCACCCTAAGTAGCCGTGACGCCATGTTCAAATCATTAGGATTATGATGATTCAAGAATATCTTTCATATCTGGGTGATTTATAAGTTTGCCATTTATTGACGAGAAATCATTTCCCTCAATCGCTTCCTTCACGAACTCTCTTTTCTGCTGCCATTTCTTGTGCCTTACAATAACGATTACCGGTATCTCAGTCAACTCCAACATCTTAGCCATTGATAACCGGTGATGCCCCTCGGAATTAAAATATAATTCACCGTCACGACCGATATTCACTCCAATTTCTTCAAACGATATTTTATTATCTATTACTCTTTTTGGAAAGAGTCCGTTCTTTTCGATACTATGATATATTTGTTGAATATCGTCGCACTTCTTTTTATATTGTTCGGGTGTGGAGCATCCGCGCACTAAATACCCGTTTTTCATTCTTTCAGTCATCATTTTAAAATAGTCTGTTTCTTCCCAGTCTACACCATATTTGAACCGCGACTCTAACCCCTCATAAACTATGAGACTTTCGAATTCGGTTTTTTTCTCATCCCAATTTCCATCTACAATACGACCAATGTGTTTGTGAGGTTCGAACGATCCTCGTATTACATATTGATGGTATGGGTTATCTTTAGGCAGTGATTTGTAATTCACCCTTTCTTTAGGATTTACAATGTATTCGTTATCCTCATCTGAGTATGTAACATACTTTATGACTTCCGGTGAAACCCATAAGATTTTGAATGGTTCGGCAACAGCGTTGTATCCACTCAGTGTTTGGTATCGTTGCCGTCTGAGTTTTGCTAACTTATCGAAAAAAAACCTTCTGTTGATTTGATCTAAAACCGAAGAAAAAACCTCACTTGTGCCTCCTCTTTCGTATGACTTTCTTAAATAATCTACCTTCATTATGTGCGTTTAATTTTGATCTATGTGTGATAAGTAAAAACCTTCTGCTCTTATATCTTCTCTTTTTATTCTATACCAATACCTCGGTTAACAGTGTTACGGTTATTACTATTGTTTAACCTATTTACATGTGCTACCAGACTGCTGCCTTCGAATTATAATATAACAGGTTGTATTTTACCAAATCATATTGCATATAGCCTTCTGAGCGCTTGTCCGACTCGATATTAGTCTATGAGGCCTGGTCCTAACCGGTTTGCTAACCCACTCGATTGTAAAACTCATTCAGTTAAAATATTTTATTATATATTAGTTCCTATCAATTATTAACATATATTACTGCATCTCTATTACTGAATGTTCTGTGTTGCTGACTATCCAAAGAAGATTCCACCTCCCAGCTCAATTCATATCGGTAATCTTTGTACACGGATGAGGTTTCGTATATATCTTCATTTGGTCGGTAGAGAACTGCAGATGATTCGAGTAACTCTGGATCAGCATTGACTAGCAGAAAATTATTTTGTGTGAATTGAACATTGAATGGAGCTCCGCCTAAACGAAGCCACGGGTCCGAATCATCAGTAACCGAAGTTCGATATGGCGTCTCTCGCTGGAACCGCTCGTCAGTGTAAACTTGCGTATCAACATAGCTGACGGCGAATTCTTTCCCATCCATTTCTCCTGTCGTCAGATACCCACGTTCTTGGCCCGGAAAGTCAGGAGATGCAACTCCAGAAAAAATCAAAAACGGAAGCAGGCCAACAAGAATCGCTGCCACAGCTATTTTTCTGGCCCTGTTGCTATCTCTTTTCCATGCGATAGTTGCTAAACCGATACCAACCAAGCCGGCGAGAAGTATCTCTACTAGCCCATACATTCTAAAGGGATGCACTATGCCGGAGACTGTGAGGCCAGCCAAAGAAAAGAAAACTGCTGCGGTGAGTCCAGCGATCGATATCAGTAATGCGGCTACGCTGGATCGAGGCAAGTCCGATCCACGAACGAATGTCATCCATGACAGAACTAACCAAACAATTCCAGATATAAGTAATAACGCTGGCATATGTGAGTGTGATTCAAAAATAAATAACAAGCCCGTATCTGGCGATATGGCTGCAACAGGCTCCTCTCCTGCGCGCGTTGGAACCCGTGACTCAGCATCTACTGTTTGTCTACTTAAAAACAAGGCATCGGTTGCAAAATCCGTTATAATAACTTGCTGAAACAGGGTGAACAACACGCCGATCCCAACGAGACTGATAGATAATGCACGGTGAACAGTCTTGAAAGGCCAAATAAAGTCAAAAGACATTATTTTCGTCCCTATCCAAACCGCTATAATAATGCAAGTAACGACTATCAAAGGAAGTTTGTGTGAAAGAGAAAGAGATGTAATTATTAACACAATGGCTAAGAAATAAGTGGCTCGTGTTTTATTCCACGATCGCATTCGCTGTGCCAGTTGTTCTTGATCAGATCTGCTAATGCTATTAACCGCATGATCTGGAATTGTATGAAGTGGTGCATAGGACCCCCAAGGTCCAGGAGTCTTCAAATAAGAAATAATTAAAATGATCGCTGTTGCGAACATTATAATAGCAATACTCTGCGCTATAGGTACGTATGTCATCCGGATACCAATTGGAGCAACTGCACCAATTGATCCAGCAATCACAGCGGCGTGGTTCGCGTGAACTCTGGGACGAAGTATTACGGCTGTAATAGCCGCTGCAGCGACCGGTGCCCAGGCTCCAAATAATAACGCGATAACTACCATTCCATCTAATGGTTCCATCCCTGAAATAGACGAAGACTGAGCAATATATGTATGAAAACCGCCTGCTGTCCCGTAAAAGTCTAAACCTGATATTCTATAGTCTCCATTAGAAAGAGTGACCCTTGACATCAGAGCATACTTGTCAGGGTCATTACTGCTTAATGTCTCGGGAAATAGAATAAGTGGAATACGGTATGCAACCCCTATAACGACTATAAGTCCTAGTGATATACTATATATCGTCTTACTTCCCATTTCGTTCAGCAATGATAACACAGATAAAACTGAAATAAAAACAGAAATGTGGATCCAGGGGAACAGGCTACCAGTATTCCAAGCACTAAATATTCCTGCAGACATTGATATTGATACTACTATAGATACTAATTTAATGCGAGAATAGCCATTCATTACTCTCCTCACAGTCGTGCTGCAACATATATTTTATGATGTACTAAAACTATAAATTTAGAACTTATTTAACTGGCTCTTTCGATTTGACGAATTATAAATATTTGATAACTACTGCAGTAATAAGGTGCTCAAATCTTTTGTGAGGATTGTTATGACTTTTCATCCTGAGTTACCGAAACGGTCACTCAGGTTCAACAATTAAATATCAACCCAGATGATTTACCACGACCAACTGAACAGATCTGTGAACGTTGAATCCAGTACACTCGACAACTCATTCACTTTTCAAACTGCTTTCGATTCCCGGTATTAACCCATATATAATATATTAAAACAAATCTTTGTGTAATCTCAAGCACATGGCCAGATATAAAAGAAAGTAAATCAAACCACTGGCTGATGAGTTTAGGTACGAAAATAGGTAAACGATTTAGAGCTGAGTTTACTGCTCGAATGATTCATGCTTTCTCTGGTGCATTATTGGTCATTATTTTAACTAGGTTACTTGACCCTGATGGATTTGGTCTGTTGTATTTTGCTATCTCTGTTCTTAGCATTGCCGAACTATTCAGCAGGTTAGGACTTGGCAAATCTGCAGGCCGATATATTGCATCATATAAAGAAACAGACCCAGATCAGATCAAGAACATACTTCGATTTTCCTTTTTTCTAACTATATGTTTAATAACCTTTGTCGGGGTTGTCTTAGCGTCTACAAGTCAATGGATTTCGACATTACTTGATGAACCTGCCCTTGTTCCATTCCTTCTATTGGGTGTTTTATACGTGGCGTTTAGTACACTCAACAAATTTTGTCGGGATGTGTTACAAGGATTTGAGGCTATTGAAATAAGCTCAATTATTAAAATTATCCATTCCGTTTCGCGCCCTATTTTTGCAATTGGTCTAGTGCTTTTGGGTTTCGGTGCTATTGGCGCGTTTATTGGATATATTGTTGCTTACTTTCTAGCGACTATTTTTGCTATTGGATATCTATATACGAAGCACTTCCGACTTACCCCGTCCAAAACAACTGAGCCAGGATTGAGACGACGCATTGCAGAGTACTCAATACCAATAACTGCAACTAGCACAGCTGAGATAATTGATAATAGGATTGACATTGTTTTATTAGGTTTCTTTCTTGGACCTGCTGCAGTTGGATTCTATACCGTCTGTAAACAGGTTCTCAATTTTGTCCAGGCACCTCTACAGGCACTTGGGTTTACATTAGCACCGTCGTATGAATCACAACGAGCAAAAGGAAATATTGAGAATGCTACTAAAATATACGAACAAGGTATCTTACATAGCCTGTTATTATATATGCCTGCGGTTGCCGGCCTCATTTTGGTTGCTGAACCGTTGATAGAGTTGATGTTCGGAGTGGATTATCTTCCTGCGGTGCCAGTGCTTCAGGTGCTTGGTATTTATCTGGCGTTCAGAGCGATCACACATGTTACAAGCAAGGGTCTTGATTTCCTAGGCCGTGCTAGAACACGCGCTATAATTAAGATGGTTACTGCTCTACTAAATGTGTCTCTGAATACAATTTTGATTCCTACAGTCGGTATTGTAGGCGCTGCTATAGCGACTGTAATTACGTATGGCATGTATTCACTAGGAAACTTTTATATTATAAATTTAGAATTAGATGTCAGAACAGGTTGGCTACTCCGAAAAGTAACTGCAAATTTCGCTATCACTCTATTCATGTCTTCTATAATTTACTTTCTTATTGACCATGTAACGGGACTTCTAACTTTGATTGTAGTAATATGTCTTGGTGCGGCCATTTGGCTCCTGTTGGTAGCCAGTTTTGGTCTGATTGATATACGTCGGATTGGTTCTGCGATAACGTGACCAAGTAAAATTTGGCACTGTCTAGTTAAGTCAGTTTGAGAAGTGGGCAGGTTGTTGAGTTAATTTGGAAAGTGCTTTGCAGACTTGCTTGACGAGTTGGCGCGGCTTTGGTGAATCGCCATACAGCGTCGAGTTCTAGTGGATTACCGGAAGTGTGAGAGAGTCAATTTGCTTCGTCATTGCTTGAATCCTCAATGACCCTATCAAATACGTTCCAGCGTGACTCCTCG
>LFCJ01000341.1_pt1 | contig 28136 bp, 21 predicted proteins | sample 643141 | NCBI WGS metagenome assembly LFCJ01 (sample SAMN03766243, study PRJNA286221) | soda lake metagenome | biome: soda lake; feature: Kulunda steppe; material: water; isolation source: sample B1-Br-g2 brine of Lake Bitter-1 | place: Russia: Kulunda steppe | collected 2010-07
AACCGCCTGTTCCGACCCCGTACACCGCTCACCGTCGATAGTGAGTGTGCTCACGTCTCGTGCAGCCAGCGCCCGGTCGTCGATCCCGAGTGAGAGCGTCGTCAGCGAATCGTTCGGCACTGGATTCGTCCCCGTCTCGACGCAGTACCGAAACTGCGGTGTGAGGTCGACGTTGAACAGCCGGATCGAACCTGGCGGCAGCCGCTCGTGCATATCGGATTTTCCTCGTTCGTGGATTGACCGGATCTCACGGGCGAGCGTCCGCACCTCGCTCGGCCGCTCCACGTCGACCCGCAGTACAGTTTTCGCCTCCTCCGCTCGGACGTGCAAGGACGGCCGTCGCTGCTCGAATGCCGCTCCGGCGACCTTCGGGTCCGCAGCCAGGGTTTTACGCATGCGCACGAGTACGTCCTCGTCGGCAAGGGCGTAGATCGAGGGTGTATACCCGTCGTTCACACGGCGCTCGACGCCCGTTTCGGCGATCGTCCACTCGACGATCTGGTCGTCGTAGATGTCGAATTTATACGGCATCTTACTCAGCCTCCTGACGATCATCCTTGTCACCTTGGCGATCATCCCTGTCTCCTTGATGATCATTCTGGCGACCCTGACGATTGTCTCTACCCATCTGTTTTCCGGTGGTGTCGGGACCGTCGACTGATTCGACCTCTTCACGTAGCTCCCGTAACTCCCGTTCCTGAGCGACCAGGACCGCGAGCAACAGCGCCATGCGCGGGTCGTCCGCGTTCGCATAACCCGCGGCGTCGGCATGGGTCCTGGCTTTCGCGAACAACCGGTCGAAATCCGCTTGCGATCGCCGCCGTAGTCCGCGCCGGAATGACGACCAGCGATGCTCTTCCCGGTCGATATAGTCCCGAAACGTTGGATTCGTCCGCCCCATTGTCAGAGTCCCACTCGCACAAATGGTGGTGTTGCCGGGCTGTTCTCGTTTCCATCCGTTTCGATGCCAGCACAGGTGTCCTCAAAGCCGACGCTCCCGGCACCTACGATACCGCTGGCGTCGTTCTTCGCGACGCTCCCGAATAGTTTCACCCAGTACGGAATCGTCGTTTGCCAGTAACCGTCCGACCAGTAGACGGTCGTCTCGTAGTCGCCGACGGCGTAGTAGTACCCCTCCGACGTTTTCCGGCACTCGACCGCAGTGTTCGCTGCGTCGGTCACGACCGTCGCCAGCAGCCCATCGTCCACCGATGCCAGTACCGGAATCCCCAGTGCGACGCCCAGTTCGTGGAGGGCGGTGACCGACGACTGGAGCAGCCGCTTGCGCTCATACTCGGGGAGATCGTCGTCGGCGTACAGCGACGCGACGTTCGGAGCTACCAGCAGCGCTGTCTTCGGGTCAGCTTGCTCGATAGCGGTCCGAACCAGCGAGTGGTGCTGATACGCGGTGAACGCCCGAGCAATCCGTAGTCGTTCGGTTGTGCGTCGGTCCAGACGGTTCGAGTCGGCCCTCTTTCGACCATGTCCGAGGCGGTCGGTGTCCGTCGTCCGGTTGTACAGCGCAAACGTCGACGCTGCGTTTCTCGCGTCGATCCAGTACGCCGTCCCACGGCCAGTTCCACCCAGCAACCGCAGCGCAAGCCGTCGGATCCCTCCCGAGCGCCGCGGCGGTCCGGATAGCACTGCCAGCCCCGGTGGAATGGCACGCTCATCCACTCTGTACGGGCTCGGGTTGTCTGCCGCCAAACCGCTTTCCCTGCCTGCGTTCGGTCTGTTAGCTGCCGACCCGCCCGCGTTCGCCTCGCCGACCGTCGATCGTTCGTCCGTCATGGTGTTCGTCCAATACATCCGCTGGATGCAGGTTAAGGAGAAGCCATGTACGGAGAGTGAAAGTGAAAGTAAACGGTACAGCGGCTATCGAAACGTATCGTCGACCGTTAACAGCGACCGATTCGCGATCAAAAAGAAGACTGTGAGCTTGCGTCTCAGATCTCGGTCACTTTCTCGTGGTCGACCTCCAGCGCCGCGGCGTCCTCGTACAGCAGCGCGACAACGAGGTACGGGGCGTGCTCGCGGAAGTATTCGATGAGGCTGGCGATTCGGTCGGAGTCGATTGCCTCCAGGGAGTCAAGTAGCATGAACGGAACTGTCTCGTAGACCTCGTGGACGAGGTAGCCCGCGAGGGCAAACACCAGTCCGGTGACCTCGCGTTCGCTCTCACTGAGGTGGTTGATATCGTCCTCGTACGCACTGCCGCTGTCGGAGCTTCTGACGATTTTGAGGTCGAACGAACTCTTCTGGACCTTCCTGCGTCCTTCCCGGACTTCGCGTTCCGTTCGCTGGATCCAGATGCGATCGAGGTTATCGTAGCCGAGCACATCCAGAACGTTCTGCATATGGTCGTTGAATGCCTCGACAGCGTCAGCTTCGATCCGATCGATCCGAGTTCGTAGCTCAGTCAACTCTTCGGAGATATCCTCTCTACGCGCTTCGAGTGACTCCCGGTCCGCGAGCTGCCCTTCGATTCGGTCGATTTCCTCGCCGATGTCTTCGCGCTCGCGCTCTTTCTGTTCGATCCTGAATTCGAGCTGGTTTGCTTCTTTGTGATGGTCGAGTACTTCTTCGTAAGTGTCCGTTTCGAGTGCTTCGACCGCGGCTTCAAGATCACTGACTGCGTCGGACAGTTCCTTTCGCTGGTCTTTGTACTCGCCTAGTCTGTTCGTTCTGTCTTCGATCTCAGTTTCGACTCCGTCGATGCGACGTTCGAGCTGCTGGACCTGGGACCGAGTCTTTTCTAGTTCCTCTCGTTCGTTCCGGCGCTCCCGAAGCTGGTTTGATATCTCGTTTCGTTGCTGAAGCTTCTCTTGCCGACTCGATTGTAACTGTTCGATGGTCGTTTCGATCTGATCTTTAGCGACCTCGGAACCGCAAGTCCAGCAGACGACAGACTCCGAATCTGGAAGGAGCTGATCGGTTACATCCCCACCGGCCTCACTCGCTCCGTTGACTTCCAGATCGTGAGTTGCGGCCTCTTCAAGCCGCTCTTCGTTGAACTGAATCGTGCTCTGTAGTTGACTGATCTCCGCTGTCAGCGACTCTTTTTGATCCTGCAGGGTATCGATTTCGGCTTGTAACCGGTCAATCTCGTCAGCTCCTCCTTCGGGGAGTGACTCAAGTTCGACTTCGAGCCCCTCCCGTTCGTCTTCGAGCGCGTCAATACTCTGCCGTTCGGTTTCGATCCGTTGCCGGGTTCGTTCGAGTTCCGAGCGTGTCGCCTGCAGTTCGTCGAGTTTCTCCTCCAGTTCGTTCTTTTCGGCGCGGGAGTCTTCGACGTCGGTATCGGCGTCGTCGATCCGCTCTTCGACCGCAGCAAGTTCCGATTGGAGGTCTTCGATCTCTCCGGCGAGCTGGGTGCGCTGTTCTTCCAACGAAGGCAGACGTTTTGAGAGGTCTTCGAGTTCCGAAAGCCGTTCGTCGATTTCGCGTTTACGCTGGGTTCGCTCTTCGATCTGCGACCGAATCGCCTCCGTGTCGACCGGGCGCATGATGAGTTCGCGGAGATTGTCTCCGCGTGCGACCGCCCGCCGAGCCTCGTTTGATTCGAGCAAAAAAGCGAACAGATCCGCGAGTTCGCTGTCCTCGAGGTACGGGGAGCCGTCCGTAATCACAGTGCTGCCGGTCCGCTCTAGAGTGCGTTCGTAGGTTCTATCACCGATCTCGATACTTGCGTGCCCTGATTCTGCATCGGCTTTCAACGAGACGTCATCGCTCCCAAGGGCAGCCATAATCGCTTGCAAGAGAGATGTTCTGTTCGTCGCGTTACGGCCGGTCAGGGCCGTAATGCCTCGGGTCAACGTCACTGACGTCTCGTCGATTCCACCGATATTGTTCGCACGAACCGTTACCGTTTCCGGCACCGATTTGGGCTGTTCAATCGTATCTGGTCCCATTAACCAGATGTTCTGACTGTTGGTACTTAGATTTTCTCACTCGTGCTTCTTTTCTTCTCCCCATCTCAGTGGTGCGTCTGCTTATTTACATTTGTACGTGTGTAATCGATACTTCAACGAAGATACTTGATCACGTTCGACTTGTTCAGACGCTTGGCAGCAGAACGACCGTGTTGGCCATCTTGTGGTGCTATTTATCACCGCATTCACAGCCTCCTCGGTCCAGGAGGTTGGTGACTGTGTACTGGTTGCCGCAGTCACTACAAATAATCGACACGTCGACGAGGACGTCGAAATCACCAACGTCGAGGACATCTCCCCGGTTGAGCCGGTTGATCGTGTCGTCGGTGACGGCAACAGTCCTGTTCTGCAGTGCTCGGATCTTGTCTCGGGCGTTTTCGGCTCTCTGTTCGTCGTCAGGCTTCACCATGGAGGTGTCGAGACAGTCGGTCAGGTGGTTGTGGACAGTCTGGTGGGAGACGAAGTGGCGCTCGACTTGATCGACGGGAACGGAGTCGTGTTCGAGATCTCGTCGAGTCTCCGTTCGCATCCCACTGCTGACGTCGTCATCGGTTAGCAGTCGGTACGTATTCTCGACTTCCCCGTCCTTGTAGGCGACGCCAGCGTTGTCCATCGCTGCACGCAGTACAGTTCGGTTCACGTATGCTGCCAGTTCTCGAAGGCTGTATCGCTGTTCGCCCTCTTCGGTCCAGTAGGTCACTAGTTCGTCGTTCAGTGTCGCGAGCTCGTATTCGTCGATCACACGGCCCACTTTACAATTGCATGTGCTCTTTTCGGGGTGATTGTCTGTTGCGTTCACGTTGTCCGAAGTATGGTACCGTCGGTCAAAATACTTTTGTTCGTCAGGTGATCACATCGTTTCCTGCCACACGATAGTAGTAATATATTACTACATATAATACAGCAATTACCGGCTCAAACGGCTCCTACTATCCCTTCGCGCGGGTTTCTATATGCGATTACGCATTCATTCGAAAATCTGTTGGAACCGCTAGTAATTAGTTTACTGCAAGTAATTAGTACGTACTTGCACTTCTTCGTGTGGAATTTAACCCTCTCCACCACATTGGCGTTCGATTAGCCGTTTCTGAGCAGCTCACGACCGAAACGGCAGATTCGGTTCTATTGCCTTCAAGAGTACAATCTGTATCACCTTTCATTGATGGTATGTGACGTTACTTCTTCCCCACACTCCATGATGCTACTTCTGTTTCAACGCTCGACGCGCCAGCCGACCAGCGAAACTGCAGGCCAGACCGGAACCGGACACGAACGTCGTTCTCGCCGTCTTTGCGACGCACGAGAGTCAGCTGTACGGGTTCGTAGTCGTGGCTATGGCATATGCTCGAGGCTGGTCCTCCCAAGCGACTCTTTTTTCTAAGGATACACAACCCCGATTCGCGCACTGAGCTATGTGGGTTGTGACCAACCTGAACGTATCTGTGATTATGTGGAACAATTCAGGTTCGGTATGTGATAGCATATGAATTAACCGACACAGTTTTATACCACTAAGATGAAGCTACGATCCATGCCGAAATGGCTGTCAGAGAGCGATCGAGAACGTATTGCAGAGTTCGCGGCAACGCCGAAGTACAAGCGGGATCCGGAAATGCTAGCGCCAGATGATCCTGATGATGAAGAGTAAGTTCGGTGGCCTCCCCCGTACGGCGATCGTCGGGTAATCGTCTCTCCGCTCCGTGTATTGACCACCATCCGTTTCTGTGAGCCTGATCCTCGTCAGTCTGTGAGCGCGCCCCTCGTGTCAGACGAGCATCTGTGCACTCCGTCTACGCACAGTGCGTTGGTCGTGAAGGACACCCCGGACGTTGCTCCTGGCCAGTTTGCGTTCACACTAGTCTTTCTTGACGTGTACTATCGAAACCGTCGCTCAAGGACGGAGCACGTCGTTTTCCAGTTGATTCTTCTCCTGTACCGTAGCCGACCGCTTCACTCCACCATGTTCTCGGCCTGGATCTGTTCCCATATTTCCTCACCGGGTTCGGTGATTCCGTATACACGGCCTTTCTTCCGATCCTCCGAAACGAGCAGCTCGACCAGATCACGCTCGCGCAGACTGCTCAGCGCCCGAGAGATGTGAGCGATTCCTGCCCCTGAATCGGAGGCGATTTGTGTCGGTGTCGCCGGTCCCTCCGACAATCTGCGTAGTACTTCCACACGATAGCGCGAACTGATAACGAAGCCGATTTCATCCCATTCGTCATTCATACTTGGAACTCGCTTGTTGCCTCTTGCTTTGTGGCAAGCGGCTTAATACATGTCTATCGTCGAAACTGAATTCCCCAATAAATCATATTTTAAGATACGAAAAACTTCACCGAGTACATTTATTAGTCCTAGTATGTTTACTTTACTATACTTCACAACTTTTTACTAATATCATAATCTGTTTGACAATGTATACCAACGTGGTAATCAATTATTGCGTCCATATATTTTCCAAATTTCTTTGGTGTTTTTAGAATGTTTTTGTAGTTCACCAGATTCTTGCGGTTGCCAGCCATCTGCTGAACTATGCACATCTATTTGAACGAAGTATTCAAAACCGGATCTTCGGCACGTAGCAGTTCACATGCCCACATTTTCCAGTCAGTTATTCTGTTCGTCTGCGAACTTCCCCCTCGTCAATCTCACACGTTGCACGTTTGGGCTCAGCCGATTCAAATGAAGTCTGGTTCGCGTCCGACTCAGTTCGATCGCTACCTCACACCCAAACTGTCAATGGGGAAGTAACAATGCCACTGGTGCAACGATAGGAGCAGTATAACAAAACAATAGATGCACTAGTACCATAGACGAGAACAGATGAGGACGTCCTGCGTTACCTCGAAGTACGTGCAATGTACCGTGGAGAGAATTATCGAAAGACCACCTCTTGGGTGCCGATGAGCCACGAGGTCGATCAGAGCCGTTGGCAGAAGTTCCGCAGTACCGCTTTCTCTGGATCCGTCGACGCCTTGCTGGTGATCGGATACGTCATCGCCGCTGTGGCAATGCTTCAACTCACCGGAGTCGACGGGTTTCTTCGAGCCGTAATCGCGCTTCCGCTCGTCCTATTTCTGCCCGGCTACGCACTCGTCTCGACCGCGTTTCCTGGCACAGGCGCCCATGATCGGACATCGACCGCACATCGGCGTGCAGTTCAGTTGTTAGAAACGGGTGTTCCGGGCTGGTACGAACGACTCGCACTGTCGGTCGCAATGAGCGTTGCACTCCTTCCACTGTTCGCCCTCGTCCTGGCGACGACTCGATGGGGGTTTTCGACCGGCGCTGTCCTTGGATCACTTGGTGGATTCATCGTCGTTGGTATGCTCGGTGCGCTCGCCCGGCGTGCCGACCTCCCGGCAGAAGAGCGGTTTCGGGTCCCTCGGTTGACCGGGTCTGATGGCGTCACCGCTGGGTTGTTCCCTCGGGACAGTCCGATCGATGGCGTTCTCAACGTCGCCGTGTTACTGGGCGTCATTCTCGCCATGAGCGCACTCGTCTATGGTCTCGCCGCACCGCAGCCTAGTGCCGAGACCACTGAAGTCCAGATACTCACCGAAGACGAGGACGGTGAACTCGTTGCATCGGGCTATCCTGACGCGATCCCGCCCGGTGAGAGTGAAGAACTTATCGCTGGTGTGACCAACGAAGGGTCCAACGAGTCGACGTACACGGTTGTGGTCGAGGCACAACAGGTCGAGGAGGATGGTGATGAACTCGAAGTGCAGGACTCCGCAGAACTCGCGGAGCTACAGCTAACCGCTGAACCAGGTGATCGAGCGACGCAATCTCACACCATCTCACCGCCGATGGAGGGCGAGAATATTCGGCTAAATTACTACCTCTACGAGGACGAACCGGCAGATGATCCAAGCGCTGAGAACGCTGACGACCACGTCTGGATCACTGTCGACGGGACGTGACGAAGCGCTTTGCCATCTGCGTGGGACGTGATTGCCTGGACAGTTTCTGTTGTCATCGGTATTCTACAACCGCTCAGAGCAATTCTCAAACTGACTATTGCCGTTCACGGCGTCAAAGCCCACGGACTTCAGTTGCAGAAGTAGTCCTTCTGTCAACAACCTCGAGACGCGGAGGCCTCATCATCACGAAACTCTCCGATTCGCGGAGGACCCGTGGCACCCGTCTCGATTCTTCTGTAGACTGTGTCGGACCAGTGGTCTGTGTAAATCGCTTGGGGATCAAATGGTTCGAACTCTGCGTGCGTAGATCCCTGGCCTGGTTCCGATTCCGAAGCCCTGTGGATGTCTAATTAACCTCACTACGCTTTCCTGAATGAGTCTATTCCCTCTGTTCACTCCTGTTAACTTTCGATCATGCCAGTAGCTGTTTGTTCTTATAGAGTATCGACGCGAGAGCCCACAGCTTCAGCCGTGGATGATAATCAATGCCACGTGACTTCTTCGCTCACGATGACGAGTTATCGTCACGTGTCCCGTACCTGGCATTCGATGTTGGTTGTGCATTCCCATGACCTGACGGGTATGCTGGTTGCTACTCGCCCTGCCGGGCCGAACTAATCGAGTCACGAATCACCGCCGTCGGTTGTCGATTAGTTCGGAAGAAATTTCGGCTCCCTGTCGCTGATTGTCGATCAGGTGCGTGATCGCGGTGATCGCGAACGCAGCGATAATTAACAATCCGGCGGTAAACTGTGTGATTCCCCCGACCGCAACGAATCCGAGCGCCACGGCAGCGTAAAACGCCCCGCCGATGATGGCGAGAACGAGGTAGTACTGTTGCCACGGCCTCCCCGCTTCGTCTCGGGACAGGTACGCGCTGATGTCGTTGGCCTGATCTGCCAGCGAGACAGTCCCGGCGTCGGAATCGTAGTCGATGATTCCGGCGTCTTCCATCTTCGGGACGTGTGTCTGGTATAGCGACACGTACACGCGCTTGCGTTGTTGGCTCGACAGCTCGTCGACGCCGATCTCGTTCTCCCAGGCGGCTACCTCGTCGGCAAGCTCGCCGATCGACACGTCATCTTCGACCTGATTCAGGTAGTACAGCACGAACCGACGGCGTGGGCTGCTCAACAGATCAAACACTACATCTTGTGACAGTGTGTCACTATCGGGTCTGGACATTACTTACGTCTCGTACTCCGTTCCGCCTGCATACGATTCTGAACGCTACAATAGGCCATCTCTGAATCACCACTTTGTTACATAGTGGCTAAACGAAATCCCGGAATATACAGACTCTTTGAGCCGACAAGCTCAGAATACTCGACGAAGCGACCGATATTGGTCTGCAGTTGCGATCCTATCTGTCGAACGGCGAAGCGAGAAAACGTGTTCTACCAGGCTCACAACGCCTCTATAACAAAGGTCAGACGTTGATAAGCACCGTGTAGTTCCCGACTGTACGTCCGGATCAATTATGGATTCGAGAAGTAGCATGCCCCGTCACGATACCGTTGTACTGCACCGCGTTGGACCTCTCACCGACGAGAGTGTCGGTTGCCCGTTCCGATCCGACGCAGCACGAGCTCTCCTGCGCTCATCCACTGTGTACTCGACATCAGGAGAGATTGCACAGCCAGCGTTCTAGTGCACGCGTGAGGTGACGTAATGACGACGATCCCGATCGCTGATCCCGATCTCGGTGAGAAGGAGGCGCGCCGCGTCGCAGACGTCATCGAGAGCGGTATGGTCGCCGACGGTCCGACCGTCCGTCAGTTTGAGAGCGAGTTCGCTGCATACAGCGAGGCTGACCACGCCGTCGCGACGTCGAACGGTACGACGGCACTTCATGCCGCATTCGAGGGGCTCGGCATCGGCGAGGGCGATCAGGTCCTCACGACTCCCTTTTCGTTCATCGCCAGCGCGAATACGATCCGTCTGGCGGGTGCAGAACCAGTCTTTGCCGACATTGACCCGGAGACGTACAACCTTGACCCGGAAGCCGTCGAGAAGCGGCTCGCGGACGACGATGGCAACATCGCTGCGATCCTTGCGGTTCACCTGTATGGTCTCCCGGCAGATATCGAACCACTGGCTGATCTTGCCGAGGAATACGATCTCGCACTCGTCGAGGACGCCGCCCAGGCTCACGGAGCCACCTACCAGGGCCGGCGTGTCGGCTCACTCGGTGACGCCGCCTGCTTCTCGTTTTACCCCACGAAGAACATGACAACCGGCGAGGGTGGTATGATTACGACCGATCGAGCGGACGTCGCAGAACGGGCCGCCCGCTATGTCAACCACGGTCGGAGCGGGACGTACGAACACGTTGAACTCGGGCACAACTTCCGGATGACGAGTATCAGCGCCGCGATGGGCCTCGCACAACTGGAGAAGCTTCCGGACTACGTGGCGGCCCGTCGCGAGAACGCGCGCAAACTGACCGAACGACTCCGGGGACAGCCAGCCGTGGCGACTCCCTTCGAACCTCCACACGCGCGTCACGCATATCATCAATACACTATCCGGTGTCTGGACAGAGATGGACTGAAAGCGTACCTGGAAGATTCTGGCATCGGTACCGGTATCTACTACCCGACACCGATCCACGAACAGCCCGCGTACGATCACATCGACGTCGAGGCCCCGGTCGCTGAGCAGACGGCCGAGGAAGTCCTCTCTCTCCCGGTTCATCCCGAACTGTCGACGGACGACGTCCGGACGATCGCGACGATCGTTCAGTCGCACTACGAATAATCGATCGCTGAAGACCTACAACAACATGAAAACTGATACCGTAAACGTCGGCGTCATCGGCGTCGGCAGTATGGGCCGACACCATGCACGAGTGTACAGAGAGCTACCGAATACGAGGCTCGTCGGAGTCACGGATGTTGATATGGACGCGGCGACCGATGTCGCGTCGACCTACGAAACGACTGCACTGTCGATGGACAGATTGCTAAACTCCGTTGACGGGGTTTCGATCGCCGTTCCGACGAACTACCACTACGACACGGTGATGCAGGCCTTCGAGAAGGGTGTGAACGTCCTCGTCGAGAAACCGATCGTCGATTCACCGGAGAAGGGGCGTGAGCTAATCGACTACGCCGACCGGAACGATCTGGTGTTGCAGGTCGGTCACGTCGAGCGGTTCAACCCGGCCATTCGTGCACTGACGGACATCGTCCCGGATCTGGAGGTGCTTTCGGTGGATGCACGACGACTCGGTCCTCCGTTAGATCGTGAGATGTCGACCACCCCCGTCCTCGACCTGATGATCCACGATCTCGATATCCTGCTCTCGCTGTTCGATGGCGAGGCAACGGTACGCAACGCCAGCGCCACAGCAGACAACCAGTACGTCACGTCGACGGTTGAGTTCGGTGACGTGCTGGGGACGCTCACGGCGAGTCGCGTCACCCAGCGTAAAGTCCGTGAGCTGTCGATCACAGCACGGGAGTGCCAGGTTCACGTCGATTACATCTCCCGCTCGGTGCAGATCCACCGGCATTCGCTACCCGAATACATCGAGAAGAACGGCGACGTCCGGTACCGCCACGAGAATATCGTTGAACATCCAACCGTCGAGAACGGTGAGCCACTCAAAAAGGAACTCGCGGCTTTCATCGGCGCCGTTCAAAACGGAACCGACCCCATCGTCACCGGTGAGGACGGGCTTGCTGCGCTCGTCCTGGCCAACGAGATCGAACGCGCCGCGATGGGTACACAGCGGATCCCCCAGTAGCGATGAGCGAGGCACTTCGACACTCACAACGGGACCACCTGTACCAGTCCGATGCGACGCCGGACGAACAATGTGAGGCGCTCAGATCCGGACAGGTCCCGGTTGCGGTCTACGGCCTGGGACGGACTGGATTGCCGCTTTCGATCGTATACGCGAGCGTGACAGGGATAGTCTTCGGCGTCGAGTTCGACCGTGAGCGCGCCCACCGGATTAACGAGGGGGAGTGTCCTATCGCAGGTGAACCGCGGCTTCCGTCGCTCGTGAAAACCGCGACCAGCGCCGGGGCGTTGTCGGTGACAACTGATGCGGCGACAGTTGCTGAGGCTGCCAGCGTCCACGTCGTTGCGACGTCAACTGGCATTCGGACCGACCATGCACCCGATTTCTCCGCGCTCAGGACCACTCTCCGGGATATCGCGACTGGGATCGATCCCGGTGACCTGATCATCGTCGAGTCGACCGTCCCGCCCGGGACCTGCGCTGAGATCGTTCGACCGATACTGATGGCTGGAAGCGGGCTCGACGCCGACGAGTTCGGTGTCGCAGCATGTCCGACGCGTGCCTCACCTGGGAGGATGCTACGCGAAATGCGCGGGAGCGACCCGAAGATCGTCGGTGGTGTCGACGCTGAAAGCACACGCGCTGCCGCGTTGCTCTACGATGAGCTCCGGATCACAGACGTTGTCACCGTCCCTGACAGCACGGTTGCGGAGTGTGCGTCAGTGATCGAGAGCGCTTACCGTGATGTAACCACCGCGCTAGCGAACGAACTGGCAAAGCTCTCGGACGAACTCGATACGGATGTCAGCTGTGCGATCGGGGCAGCAAATACGCGGTCGGGTTGCCACATCCCCGAGCCATCGCCTGGAACTGGAGGATACGACCTTCCTGACTATCCCTACTACCTGATAAACGAGTGTGCGACTGATACGCCGCTCCTCTCAGCCGCCCGTGGCATCAACGAGTCGATGCCCGAGTATCTGGCTCACACGCTCGTTCGCGAGTTTTCGTCGATGGAGACCCACATCGAAGACGCTGTGGTGTTGCTGCTTGGGCTCTCCTACGAGAAAGATGTTGCTGACGCCCGGAAGTCCCCGGCAATCGATCTTGCGTCGACGCTAACCGAGTTCGGTGCAACCGTTGTCGGCGTCGATCCGATGCTCGATGACTTCTCGGCGTTCGACGACGTGTATCTTGCGAGCCTCGAGCACGTCACAGAGATGGCGATCGACGCCGTCGTATTAGTCACTGACCACGACGAGTTCGAGGAGTTCGAGTGGGATGCATTTGACTCGCCGCTGGTCGTACTTGACGGCCGTGACGCACTGGATCCGGCTTCCGATAGATCGTTGCGAGCACACCACGTCTCGACGCTTGGACAACCGAGCTCTTCCTAAACTGCTGCTCTGATGGATTCGAGGTTGCCCTGATCCTTCTTACTGTGAACAGTGTGGTGATCGAAGGCCTCGAGAGGTCAGCGTAGCCCAGTGACAGTGTGCTTTCTGCTAATTGTTCGTCAATTAGAATTATCGCTCGCACAAGTAGTTCGGGACTGACGCTTAGCTCCGGAGTTGGTTGCAGAGATTCGAGGAGAAAGCGTCTACGACTTCAAGTGTGAGAGTAGTTCTAGAGGAGTATTTTTACAACCTCTGTCGTGGGCGAAGAGAATTTTCACATCCTCAGTCGTGGGAGTGGTCACACGCCCCTGCGGTACCGTTGGCTCAGCAGGAACACCGCTGCCCCGACTCCAACTGCTGCACCCAGGAGGTCGAATCCAGGGAGTGAGTCATCTGACTGTTGTGTTTCCGTCGAACTGTTGGTCTGTTCTTCGCCGCCGCTGTCGTCAGTATCTCCGTCCGTTTCGTTTTCACCGTTTTCCGACCCGTTGGTCGGTTCGTCGATTACCTGAACGCTCGTTGTCGTGTCCTCGATTCCAAGTTCGTAGGAACCTGGTTCCTCGAAGGTTGATTCAGCAGTGATCTGTTCGGTTTCTCCTTCATCGAGTGACACTTCCTTCGTGTCGGTCACTTCTCCGTCCACGGTGACATCGATATCGAACGTCCCATCTGCGTTGCCAGTGTTCGACACGGCCGACCTGATCTCTGCTGTCTCTTTTGGACCGACAGAAGAGGGTACTGCGGAGACGCTCGAGACCGACAGTTCAGGAAGTCCACCGGGTTCGATCGTGATCGGTTCGTCAAGGCTGTCGAGCGAAATCCGCTCGAAGTCGTCGTCGCCCACACCGGATATCACCTGCCAATCGTCGATGTCACCGTCGTAACCCTCTGGATCTTCATAGCGGAAGTCGGCCGACTCGTTGAAGTACGGATCGATTTCGATCTCGAAGTCACCGTTGTCGAGACCGCCGTTGAACGCTCCACCGTCGGTTCGTCCTTCCGACCAGACCCAGGTTATCCGGCTCGAGGTTTCATCGTGATCGAACTCGTCGAGCGGACCACCGTGGTGATCATCGCTGTAGTAGTCGTCTTCAACCACCCACTCACCTTCTTCGGGGAGGCCGTTGAGCTGCATCGTTAGCGAACCACCTCTGGTCTCCCCGTCAACCTGGTCGTGAACCATCACGAGGCTCAGACCGTCGCTTCCTTCGTGGAGCATCAGGATACTCGTGTCGTCTTCTTGATATTCAGTAGTTCCGTATGAACTGTACAGGAAGTCGGGAGGGTCGTGGGTCTCGGGTGTGCGATAGTCGTAGAACTCTTCGGCTGTCTGCTCACCATCCCCGACCGGTTCGACCTCGAACTCTTGGTCTCCCTGGGTGATGACGTACGTCTCGTCTGTGTCTTCAGTTGCGCTCGCTGATCCGGCTGCCGCCAGGGGGGCTATCGCGGCAACGCAGGCGAAACACAACGCTGCGATACTGAGTGTAATGAGTAAACTGGGCTTTTCTTCGTACATTTATGCGTCGCTACAATATGTTTACCGTTCATCCGCTTTGTTATGCTGCTACTTGCTTCCTCTAAGATTGTTCTTCTGTATGGTTGCTACATGGCACACTATACGTTTAGATCAACTATCGAGGACTCAGCATACAACTCACTGAAACTTAGGTACTCTCTCCGGTAGCGTCTCCCAATCGGTTGCTCGGCATGTTTAACTCATGAAACTGATATTCACTTCTCGATCGAGTTCCCTGTTGTCACTTGATCAAGTTATGTATCTTCGCTAGCCAAGTAACATATCACAACCTGGGGGTCATTGCTCCCCCACCGATTTTTTATCATCATCGTCTCGACCTTGACCGTTCACGTCTCAATCAAGCGCTGTATAACAATGTGATGACTCGACCTTTGTTTTGATCGACACAATGGGCCGAATCGTTTGCAAAGTTTCTATCGCGAGTGTTCCACATGTACCGAGATCATAGCATCGCCGTCGTCGTCCCAGCGTACAACGAGGAGGGATTCGTCGGTGAGGTAATCGAGACCTTACCAGCATACGTCGATCGGGTGTACGCCGTCGACGATTGCTCGACGGACGGCACCTGGGAAGAGATCCAGCGCCATGCTCAGCGTATCAACGACGACACTGGTCGCTCTGCGCTCACGATCACTGATGGCGGTGCGGTGTTCGAGCGCCGCGTCGTTCCTATCCAGCACGACGAAAATCGTGGGGTTGGCGGCGCGATCAAAACCGGGTATCGACATGCTCGCGAGGACGACATCGAGATTACGACTGTCATGGGTGGGGACGGACAGATGGATCCGGAGATCCTCGATCGGATTCTCGACCCGATCGTCGAGGGTCGTGCGGATTACGTCAAGGGCAACAGGCTGGTCAATGCGGATGACCGCGAGGAGATGCCGACGTTCCGGCTGATCGGCAATGCGATTCTCTCCTTTTTGACCAAGGTCGCAAGCGGCTACTGGAAGCTTGGCGATCCACAGAACGGCTATACGGCCATCTCGCTTCACGCACTGGAGACCGCCCCGATCGAGGATATGTACGAGTACTACGGCTACTGTAACGACCTGATGGTCAAGCTCAACGCCTGCGATCTCCGGGTCGCGGACGTCCCGGTTCCCAGCCGATACGGCGACGAGGAGAGTTCGATCTCGTATCCTGAGTACATCCCGAGGGTCTCGCTCATGCTACTGGAGAACTTCCTCTGGCGACTTCGCGTCAAGTACCTCGCGCGGGACTTCCACCCGCTCGTGTTCCTGTACGGCATCGGCGCGGTTGCGAGTATTGTGGGTGTCCTCAAGGGACTCAGAAACGGTGTCTGGTCTTTCATCGGGAGCGATGAATCGCGGAACAGCTCCCTCCCGGTCGTTCTGCTCGGCTCACTGATGCTAGTGCTCGCGATGATCTTCGATATGTACGAAAACGAAGAACTGGATGTCCAGGAGTTCGACTGATCGGCCGGAACTCGCTTTTCTACACTCCTGTCCGTAAGTGAAACGACAAGAAGGAGCGGTTTGGTGCCGGTATATCCTGTATAACAATACGTGAAACAGGTCTACGAATAGTTGGCGTCAGTGCCCTGGTCCACTTCGCGCCGACCCACTTTCTTGGAAGGGTCGCTCAGTGGTAGAGCACCACCCTTTGTGGTGGGGGCCTAGCGGCTTCGTGTGGTTCAAATCCCACCCCTTCCGCTCACAGCAGACTTTTGAGAGGTACTCGATTGTCGAGCAGTTGCTGAAGACACCCCATGTTTCCGTCGTAGTTGATGAGTGGGTGAGGCTGAACTGAAGGAGATGGACACACCCCTCTATCGATGTGTTCACAGGACTTGCAAACTGGCGCGCTTTCCATACCTCGTCTTGCGAGTATTCTGTCTTGGAAGCTGTATCTGGAGACAGACACACCCCCCTCTATCGAAGTGTTCTATGTGTTTTGCCCCCCAGCCAGATGAGATGATCTGATTGCTTTTTTCGTGTACCTACTGAAAACGTGGCTCTGAGACGTTGAACCACCAGAATATTCTTTTGAAATACAATTTGACCTTTGTGTTTGGTCACAGCTATGTTTTCAGCCCTCACCGAACACATCGAACACATCGATAGAGGTGTGTGTGTGTGTTCTCTTTCTAGGAACTAGAATAAGAAGGAACGAACAGAAGATCCATATCTCGTGTTCGAGGCCTTCTTCCTCGCAAAATATGGCGATAGAAGGACCGAAGTGAGAGCTTCGACCGAGTGGGGTTCTTGCACCCCCCACCCCAGAAACAGATCGAACAGATCGATAGAGGGGTGTGTGTCTATTTTGTTTTGCAGTCATCTCGAAGGCGGTTCCGGATGTATGAATAATTCCTTATAATCTTGCTCTTAATTTGGATCACTGGGCGATATTAGGGCCGATCTCACTTCGATAGGGGTTAGAAAAAATTTAGTCCCCTATCTGTGTGTACCGTGTATGGACTCGGACCACTCTGATCATAACCTATCACAATCGACTGATGACCAACCACAGTCGATCGAGGATATGCTACTTGAGTTTGACAAGCAGGACGGTCTGATCCGAGACCGTTCGCTCCTCGATCCAAACTACGTCGTCGACGAAGACCGGATCGTCGGCCGTGCTAATCAGATCCAGGACGTCACCAAGATGCTTCGTGTTGCGCTCGGAGATAATCGACCGCCAAATCTATTTTTATACGGTCCCTCCGGAACGGGGAAGTCACTCATCACCAAAGCCGTTTGCAAAAATCTCGGTCGAATCTGTGAAACTCGGGGGATCCGGTTTGGGACGATTGAACTCAACTGCCAAGACATCGACACGCTGGGTATCGCTGTCCACGAGCTTGCAGCACAAGCCGCTGACGAGGTGGGCGTAGAGCTTGATATTCCAAAACACGGTATCTCGACAAAAGAGAAATGGGACGAACTGTACCGGATCGTCAATGAGAACCTCGATTTGGCGGTGATCGTCCTCGATGAACTGGATATGCTCGTCGGCCGCAGAGATAAGAAAGAACCCGCGTTTTCGCGGCTCCTTTATCAGCTCTCACGTGCGGGTACGAACGCCGATCTGACGGCTACCGTTTCCGTGGTTGCGATCTCAAATGACGCACGGCTACTGGAATCAATTGGTAGCCGTGCGTTGAGTTCGTTCACTCCTGAAGACGTCCATTTCGACGATTACGACGCCAATCAGTTGCAGGCAATCCTCCGTCGACGGCAGGACGCATTCTATGATGACGTGGTAGAAAGCGATGTCATCCCGCTTGCAGCGGCGTTCGCAGCGCAAAATCACGGCGATGCACGCAAAGCGATTGATCTCGTTCGTGTTGCCGGTGAACTTGCTGAACGTGAGAATGATGAATTCGTCGGCGAAGAACATGTCAGGGCGGCACAAGAGAAAGTCGAAAAGAATCGTGTCCTCGAAGTCGTTCGGGGAATCAGTTCTCAGAAAAAACTCTGTCTGTATGCAACGGCATCAGTAGCAGCGCAAACTCACAACAATACCGCGCGCAGTACGTCTGCATATCAAGTCTACAAATTCATTGCCGATCAGATTGACGCCAACCAGTATCATCAAGAAACGTATGTGAACAAAATGAAGGAACTTACCACATATTCACTCGTGGATGTCGAACGCCGGAGCCACGGGCCGAGCTCTGGTATGTTCCTTGAATTCCAGTTCAGCGAGCAACCGGAAACGATTCTAGACACGCTACGGGAAGATTCACGTATGGACATGATTTCCGATGCTGAAGTTGTCGGTGTTGTCAGGGCTCAAATCCGTCATCAGGGGTAGTAGCCTGTTCTGCGGATCTTTTGTGCCCAAAGGTACCATATTTCGGATTTATGATGAAACACGGTGTGGGATTTAGGTGTTGCAGCGTGGGCCACACCCCTCTATCGATGTGTATATATGGGGTGTGAACATACCACGCTAACGCAAAAATCGAGTTCGCCGCCAATTACTCCTCGCCAGCCAACGCGGTCAACCCCTCACCGAGCGCCACCGTTGGTTCGTAGTCCAGAAACGCCCGTGCTTGCCGGAGGTCCGCCTCGCTGTGTCGGACGTCTCCCGGCCGGGCGTCCGTGTGCACGATCTCCGAATCGGAGCCAACGGCGTCACGGATCAGCTCTGCCAGTTCGCGGATCGACGTGCTGGTTCCGGTGCCGACGTTGTAGGCGCGGCCGGTGTGTTCGGTCGTCGCGGCGGCGAGGTTCGCCTGGACGACGTCGGAGACGTGGACGAAATCGCGGGTTTGCTCGCCGTCGCCGTGGACGGTGATCGGTTCGCCAGCACGAGCCTGGCGCAAAAAGGCCGAGATGACGCCGCTGTACTCGCCGCCGGACTGGCGGGGACCGTAGACGTTGAAATACCGCAACGCGACGGCGTCGAGGTCGTAGAGGTCGGCGTAGGTCCGCGTGTAGTGGTCGACCGCCAGTTTGTCGACGGCGTACGGTGAGTTCGGCGTCGTCGGGGCGTCCTCCGTAATCGGCGTCGTCTTTGGATCACCGTAGATCGCACAGCTAGAGGCGACGACGATCCGGGCGTCTTCCTCACGGGCTCGATCGAGCAATTCGACGGTTGCGGTCGCGTTCGTTCGGTGACTCCGGATGGGGTCGTCGACGGACTGGTCGACACTCACGAGACCTGCCTGATGGAAGATCACGTCGGCGTCGGCGGTTGCCCAGTCCAGTGCAGACTCATCGCGGAGGTCGCCCTGCACGAGTTCGGCGTCGTCGGGAACGTAGGATTCGTCACCGCCCGAGAGGTTGTCGAAGATTCGCACGTCGTTGTCCGCAGCGAGGGTCTCTGCGATGTGGCTGCCGATGAACCCGGCCCCGCCGGTTATCAGTATCGTCTGTTCGGTGATCGGCGGCGTCCTGGTTCCAGTATCGGTCGTGCTGTCGTCCGGGTGGCCTTCCGTTGCGGTACCGTACGATCCGTTCATACGAACACCACTCTCCCGAAGGCGTTTGTTATGGAGCGGTTACGGGACGAAACTCCCACCAATCCGAAACGAGGGCAACGGCTGTGACTGCAACGAGGGAAACGACTGTAACGGTCTTGGCAACTGTCGACGATCACAGAAGCATCGAGGTCACACGCCGGACGTCGAGCATCCCCGAGCCGATCGAGAGGATCGCCCAGACCACACCGCCAAGCAGGACCGCGCCGGCCAGTGTAAGCAGTCCAGACACGTACGGCATCGCCAGGAAGACGACCGCTGACATCCCTGCGGTGATGCCACAGATCATCGCCGTATCCCGGAGCACGCTCCACGGCGCAAGCGAGAACTCGTGGTGCATGATGACGACGTTGACTAGCGTGTAGATCGAGTAGGTGATCACTGTCGCGATGGCTGCGCCGACGACGCCAACCGTGGGAATCAACAGGATGTTCAACAGGAAGTTAGCAATCGAGGTGACACCCTTCGCGATCGCACGCTCACGCGCCCGTCCGAGGTAATCCAGCCCATTGCTGGTGATCTTGTTGACCGCTTTGAAGACGACGAAAGCGCTCAGTATCTGTAAGACGGGAACCGTCCCGAGATAATCCGGACCGATAATGTGGCGGATCAGCGGATCAGCGACCAGAGCCAGTCCCGCAGCGCCAGGGATGTACAGCAAGAGGACATGGCGCATCGACTCCTCGTAGAGTCGTGCTGCCTGCGATAGCTGATCTTTTGCCTTCTGATCGCCGTATGCGGGTGACACCGTAAACCCGAGCGCACTGACCGGCGTCACAACGAACTCGGCGATCTGCTTTGCCAGCGTGTAGAAGCCGACCGCCGCGTTGGTCAGGAAAATGCCGACCAGAAATGTATCGATCTGCTTGTCGAGGATGTTCGCGCTCTGGGTCGCCGTTAGCGGGACGCTGTACTCCAAAATTCGACGCTGAAGCCCCTCCTCCATCGAATCCGCAGACGGAATCGGAAGGTAGAATTTGCTGTAGAGGATCGCCAGACCGGTCGCTGCCGCGACAGCATACCCTAGCACGTATCCTGCGAGCGCGCCAGCGGCTCCGAACCCCACGAGGACGAACCCGACGGCGAAGACGAACCGCGCGACTGCATCGACCGTCCGGATGACCGCACTCAGATCGACTCGGTTGAGTCCCTGAAAAATGAGCGTACAGAAGGTAGTCAGCGCACGAAAGATGACATAACCAGTACCGATAACGAGCATATACGTGAGTGGTTCTCGCCCAACGTAGGCAGCGATCTGGCCGCTGAACAGGACCATGATTACCGACACGGTCGTCGATAGAACGAGAACGTACAGGACTGATCGACGGACGATGATCGGGACCTGTTCTTCGTTTTTTTCCGCGTACTCAGTCGTATATCTCGCAGACGACTTCGGCACTCCCAGTGTTCCGAGTAATCCGGCGAGAGTGAGAATCGAGATGGTGAAGTACAACAGCCCATACTGGTCGGGATCCATCAGGTAACTCGAAAGGATCAGAATCAGCGCGCCGTTTGCGAGTGCGTAGATGACCTGAGAGGCAAAGGTCGCTTTCAGCCCGCGGGTGACTCGCTCTGCAAGACTCATGTTCTGTACCCACTCTCGTCGATTACAGTTGTCCCGTTGTCAGCCACTCCTGTCAGACTGCTTTCCAGTGTTGTGATCAGTTCTGTCTTCTCAATCGAGAGCAACGGCTCTGCCGTAGTCCAGCGCGACTGCCCACCCGGCGGTGAACGCCGATTCCAACCGCTCGCCAGTTCTCGATGGATGACGCTACGAAACGGGTTCACTGTTAGTTAGGCTTCGTCTCCGTCTTGGTCGCCCTCTATGACGTACAGTCGGAACTCACCGTTGGACTGAACCCGATCGATCTCGGCACTGTGTTCGAGCTGATTAAAGCCCTCTTCGCTGTACCGTAACCCCTCGTAGAGTCCAACTTCGCGGTCGTAATCCGATGTCGCCACTGGCACGTACGTCTGTTCGTCGTACGCACCTGCCAGATCTTCGTTGAACTCCTCTTCGGGAATTACCTGTCGATCACCGGGGAACGCTTCTGCCTCAGGCGATTCTGTCCCGTAGTACGCATGAACGAACCGCCGCGGTCCCGATCGAATACCAGCGAACGCTACTTCCGGTTCGCGATCGTCGAACGCGGTTTCGTAGCCACTCATTTGCGTCTCCGAGATCTGTTGATTTGCTTGATAGATGTACGGTGACGGATGGAACGAAAGCAACTGCATAATCAGGAAGACGACGAAGACGACGGCGACGACCGACGAGAGAACAGGCTTCGCGTCGAGCGACCCTAATCGATCGAGTCCAATAGAGATCGTCACTGCACCCATGATCGTCATGATCATCATGATGAACGCGAGATAGCGGAAGTACTGATCGCCAGCACCCGCAAACAGGAACAGCACGAAAAAGACACTGCCGGGAATCACTGCCGCAATCAGATACTGGAGGAACGCTTGGCCGTCCGTATCGATCCGACGGAGACTCCCAATCACCAGCGCTAACGTGAGGATTCCTGCGAGGATAATGTAGACGAGACTGATCCCAAACAGTTTGATGAACATCTCCGTGAGGCTCCCACCGAGGACCTCGAGAGAGACTGTCCGTCCCTCGACTGCCCCGCCTGTTCCACCGCCGAAGAGTAAACCGGTGCCGACATCGACGATCGCGACGCGAACCCGCTCCAGCCGTGGAACCCACAGCAAATACAGGAGCGCGAATAGTGCCGTCTGATCGTGCAGTACGCGGTGGGTGGCACTCCAGTGGTCACCACTCCGGTAGGTCGCGTAGCCGTACTGGAGCATCGAGATCAGAATGAACGACCCGAGTAGTGTCAGCGCTTGCTGTGGGTGAAGCAGGATCACCACTGCCGTCGAGAGACCGAGTAACAGACCGATCCCCGAAACCGACCACAGCGGGTATCGACTTCCTCTGTCCCGAAGATAGCCGAACAGCAAGTAGATCACAACTGGTACGAACATAATCGTCTGTGTGGTCGGGAACGCGATCGGATGCGATGCCACGTTGTTTATTGGCAAGATGAGTAGTCCAGAGAACACACCGACCAATACCACCGGACCCCTGTCGGTAATCGCACTCACGCACAGCGGAATGAACAGTATAAATAGTCCGAAGAAGACCGAGACGGTCAACAGCAGTGTCTGATTGTGATCGATTGCGGTGGCTTCAGCCACCATCGCCGAAACCGAATGGATTCCGGGGTACCGCAAGCTAAACGGATGGAGCGTTCCGGCGTCGATCATCCGCGTCCATCCGAGGTGACTCATCGCGTCTCCAGGCCCATAAAAATAGAATCCCCGGAGACTCGGCAGACTGACCACTGAAAACACCGCAACCCCTGATAATAGATATGATGCCTGCTGGACTCGTCTCTGATTCTGGGAACTAAAACCGACAACCGCGCCAATCACCCCCGCGAAAAGCACGCCGACCCAGAAGAGAGTCGGTGTCGACTGATACAGCGACAGCTGATAGCCCTCTGGCGAGTTCACTCGCCCAGCAACTATCCCCACGGCGAGGGTGAGGAAGCCAAGCAATAGCAGTATCTTGCGTCCGCGTGTCTCCGAAGGTTTCGTTCGTGTCGATTCAGTTGTCATTTTGGTACTGAGTCTGTATGTTTGGGTGTGCCTCCGCTGAAAGCCACTCCAGTGGTCTGTTTGCGCCGCCCCTGTGCGGAACCGACGCATCGAATTGTTCAGTCGAGGACATTGCGGTACACCTCCACTATCCGTTCCCCCATCTCTTCGATGCTCAACTCGGCGATTACTTCTCGACCGTTCGACTCCGTGTCGGCGTCGAGCACCGAGACGAGACAGTCGACGAGTTCCGCGTCATCCCGCCCGACGAACGAGTGGCGGACTCCGGATAGGCGCTGTCGAACGTCGCCGACATCCGTCGAGACGACCGGTAGGTTGCAGGCCATCGCCTCTTTCACCGAGTTCGGTGACCCCTCCCGATCGGAGGTCAAAAGCAGCGCGTCGGCAGCGTTCATGTACACCGACATCTGCTCGTGGGGGACGCCGGTGATGAAATGCAGTTCGACGTCCTCGTCGAGTCGGTCGTCGGCGGCTGCGACGACGCGCTCGGCCAGCGTCGGGTTTTTTACCCTCTTTTCCGGCGCGTACGGGAACAAGACGTGCTTCGTCTCCTGATTCCAGTCTAGTTCATCCTGGCACTCGCGCTGGTCGGCGGGCTGGAACCGCTCGAGGTCGATGCCGTGAGGGATGACGTACGCCTCCGTTCCCAGCTCTTCGGCCATTCCATCGGACATGACGATGACGGCGTCGGCAAACCGGGCACACAGCTTGCTCACCCATCCATACTTGCCCATCAGGTCCGAACCCCACAGCGAGATGACGACTGGATGATTCGGTTGGAGCACCGCAGGGATCGCCGTCAACCCGTAGTTCGCGTGAACGAGATCGTCCTCGCCAAAGGACTCCCGGATGGCGGTTGGGAAGAACCGAAGGTAGTCGCTGACGGATCGTCCCTCGACAGCTCCATCATCACTGACGCGGTTGGCTGGGACGGAAACCGTCCTCGAGGAGACGCCAAGTGCTTCGAGTGCATCGACCTGCTGGCTGAAAAACCGTGCCTTTTCGCTGGTTACGAAGTTCAATACGGCGATGTCTGCACCAGGCGACCGTTCCGCAGCTATTTTGCCATCATCAGCAGTCACATCGGTCGTCTCGGTACCAGCAGCGTCAGTGACTGCAACATCAGCGGTGTCAGTGACAGCGGCATCAGCATCCTTCATGTCAGTGCCTGCAGCGTCCACATCATCATTGGCGGTGGTGTTCGCGTCGTCTGCCGTGACACCAGTGTTGGTGACTGAACCAACCTCTCCCGTCGTTTTCGCGTCGTTCCCTTTCATCGTGCCACCATCTGATAGGCCCGTTTCGCGACTTCCATGCCAGCCCCCGAGGATTCGGTGACGTAGTATGGGACGAGCTCCGCGCCGAACTTACTTTTGTACTGACAGAGCCGTTCGGTGTTTGCACCCATCAGATCGTATCCGGTTACGGACTCGTATGGTGGGTCCTCGATGATGTCACGGATGACGTGCCAGTGCAGGAGGCTGTTGATACTGACGTTGTCGTAGGTCGCACGAGTTCCACCTTGCCAGAAGTACCCTACGTCGTTTGAGTACAGGACGGTAATCCCACTGAGGAACCGTCCCTCGGGTGTCCGGGCAACGTAGACACGAGCCCGTTCTTCGAGGGCAGTCACGAGGTCACGGACGTACGGCCAGGTGAGTGGGAACGACTGGTCTTGCTCTTCGTACCGATCGACAGTGTTATTGTAGACGGCGCGCGCGCCCTCGACACCCTCTCGCTCTATCTGTACGTCGAGATCCTCCCCATCTCTGATCCCCCGGCGGAGGCTCTTGCTGAACGACGACAGGACGTCGTCTGGGGTTTCGCCCTCGACGTCGAGCACGTAAGTGAACTTCGTCTCGATGTTGAGATCCGCCCACAGGTACGGACGCGGGTCGGTGTATTCGGCGTTACAGATCGCCCGGAACAGCGTCAGCGAGTCGTCGATGCCGATCTCTTCCAGGACGGCTTCGGTAAATCGCTGGTTGACCCGCTCTCGTTTCCGCTGTTTCGGACTCGTCGGCATGACGATCGGTCCGAGCCGGTGGATCCCGTAGCCCGGCGGCGGCGAGAAGACGGCCGTCCCGACTGAGCGATCCTGCACGACGACCGGAAAGAGACCGACTGCCTGCTGGCCTTTGAACCCCCCGTACAGCCGTAGTTCCCCCGAGATGTGGTCGTCGAGGACCGACAGCGCACTCGCGGTGTGAAACACCTCAAATCCCGTCTCGGGTAGCTCATCACTCCAGTCAGCAAGATCAAGACTCTCGACTCTCATTCTGCTCGTTCTGTCTGTGATGGGCCCAGACCGGCCTTTGTTATCTCGTTCCTACTCGCTGTTGCTGTGGGTTCTTCCGGAGTGAGATGCCTGTGCTGTGAACGTAGTGTCGGCTGCGTGGTTGGTGTTGCAATGATGTACATCGGTTCAGTTGATCGTCGGCGTCGGTTCGACCGGGTGTGCCACGGTCGGTTGTGCTGTTAGGTCTCACAGTGCAGTGTTCTCGGGCAGATCGCACTCAGTAGATGATTCCGATTCGGCCGTCTCTGCCGAACCAGTCGGATGATCGAGCTGTTCGTACAACTCTCCTGGGGGGCCGACCCACGCTCCTCTATCGAGGGCGTACTCGATGATCCGTCGGTAGAGGTCACCGAAGCCGGGGAAATCCCGCTCGCTGAAGTATCGTGGGTGCCAGAGGATCGTCATTACGGCCTCGCGCTCTTCGGCCTCTTCGAGGACTCGCTTGCACTCGGCCCAGGCGTGTTCGAGTTGCTCTGTCGGATCCGGCAGAGCGACCTCCATAATCGTCAGTGGGAAGACGACGAACTCGTCATCGAACGGTCGCTGAATCGAGTCGCCGTACTGGAAGCCGTAGGTGCTACTGGAGCCGAGGCTCGTGTCGTACTGTAGTCCGACCGCTTGCTGGTACGCCCAGGTGTCTGGAATCTCGAGATTGAGGTAGTGTTGACGACCACCGAGGATCTCCCGTCCCACGATGGCCTCGACGTGGGATTTTTCGCGGCACAGCCGCTCGCGGTCGTGGTAGGACTCGTACGACCCATGGAGGCCAATCTCCCACCCTTCGTCGTCGAGCGTTTTGACGAGATCAATGATATCCGGGTCTCTCAGTGAGTATCGGCCCATGTAGCGCTTCCAGTCCCCTGGCGAAACCCAGTCCGAGACTGGCCGATCTCGGAGGAGGTGCTGTTCGTCGAGGAAATAAAACGCCGATCGAACGCCGAGGTCGTCTTCGAGGTTCATGAGCCTCTCGAACTGCCAGTACGGGTTCTGTCCCGGCAGTGCGCTCTTGAGGTGATCGAGACTGCGGTCGGTGACGGCGTAATATATCGACTGGTAGGTCTTGTACGGCCGGTCGACGTCGTGGGTCAGACACAGCGCAAACGGATGGTCGTCGAGCACGTCCGGGCGCTCGGTAGTCGTTCCCGCGTCTTGCTCGGACATGGTTACGACTCGTCAGGCAGCTCAGTCCCCACGGCACCGTCGGCCGTGCTTCGATCGTCTCCACCGGCGGAACCAGGTTCAGTGTATTCGGCTGGCCGGTCGCTTCTCGAGGTTCCGGTGTTGCCCGGGTTTCCGGCCCCGAGCGCGTACACACGATGGTCCGTTCCGGAGAGATCGAGTGCCCGTTGGCCGTCGATCACGACCAGAGAGTTCTCGAACGCTTCCCAGTCGATCGCACCGAACTCCTCGTGGTCTGTGACCAGGACGACGGCGTCGAACTCGTGTTTGTACAGCTCTTCGAGCGGGATCTGCTCACCGCCGAACTCGCTCGTTTCGTCCAGCATCGGATCGATCGTTCGGACGTCAGCGCCGAGTTCGACGAGCCGGTCGGTGATCGGAATCGCCGGACTCGCGCGGATCTCTTCGACGCCGGGGCGGTAGGTGAGCCCCAGAACGGCCACCTTCGCGTCGGCAACGTTCTTGCCGACTACCGCCAGCTCTTCGGCGAGCTTTCTGACAGTGAACGCTGGCATCTCATCGTTGATTTCGCGGGCGGTCTTCAGCAGACGGTTCCAGCTGTCGAGGCCATCGATCAGGAAGTACGGATAGTAGGGAATACAGTGACCGCCCACACCCGGTCCAGGATCGTGGATGTTACAGAACGGCTGGGTGTTCGCGACCGTAATCGCCTCAGTGACGTCGATACCGAGTTCGTCGGTCATCTGTGCGAGTTCGTTCGCCAGCGCGATGTTGACGTCACGGTAAACGCCCTCGAAGACCTTGACTGCCTCCGCGGTTGTCGTGTCCGAAACCGGGATAGTCCCGCTGTCGTTCAACTCCTCGTAGATCGTAGTCGCGACGCGAGTACTCTCGTCGTCGATGCCGCCGACGACTTTTGGATAGGCCCCGCGGATGTCTTCGAGTGCCCGCCCGCTGGAGGTTCGTTCGGGACAGAAAGCGAGTCCGAACTCACCGGCTGACAGACCGCTCTTTTGCTGGAGCCGTGGGTAGACGACGTCTGAGCAAGTCCGCGGCGGAACGGTCGATTCGACGACGACCATGTCCCCACGTGAGAGCCCGCTCGCGATGTCGTCGACGACGCTCTGGAGGATCGAAAGGTCCGGCGTGTGATCGTCGGTCAGTAGCGTCGGAACGATTACGACGTGGAGGCTTGCCTGTTCGGCGGCTTCTGCGGGCTCGCTGACGGCCCGAAGCGCATCGTCGCCGACGAGTTCTGCAACGAGTTCATCGAGTCCAGGCTCCCGTTTGACGTGACTCTCCCCGGCGTTGATCGACTCGACGACGGTTTCGTCGACGTCCGCACCGATTACGTTTCCACAGTTCTCCGCGTAGACGCTCGCGAGCGGGAGGCCCATCTTGCCGAGGCCGTACACTGCAACCGGAAACTCGCCAGCGCGGAACGCGGTTGACTGATCGGAGTCTGTTGATTGTCGTTCGTTTGCCGATACATCTGGGTCGTAGAGAAGCGGTGTGGTTGTCGTTCGACTCATTAAATCTGGTTGTCCCCATCGAGGGGGTCTGGAAG
>LFCJ01000342.1_pt1 | contig 28127 bp, 25 predicted proteins | sample 643141 | NCBI WGS metagenome assembly LFCJ01 (sample SAMN03766243, study PRJNA286221) | soda lake metagenome | biome: soda lake; feature: Kulunda steppe; material: water; isolation source: sample B1-Br-g2 brine of Lake Bitter-1 | place: Russia: Kulunda steppe | collected 2010-07
GCTTCGTCGTCGCATCTATCGAAAACCAGGAGAAGAAGCTCTAAAAAGTATCCTCGACGCTGTACTATGACTCACCAACAATCTACGCCACAAGAGCGGCTGTCAAAATCAATGGCGAGTGGTCTTGGTTATATGCTGCAATAGACCTCGACACCAAGTTGATTTTGGGGTGTCGATCTGTTCGGATGACATGGTACCGATCCAGCTGCTGCGTTTCTGCATGGGCTCTCCGAGAAACACGACCTCTCCGAGGCCGTGTTTCTCGTCGATGGCTTCGGCTATCAGACTGCCCTTGCTCGATTAGGTCTCAGCGGTCGGCGTGATTATACTGACCGAAACCTAGTCGAAAAATGGTTTCAAACACTCAAAATGAGGATCGACCGCTTCCATAATTCGTGGGTGGGCAGTCGGTCAAGCGCTCCCCGCTGGTGTTTACAGTTCGTACATTACTATAACCACCAGCGACCGCATCAATCGCTAGATGATCGAACGCCAGCTGAGGAGGTGACTAACTAGACAGTGCCTTCTATACAATGATGATGGGTATTTTTGACGAAATAATAAACAAATCGGCCTATAAGGTGCTTGTTTTTCAAATAAAATTAATTAGACCGTTTTGTTTTTATTAGGACAAATTTTAAACCGCTGATTAACTACTGTTTATCCATGGTGAAAAATCAACTTTCAGAATCCATCGTTCGAGTTAGTGTCCAAAATATCGGTGGGATCAATGAGGCTGAGATTTCCTTTCGGCCGGGTGTCTCTATTTTAGCGGGGCGCAACGCGACGAACCGTACCTCATTTTTACAGGCTTTAATGGCTGGACTCGGAAGCAACCGGGCTTCACTGAAGGGTGATGCAGACGAGGGATCTGTCACTCTTGAGTTTGGTGATGAGACTTACAAAAGAACGCTCACCCGCCGAAACGGAACAGTTGTATACGATGGAAATCCATATCTGGATGACCCGGAACTGGCGGACCTATTCGCGTTTTTACTTGAGAGCAACGAGGCACGCCGAGCAGTCACTCGTGGTGACAATCTTCGAGAGATTATAATGCGGCCAATCGACACGGACGGTATCGAGGCAGAGATAGAAGCGTGCAAGCAGAAGCGTGACGACCTCAAGACAAAAATAAAGCGGCTTGACGAACTCGAACGAGAACTCCCTGGACTGGAAGCTGACCGTCGAAAGAAGCAAGAAGAACTCGAAACGGCACGTGAGGAACTGCAGTCCGTCCGAAAGCAACTCGATGAATTCGATGCTGGTTTTGAAGAAAGTCATAGTCGGAAGCAGGAAATCGAAGATGCGTTCCAACGGGTTCGTGACGCACGATCTGAGTTGGAAGATCTAAAGTTCGACCTCGAAACTGAACGCTCGTCGTTATCAGAACTAAAAACTGAGCGCGAAAATCTCAGAGAAACATGTGCTGAATACGATGTATCTGAAGAAAATCTGAACCGGATTACGGGACGCCTCGATGAGTTACGCCAGCGAAACAATTCATTAGCCGACACTGTTAGTCAGCTTGGAAGTGTAATTAGCTTCAACAAAGAGACGCTCGACGGCAACAGTCTCAGCATTGATGATGCTATAGACAATGACACGACTTCTAGCGATCCCACAGCGGCACTAACAGCTGGCAACGAAACCGTTTGTTGGACTTGTGGGTCTGAAGTTGATACCGAACGGATTGAGACCACGCTCAACCAACTTCGTGAACTCAAGTCGATGAAGCTTGATGAGCGAAACGAGATCCGTACGAAGATATCCGAATTAAACGACCGCCAGTCTGAGTTGAAACAAAAAAAGCGTGAACGAGAACGTTCTGAACGGCGACTGTCAGAGGTTGATTCAGAAATCGAATCCACACGGGAACGAATTGATAATCTCGAGAATGCAATTGAGCAGAAGGAATCAGAAGTTGAGGAGCTCGAAGCCGAAACTGAGTCGATCGAACTGGAAGATCACGATGAGGTACTTGAGTTACATCGCGAGGCGAACGGTATCGAACTCCGTGTCGAGAGGCTCGAAGAGGAACTCGAAGATATTGACGCAGATATCGAAGAACGAGAAGTTGAGATCGAAGAGCGAGAATCTCTCAAGCAAGATCGTGAAGAACTCTCGGATCGGCTAACCAAACTTCGGACTCGAGTCGAGCGGATCGAGAAAGATGCAGTTGAGTCGTTCAACGAACACATGGAGACTATACTGAATCTTCTTGAGTATGATAATCTTGAGCGGGTATGGATCGAGCGACGCGAGACAGAGGTTCGCGAAGGACGGCGAAAGGTGACTCGTACACTGTTTGATCTACATATTGTTCGTACTGCAATTGATGGGACTACATACGAAGATACGATCGAACATCTTTCAGAAAGCGAGCGAGAAGTAACGGGACTTGTGTTTGCCCTCGCTGGCTATCTCGTCCATGATGTAGATGAGGTGGTTCCGTTCATTATCCTTGACTCATTGGAGGCTATCGACGCCAAGCGTATCGATAGCGTCGTGGATTACTTCCGTAGTCAAGCCGAATATCTTGTCGCTGCGTTGCTTCCAGAGGATGCTGATGGTCTTCCAAATACTTACAGCTACGTCGAGAATATTACCTAAACTCCTCAGTTGAAATTCAACCAACACTAAGGGCCCAAAGATCACACCATTAAGCTTGTAATGCTCCGGCATATACAACCAGATACGTCGAATGAGTCCAATGGTCGACAAACCAAGGTGGCACGAGTCAATCCAAAGATTACACCATTAAGCTTGTAATGCTCCGGCATATACAACCAGATATGTCGAATGAGTCCAATGGGCGACGAACCAAGGTGGCACGAGTCATTGAGAAGCACGATATGGAGGGGGTGGGTGCACAGATGGAAGCCTCCTGGATTGGCGAGGATAAGGAACGAACGAGTTTACGTGATCTTGCCGATGAATTCAACCAAGCGGTACTTGAGTCAGCCCTCAAGAAAGAGGGAATCCCTCCAATTAATTTTGAGATTAGTGGGACATATGAGGCACTCAAACATGGATCTGGATCCGAAAGAACTCGTGCCGAGCGACGTATAGAGCGTGAAGGTATCGATCCAGATGGCCTCAGTAACGACTTCGTATCACATCAAGCAATCCATACGTTTCTCAAGAAAGACCGTGAGGCGAGTCTCCCCGAAAACGAAACGAATCCTGTCGAAGGAAAGGTCCAAGCGATTGAGAAACTCCAAGGACGGGTCACAGCTGTGTCTGAATCTGTGATATCTTCACTGGAATCAGCTGACCATCTTAACCACGACGATTATGATGTCCTTGTCGACGTGCGTACAGTTTGTCCGCACTGTGGATCCGATTACTCTATCGGAGAACTGCTCCGCAGCGGCGGGTGCCAGTGTTCGCAGCAAATTCAAAATGGAACGTGAATCACGTCTTTCGTAATCAGTACGTCAGCTTAGTCACGAATAACACGAAGCATCCATGACCGCAAGTCGCAAATCGAAAAGCTCCCAATCTATAAAAGCGTTTGAAATTGTGACTCTTGTCATTGACAATGATAGTAAGAACACTGTTTACTTATTAATCGACTCAGTGTAGCTTCAGGCTTAGACTCGCTAGGTTATGCTCACAGAGTGCCTATATCTATGAATGGGGCGAAAACAGCACGTTGTCGATCTCTCTGATGAGGAACGAAGGACGCTTGAGTGGTTCATTTCAACCGGTGAACGCAAAGCCGAAGAAATCACACGTGCGCGCATTCTGTTGAAAGCTGACGAGGGGCTCACAGATTCAGAAATCTGTGAGCAACTCGGCTGTTCAATCGGCACACCCTACAACGCACGCAAAAACTACTGCAAGCGAGGGCTCGCGGCGATTCATCGCCGCAAGCCCGACCGCAAATACGAACGTAAACTCGATGGAAAGGCCGAAGCTCACCTTATCAGGCTCGCCTGCAGCGAACCACCAGAAGATCACTCTCGCTGGACACTCCATCTTCTTGCCGACGAACTCGTCACTCTCGACGAGATCGACTTTGAGTCGATCTCTCACGAAACCGTCCGACAGCGTCTAAAAACGCCCTGAAACCTCATCTCTCCAGCTACTGGGAGATTCCACCCGAACAGGATGCTGACTTCGTCTACTTCATAGAAGATGTTCTCGATACCTACCACGAACCGTACGACAAAGCCCGTCCAGTCATCTGTTTTGATAAATCGAGTAAGGCACTACGTGGACACGAACGCGACCCGCTCCCGGCCGAACCGGGAGCGGTCGCTCGTGTTGATCACCGCTACAAACGCAATGGAAAACACGACTTCACATCTCAACTGAACCGTTGACGGGCTGGGTGAACGTCGAGATTACTGAGAAAAGACGGATCAAAGAGTGGGTTGACCGGATGGTCGAACTCGCAGATGTTCACTACCCGGATGCGGACTGCATCCGGGTAGTGATGGATCAGCTCAATACGCACAAACCAGCTGGGTTCTACCTGTTTTTCCCGCCAGATGAGGCACGAGCCTACCTTGATCGGTTCGAATTTCACTACACTCCGAAGCGAGGAAGTTGGCCGAACATGGCTGAAATTGAGATCGTCGTCCTCAAACGACAGTGTCTGAATCGACGTATCCATCACGCAGCGACACTCCGGACGGAGGTCGCTGCGTGGCAAAAATCGAAATTCGATCAACCGACCTATAGACTGGCAATTCACCACTGACGACGCCCGGATCAAACTGCACCAACTCTAACCAGTTGAGGTCATAGAGGACTCACAAGTCCAGAGTTGAAGCTACACTCAGTTGGCGTTTAGTCATCTGCTGATTGACGTAGCCGATTCTAGTTATAATAATATGGGAATAATAAACTATTGTGAGCGAGTTCTCAAACCGAGGATGCCAACCTTAGTGTGAAGGAAGCGGACGAAATAGGGTGAGCTGGTGACTTGAGCAATGATTGTCCACCTGCTAAATTAGGCTCACCAACTAGAAGCCCATCTCTTCAAAGAATATCACATTAAAGTGGTTGGCTTTGCTATACCGCTATACAGTACTGACCTGGCGTGTTTCGCTATTTTTCAGGGTTAATAACTTTAATATTATACTTGGAAAGTATATTTGCGAATTCATCGTTAGTTTGGCCAGCATAGGCCGCAGCCTGGCCTAGTGTAAGTGTCCCGGATCTATACAGTATCAATGCTGCTTGTAGGCTTTTTGTCGCCATAATTTGTGTTCTAATACCATTATTGTAAATCTTCTGTGAGATAATGTAGCATATCGTACTAAAATCTGAAGATGGTATTGACAAATGTGGGGCCTCTAAGATAGGATGCCATCTAATCAAATATACAATCTACTTGGCAGGGTCTTATTGGATATTTCTACCGCAGCAATATTACAAGGGATTGGGTATAAACCGCTCGGAGAACTGAATATCCACAGCCAATATTTGATCCACTTGCCTACGCCACTCTCTTAGTGGTCATATTCTAGCCTCAGTTCTATTTCTTCAGTGAGCTCCAGAAGTATATTAGGAATCTCTTTTTCGGCTCGTTTTCCTTCCATACGACGTTTGGATCCAGCCACACTAAACGCACCAATGACACATTCGTTGAAAATTATAGGACTACCGATTGCATAGAACCCTTCCACTCTCTCTTCGCGATTATATGCAATTTTTGTCTCACGAACCTCGGAAAGTTGTTCAAATAGAATACTTCTGTCTGTAATTGTATTTTCGGTATATTTTGGCATTCCATGTTGGTCAAGGATCTCTTCAACCTCTTCTTTCGGCAAATAAGCGAGTATCGCCTTTCCTGCTGATGTCGCGTGGAGCGGGACGGTCTTTCCGATTCTTACATCTGCTGATATACCGTGTTCTCCGCTTTCAGTGTAGAGATGAATACCCTGCCCATGCTCCTCGACAAAAAATTGGCTTCGTTCACCAGTTCTGCTGGCTAATTCAAATGTTTTCTCGCATATAATGTCGGAATAGTCATACTGTTGTCTCACGTAACCTCCGTAGTTCAAAAATTGGAGGCTCAGTTGATATTCACCACAATTATTGACAATGACATCGTGTTTGTCGAGCGTTGCAAGATAACGATATGTTGTACTCTTCGGCATCTCAAGATATTCAGCTAGCGTACTCACGCTAGCTCCATCTAACTCTATAAGAGCTTCCAGGATGTCAAATGCTTTTCCTACTGATTGAATAACTTGTTTGTCTATTTTGTTTGTGTCCATGTGTTATACCAATATTTGACATGGCCATATATAAATTCTCACTATTTGAGAAAAACCCTCGCGCAATTTTTGTCGATTAGGCTCTTGATTTTTTGAGCGCTCACCATTTACTATTTAAACACTTGCTTAGAATTTCTGGAAATAGCAGTATTAAATCTCGATATGCTCACCAATCAAGTTTTCTTAACTATTCCATGTCGTTCTAACAATTCAAAACGCCATACGCCATTTCTGTCGATCTCTCTTCATCGTATCAGGGCTTACAAATGCATTTATATATAAAAGTATTACAGACATATATTTGTAATATCTCGTCCTAATCAATATTATCATAATGTGGGATATCTTCCTATGATCCAAATATGCTGATATTCCATACAGTAATTTGATAATCAAATATTACTTTGAGAGCATCACACATACCGACATCATCGATAAAATTATTAACTTTAGTAATAAATATACAACTCACTTACACAAGTTGTGATGTTACCATCAATAGATCGTAGTGGAGGACTTTAGCATCACTCTTTCCATGTGGGTTCTTCGTCTCAATATACGCTACTGACATTTGAACAGTCAATCTACGTAGCGAGCAAGCAGGAAAGCTGTCACAACAACAGTTACACACGTCAGTGAGCAAAACCCTATATGTCTGAATAATCCGTTTCAAGATATATCAGTTGTTGAGCGCTGCCTCCACACCCTCAGCGATGGCAAACAGGCACCGGTCAGTGTTGTACTCGCCAACGAGCTGAAGTCCAACTGGTAACCCATCCACATCACCATGTGGGAGGCTTACTGCCGGATTGCCTGAAAGGTTGAATATATGTGTGTTCCCATTTATCGGACGAGACTCGGCTCGGGAGAATGATCCGAACTCGAAAGCGGTCGTTGGAGTGGTCGGCGATACAATCACATCAACATCTTCCATCGCGTCCTTGATTTTCTGTCGGATAACGTCACGATGGGCGCAGGCGTTAGTATAGCGCCGACCTCCGTCTTCGTGGACGAGTGCAGCCCCCATGAGGAGATACTGGCGAAGCGGATTAGAAAACCGGTGGAGGTTCGCCTGAAGCGCACTTGCTAGCCCTTCGTCGCCGGTGATCGAATGGGGTATTCGATACGAGCGTCCGCCCGTGGCGACGTATTGGTAGAGTTCGCTCATCGTTAGGGCACGAAAAACCGCTGACGTTCGCTCAGGAGTGGGTAATTCAATAGATTTGAGGACGGCACCAGTGTCAGCAAGCCGTTCAAGAGCACCGTTGACAACTGCTCCCACATCACTATCACGGTTGAACAGCGCATCAGGTATTCCAATTGTTAAAGACGAAGAATCAACTGTGTCGACGGTTGCATTGGGATCTTCGCCCGAAAGCACCGCGTCACCGCGTTCGATCAGTCGGAGATTCCGTCCGAGCACACCGACAGTATCGAGACTTCTTGCGAGTTCGACGATGCCCGCAATTGGTACACGACCCTGCGTAGGTTTGAAACCATAAATACCACAAAAACTCGCGGGGATCCGTACACTTCCACCGGTATCCGTACCAAGTGCGAGGTCGGCGTCTCCTGCGGCGACAGTTGCAGCGCTACCGCTGGAGGAACCCCCAGGCGTGTAATCTGTGTCAATAGGATTCAGTGTCGCGCCGAATGCGCTCGTCTCGCCTGTCGGACCGAAGGCAAACTCGTCCATATTCGTTTTACCGATGATCGTCGCACCTGAGGCGAGGAGTCGGTCGACTACTGGGGCGTTCTTGGCAGGAACATGTCCTGAGAGAACTGACGACCCGGCGGTCCGCTCGACACCTGCAAGCGCAATATTATCTTTTAACGCAACCTTGCACCCATATAGTGGGCCGTCAGCAGCTGATTCTGACGGATCCACCCGGCACTGCGTAATGTAGGCATTATAGGGGTCAGATCTTGTTACAGATTCAACAGCTGATGTACCATGGTCCGGTTCTGGCGGGTGTTCGATGGGTTCCATCGACGCCGCGATCGCAGAGAGCGGGTCGACAAATTCGCTCACGTTAGAATCATCTAACTGCAAACCGATGGTCTCAGCGAGTCGACGGATCTGTGCCGCCGTGAACTCAAACTCCCTGTTCATTGGTTTACTTTCCCGTAGTTAACAATCCGTGGCGTGAAAGCGTTAATCGGGTTCATCTGTTTTGCCTCAATTCGAGTATCGTGTTTGATGCTAGGATCGCATACGAACGTGTTACTGGCTTCAGTCGCCAGTGATTTCTCACCCAACAGTTCGACTGTCTCCGAGGAGGCATACACCGCATGCTGGACATTTTTACACATGCATCTCGAAAAAATATTATCTACTTTGAGGCTGTAGTGGACTAGTGTCGGATTGTTAGCCAACACGTGGATGCTACGCTTGATCTGTTCGTAGGCATGCTCAATCTTGATCGGGTCGTTCCATTTCTTGTGATTGAATACCATACTCTAAGATTTTCAGCTACTCACTTGTATTGATCGAATTTGGGACACGAGTCGTTAGATATCGTATGGTAACATCACCAATCTAAGCAGCATTGATTGCGGCGAGGCTGACCACAATGCTAATTAATAGGCGTTGATATCAATTCATATGCCTAAATCGTCCGATGAAACAGGAAATCCGGAGCCTTTACTCGGTGTGATTGGTGGAATGGGACCGGAGGCTACTGTACAGTTCCTCGATAAAGTGATTGCTGCGACGCCTGCCGAGCGTGATCAAGACCATGTCGAGACAATTGCGTACAACGACCCGAACATTCCTGATCGGAACGACGGAATCCTGCGTGATGGGCAAAGTCCGCTACCTAGACTGCGACAAAATGCGACGAGGCTAGAGGAGTTCGGTGCTGACGTTCTTGCTATCCCGTGTAATACCGCCCACTATTATTACGACGATATCGCCAACGAAGTCGATGCTCACGTCGTGAATATGATCGCTGAAGTACGCAAACGGCTAGAACAGTCGAACGTGAATAAAGCAGGGCTCCTAGCAACGTCGACGGTAATGGATGTGGGTGTGTACCGAGACGAGTTCAAGAGCTCTCCGATTGAATTAATCCATCCACAGCGAATCGATCATTTGATGGATGCGATCTATGCGATCAAGCGGGGAAACAAAGAACAGGGACGAGAGAAAGTAAACCAACTTATAACAGAGTTTACTAACGTTGACGCAGTAATCACAGGCTGTACCGAACTCTCCGTTGTTTGTATTAGATCTGACGCCCAGATCGTCGATCCGACTACGATTCTCGCCGAAAGTTGCGTCAAGGCAACCCATGACAGTTTCGAATAGCGATGGATGTACTACCCCTTGGTCACTGAAACGAGTTCAAATACGTTTTCGACGATCTATAGACAGTCCTCGAAGTATGACTCTATGCAAACCCTGTTCCGAGAGTAAACCAAGACCATAGGACCTAGCGGAGACGATTTAAATCAGAATAAAAGTATACTAGAACGACGGGTCTTGCTGTATGAAACAAAAAAGACGGTACTAGACTGGAGAGAATATCTTTAGACCAATAATTTATATGCAATGACCCAGCAGAATATGTTATGAACGTTCGATTGTTCACACATCGCCTGCACAGTATTATTTTGTCAAGAATATCAAAATCACAATGATCTCAAAAAATAATCTTAGCGTATTTAGTTGGATTAGCTCACGTGAGGACGGCAAATTCGGTAAAGGAGGCGACATCTGATGGAAGTCAATCGAGATCGTGCGGAACGTAAAGCTGCCGAGGCATTTCAGGCGAGTGGTCTACATGATGATGATGCGGCCCTGGTTGCAGAGGTTCTCGTCACTGCGGATGCGTCCGGCAAAGGATCACATGGGTTGCTTCGATTACCGCGTTATGTTCGTGGAATCGAGCACGGTAGTATTAACCCTGAAGGGACTATCGAAACAGTTCGTGAAACCAATGCAACGGTAACTATCGACGGAGGGTCAAGACCAGGACCGTCGGTTGCGGCGACAGCAATGGGTATTGCAACGGATAGAGCCGATCAACATGGAATCGGTGCTGTCGGCGTTCAGAACAGCACCCATCTAGGTATGCTCGGTTACTACACACAAAAAGCGCGATCCGAGGGATACATTGCTATTGGAATGACAAACACAGAGCCTGCAATGCCACCATACGGTGGATCCAACCCCATTCTCGGAACGAATCCTATTGCGATTGGGCTTCCAACTGATCCGCCTTTCAACTTGGATATGAGTACGTCTAGTATTGCTCGCGGGACGCTGTTGCGAAAGAAAGAAGCAGGTGAGACGATTCCGGAGGGCGTCGCACTTGATTCTACTGGTGAGCCAACGAATGATCCAGCAGCCGCACTTGAAGGAACTATTCTGCCGTTTGGTGGGCCAAAAGGATCTGGACTGGCAATCGCTGTCGAAATTCTTGCTGGTGGATTGGTCGGTGCAGCCATGGGAAGGGACGTCACAGGGACATATCATACCGAAAACGAGTGTACAAAAGGAGATTTCTTCATTGTTATAGATCCCGTTGCACTGGGGGGCGAAGCCTTTGTAGATCAGGCAAGCAATTTCCTCACTGATCTCAAGAATGAGAAGACAGCTACTGGTATCGATGCTGTACGTCTGCCAGGAGAACGAACCATAGAACGCGAGGCCGTTGCTCAGACAATCACAGTCGAAGACGAAATCTGGGAAAAAGTCTGCACTCGTGCAGATGAACTGAAGCAGTAATAGGCATCAGTGAAGAAGGATTAACAGATTTTCTGAGTCGTTAGGAAACTATCGAGATCAACAGAAACAACGTTCCGACTGATCCCAACGTCGAGACAAATACATTGAGCGAGGCAAACTCGCTGTCGCCACCGAGTTCGGCCGCAAATACATATGTAGAAACGGCTGTCGGCGTACCGAGCATGACCACTGCAGCTTGAAACGTCGATGTATCAACTGCAAGTGCGGAAAAAGTGAGCCACGCAATCGCTGGCATGGCGACCAATTTGAGTCCGACGACGGAGCCAGTCGCTCCTAGATCAATCGACGGGCTCTCAACCTGGAGGCTCGCGCCCACACAGAGCAGCGCGAGAGGCAACGCGAGTGTTGCCAGTAGGTCGAGACCGACGACGATGCTTGCGTTGATATCCGCGCCAATTGAGCCGACAGCGATACCGAGCAGTAATGCGATTAACACCGGATTGCGCGCGAGTTCAAGTAGTTGGGCTCGGAGTCTGGTTTCAACGTTGGTAATAGTCACTAATAACAACACGGTGATCATCACCTGTGTGAACGAACCGATGCCGAGAACGACACTAGCAATAGCTGTTACCTCGGCATCAAACGTCGCAGCGACAAGAGGCAGTCCGAGATACCCCAAATTCGAGTGATATGATTGGACCATTGCAACGCTCCATCGAGATGGAGCGTCTCGATTGACATTGATAAGCCACGCAAGGCCTGCGGTCACCACAAGCACGCCAATTACACCAAGAAACAGCGAGGGAGTCAATAGCCCAACGATGTCTTGATCGTAGGTTGCTGTAAAGACGAGCGCGGGCAGCGCGCCGTAATAGGCGACCGTATTAAGTGTCGACGTCCGGCCACGGTTGAGAGCGCCGCTCTGTCGAAGCGCCGTCCCAACGAGTAACAGTACGAGCAGCCCGACTAGTCGGCTGATAACCTCCATACTCTCGCTGAGTCGACGAACCTTTTGACTGTCTCGGTTCAACTACTCATCAGATAACGGTACAAGTTGTGGGTAGCAAATTCGACAATCTGATCTTCAAGCTAACTCTGCTACAGAAGTAAAAATTAATTATCATTAAGCTGCGTCAAATGATTTTCTTCTTTCTCTGATCGAAGGTTTAATTACATCTGGGTTTTAACAAAGAGACGTATTCCATGCCAGCAAGTTCTGAAACGGAAGACATTGAGCAGTTGGATAAGACATACGTAATGAATACCTGGTCGTATCAAAACGATGCAGAGCCGATAGAGATTGTTGACGCGACGGGTCATCGATTCACCGATGCAGATGGGAATACATATCTTGATTTCTCTAGCCAGCTCGTTTGTGCGAACTTTGGGTATTCGGCAGACTCTGTCGTAGAAGCTGTCGCTGAGCAGTTGAAAACTACCCCATTCGTTTCTCCAAAAAAATTCACGACTGATAAGCGTGCAAAGCTCGGTGAGAAACTGGCAGAAGTGACGCCAGATGGGCTTTCCAAGACGATGTTCTCGATGAGTGGAGCTGGAGCAAACGAAGCCGCAATAAAGATCGCTCGTTGGTACACTGGAAAGAAAAAAATAGCTTCTCGATATCGGTCGTATCACGGTGCGACGCATGGTGCGCTTAGTATCACTGGCGACCCACGACGCCATTACGCAGAGTCCATGCCGGGTGCGATTCGCCTTCCCGACCCATACGAGTACGGATCCGATATCGATCCAATGGAGACGCTCACCTACATCGACGAGGCGCTTACACTTGAGGACGGAACAGTTGCCGCTGTTATCGTTGAGCCTATCGTCGGTGGGAATGGAGTTATCATGCCGCCAGAAGGATATCTATCTGCCCTGAAAGAGATCGTTCACGATCATGGCGCCTTACTCATCTTCGACGAGGTAATGACTGGCTTCGGCCGGACAGGTGAGTGGTTCGCTGCTGACCTGTATGACGTAACTCCAGACATTATGACGTTAGCCAAGGGTATGTCGGGTGGATATGCACCTCTGGGTGGAACGATTGTTTCTGATGAGATTGCCTCTCACTTCGATGAGAATCTATTCTGTCACGGGCATTCGTATGCGGGTCACCCACTTAACTGCGCTGCGGGATTAGCCGCTATCGAAAAATATCAGGACGATAATCTTATTCAACGCTCTCGGGAACTGGGACCGTACCTCAATAATAAAATTGAGGAACTTGCAGAAGCCCATCCGAGCGTCGGAGATACTCGTGGCATTGGATTGATGCAGGGCATTGAACTCTCTCAAAAAGAAGATCAGCGCAGTCCATTTGCGACACGAGAAAATCTGTTTGACAGGGAGAGTACCGTGGTAGATGAAATGGCGAAGAAGGCGTTCAAAGATGGACTATACATATATACACGTCTCAGCTGCGTCGTTCTTGCACCACCACTCACTATTACTAAAGAAGAAATCGACGAGGCTATTTCCATACTTGATAATGCATTGGCAATTACTGATGAGGCGATGTCCTAATTGTTTGAATTCGATTGGTGCTATGCGTCCCACTCGAATGCAGATACGAATCGAATATCCGAACCCGTACCAAGCCTGAGAATATAGCTGAAAGTCGATCGACACAACAATGCCCTCGAAACAAGTCGATACCACCGATCCAGACCCAAATCCCATACACGAATCTGCTATAGAAACAGCACGTCATCAACTACATGAAGCTGCCTCACAGATCGATATCAACTCTGGTGTCGTCGAGCGGCTCAACCACCCGACTCGAGTTGTAGAGGTAACTATCCCACTGGAGCGGGACGATGGTAGTATCGAGGTTTTTACTGGCTATCGAGCCCAGCACGATGATGTTCGTGGTCCGTATAAAGGAGGCCTTAGGTATCATCCGGATATATCTGGTGAAGAGTGTGCTGGATTAGCAATGTGGATGACTTGGAAGTGTGCAGTCATGGACCTCCCTTTCGGAGGTGCAAAGGGGGGTGTAGCTGTAGATCCAAAAACACTTAGCGAAAAAGAAACTGAGCGGCTCACTCGGCGTTTTGCTGAGGAAATCCGCGATGATATCGGTCCCAACCAAGATATCCCTGCACCTGACATGGGAACTAATGCAAAGACAATGGCTTGGTTCATGGACGCCTACAGTATGCAAGAAGGCGAGACAATTCCTGGTGTTGTAACCGGTAAGCCTCCAGTTATTGGTGGTAGTTATGGCCGTGAAGCCGCACCGGGTCGGAGCGTCGCTATTGTCACCCGTGAAGCCGTTAATTATTATGATAAAGACATTCAGGACCAGACAGTAGCTGTTCAGGGATTCGGGAGTGTTGGTGCAAATGCTGCTCAACTTCTCGATGACTGGGGTGCAAGCGTTGTAGCTGTTAGCGATGCGAACGGTGGTATTTACGATATGAATGGATTGGATACACATTCGATACCATCACACCAGGAGGAAACCAATGCTGTCAGTAATTACGATTCTCCGAACAATATCACCAATCACGAGATTCTCGAACTCGACGTTGATATACTGATCTTGGCTGCTGTCGGTAACGTTATTACAAACGAGAATGCTGGCCAAATCGAGGCGGATCTTATTGTCGAGGGTGCGAACGGTCCGATAACGACTAACGCAGACGCGATCGTTCGAGAACAAGGGGTGACAGTGATTCCAGATATCCTCGCGAATGCTGGTGGTGTAACGGTTTCTTATTTCGAGTGGTTGCAAGATATTAACCGCCGGAAATGGTCAAAAGAGAGGGTTAACGACGAACTCGAGTCGAAAATGCTCACAGCATGGCAAGAAATGAGAGACGAGTACGAAAAAGATGATAAAAGCTGGCGGGAGGCGGCATACATCATCGCTCTAAACCGAATCGGAAAGGCGAAACAAACGCGTGGTCTCTGGCCCTGAATCAAACACTCGGTCTTACTGTGTTATGTCTCACCACGGCGTGTGAGCTCTGATATCAAACTGTTTTCTGATCACACTATGTCTGGTGACGACATACGCCATGCTGGCCACTAACCTAAATCAGATAACTCGGCGTTTAATATAGTCCGTACGCTCTTGTGACGCAGATTTCGGTGAGTAATAGTACTGATTCAAGGGTCGTTTTTAGAGCTTCTTTTCCCGGTCTTCAATATACGTGACGACGAAGCTGAAACGCTCTGAGATACGGCGTTATTTTGTCCATGAGAACACCTCGATGATAAGAGAGCCAGGGTCGCACGTAGTCAGGAGTTCGGAACGACAGATTCTGTGCACGAGACAGGTAGCTAACTGGGGTTGGTCACTAGCATTGAGAGGATGTCACAACAGACATCCGAGTTCGAGTCGAACCTCAGTCGACTCTAACGCCAAGCTGCCGAATTTATATACAAAGACACCAACTTTCTGACTGCTGTCAGCAAATTCGAGTTTGGCAAGACTCCTGTTGTCGAAGCTGCTGACGAGTGGGACGCAGAGTACAACTATCAGCCGATGGTGCGTTCTATTGCAAGGAACTTGCGGGATTCACAACGGTTGAGCTGTACGACTTCCTTGCTGACGCCGAGCGTGCGAGCACGCTCGGTTTCAATCCTGATCAGTTCGCTCCTGACAAAACTGCCCCGGGACGAACCACACTCGGTCGTGCATGGCGTGATCGGTTCTCTGATCAGCTTAAACGCTTCATAACACGGTCTGCAGAACGGATCCTCGCGGTTGCCCACAACATGGGCAACCCGCTCGGAATGCGAGCGCTCAAACCAACCGAGAAAAGTGACTGCTCAAGCCGGTCAAAACAACGCTACATCTCCGAGAAAGCCAAAGATGTGAAGAACGCACTTTGTCAGATCGCCTTCCCTGCAATTGATCTGGGCCGTCCAGATGAAGGAACGAAGTACGCTGATACTGCGTTCCTTGATCTCCAGAGCTATCTCAGATTAACCGGCACCGCCGCCAACCAAGGCAGCCAGATGTTCAACGAAGAAACTACCCGTGATGCTGGTGGCCCTACTGGAGATACGCACTTACAGTACATCAAACAACACGACGCGATGGAGATCGCGTCGATGATCAACGGCGCAATCGGTGAGATTGTGTGGGCTGCTGAGCGGTATTACTCGATAGATTGCCACGCCGACGTGGCGATCGATATCACCTACGTCGCATACTATGGCGACCGTGATGAGTTTCAGATGAGCACTGGTGCACCACCAAGTAAATCCTACTCGTGGTGCTACAAAATGGCGACAATCTCGGTTGTCGGTGAAGAGATTAAACTCACGCTCGGGATGCGGCCGCTCCGCGGCTACATCCCTCGGAGTGTTCTCGTCGAACAACTGATTGAGATAGCAAGTAACCATGTCTCGGTAGGGACAGCGTATGCCGATGCTGAATTCGACAGCATCGGCGTCATTGACGCTCTCGAATGGGAACGTCTCTCTCACTTGATTCGCAAGTCGTCCGACGATCGCGTTGATCGGTTTATTACCGAGATGAGTCACGATGTAGCAGTCAAGCAATCTCACAAGATGGAGAAGACAATCCAGGGCGACTCTGTGACGGTCACCCCGACCCCGGTCGGGGTTCCCTCGACTAAGAAGGAAGATGAGATAGTGACATTCGTGATAAACATCCAGGCAAGTGATGATACGAAAGCAGCACGCGGGCGTACCCGCCGACTTGTGAGGCGGTATGCCCGCAGGTGGGGAATTGAGAACAGTTACAAACCAATCAAAGATTTCCTCGCATGGACCACATCACGGAATACAGCGGTTCGAGTGTTCTACTTCGGTTTTGCAGTGGTTCTGTATAATATGTGGCTGGTTGTAGATCTGCTAGTACAGATCAGTTTCAACGTTGATCAACGTCTCAAACCACGCGTGCCTGCCCGGACGTTTCTCAATATCATACGCAAGGAGATGGCCGTGACGTAGGCGTTCCGCCGGCGGAACGCCGACTCGTGAGAGACATCTCTACTCAGCGTGGCCATTTCAGCCCTATTAGCCCTCGAAACCAGCGGTTCGTTCGATTGTTTCTGTACACATAATCCAGCGAGATACAATTCAGACGGCGTATCAGTGATATAAATTACTGATCACCAATGGTTGATGCACATTCCGGACTCCTGACTACAGCGATCCGTAACTCTCGCACATATTCACGTGCACATTTCCATCAACGTACTCGCCGTCACCATGGACGACGTATTCACGAGTGAATGCGTCGTCCTCATCCAGCAGTTCGTACGCTCGAAAGCCGTCGGTATAGACTATCAACGACCCCTGGTGGCGGTCTGCCAGTAGGATTCTAATCGTCGATTCATGGGCGGCTTTCGCTTAGATCACGTGCTCTCCACCGGTGCTACAATCTGGGAGAATAAACATGGTTGGCTTGTCCTTCTCGTTTCTGTTCCCCGCCTGCGCGTAGAGAGGCTAACTGTGAGGAACCATTATTGAGACCAATCGCAGAGTGGTTAAAGACCGTTTCTGCCTGATCGTTGAATGTACGGTCGCAATTTTCCCACCGCTATCACTGGAACTCGATAGCTGCCACCATGCCAGCGAACCTGTGCCAGTAGGTTCGCGGCTCGACGCTCCGAGACAAACGTCATGATCGGGAACATCGTTTGTCAGGTGACACGAACGTGTCACCCTTGTACGCTATGACTTCCAGCCAATGTTGAGAACTGACCAATAATTCTCTACCCAAGAGCGTAGAAACGTTGTTCGGAAAGCATGATTGATTATCACACTGGTGGGCGTTCCTGTGGGGGCATATGCAAATCAAGGGCACAGATGCTGAAAAGCCCCGTTGGCTGCTGTTCGGATTGGACAGTTCCAAGGGTTGGTGGAGGATTCACAACAGTGTCTCGGTGAGTGTGAACCCGTGCTGATCTAACAATAGAGATTACAATAAGCTAGTAACCAGAGATAAACATAGACACAAACTATTGTTTGATTGTGGCATTTGAGGCTCCATAAATTAAAATATTAGAGTCTATTTCCATCTTAAGCTCAATAACTAACCAGGTAATTCTACTCTAATCAAAAGATACATAACATTGGGGTATAGTTGTTGCAATGTGATGTCTAAGCAAATCACAAGAAGGAATCAGCTGCAAGCTATTGGTGGCGGAATACTCAGTGCTAGCATAGCGGGATGTTTAGGCGGAGGTTCTGGAGGCGATGGTGGACCGACTGAATTCACCGTCAGCACGTACTACAGCGAAGACTTCGGGTGTAGAGATTGTATAAATCCCTCGCCCGTGTACGATATGCCTGAACGGATTGAAGAAGAATCAGATGGAGAAGTAATCATGAACTTGGCTTCAGATGGCCAACTCTCTGATTCGACTGATGGCGGTAGTAAAGCACAAGGAAATGTCATTCAATCTGGGGACGGATCCTTCGGGAATATGACTGCCTTCTTCCCAGAACTGCAAATACTCCTGATCCCGTACACCTTTCCCTCTCGTGAAGCATATGCACATGCTATTTACCAACCCGAAATGTGGGAAAATTTCTGGGTGCCCTTTGCTCAAAAATACAACGTTTTGCCATTCTTTAATTACGTACCGGACTTGCGGCAGATCATGATCTCTGAAGACGCAACTGAGCAATTAGATGGAGAGCGTCTCAGAAGACCTGAACAACTCGAGGGTCTATCAATTCGACGAACAGAATCACGTGTCGCCCAGGAAGTTCTGGATACTTGGGGGGCAAACCCCGTAGAAGTGTCTTGGGGAGACACGATTCAAGGTATGGAGACTGGTGTGGTCGACGGACTTGAAACCTGGTCGGCTACCGCACTCGGGTTCGGTATGGGCGAAGTTGTTGATCAAGTCGTCGACCTCGACTTTAAATCTGGTTGGCAAGTACAAATGGTGAATACCGATTGGCTGAGTAGTATTCCCGAAGACCATATGCAAATTATTGCGGACATTACTCGAAGCGATACAGAAGAGATGGTACAGATGGCAGATGATGTGCTTGTAAACCGAGCAGGTCAAACAGATCCACCTACAGAAGGTTCGGGTTGGGATGAACAGGATGTGACAGTAAACGTACTCGACGAAGATGAAATGGCGTTGTGGAAGGATCCTATCGATCCAATGGAAAACCCAGACATGTGGGAACCAGAAAAAGAACTCGTAGAGGAACTCGACACTCCTCGGGACGATATTTGGGAGATGATGTATGATTCTGCTCGTGAAAGCACTGCACCGGATAGTCCTGAAGACTTTACGTTGGATGCTTGGTGGGACGATTACATATATGACATAAATTAGTAAATACTAGAAGCAGTCGTTACTAAACCAAATCAACTGCTCTAAAGGCTTTTCGCAATAATTGGATTGAATAGTTATTATTATAAAACCTCCGAGGATAGGAACACACCATATGGCTACAAAAACAGCTAAAACGCAAACAAAAAACAAACTTGTTTCGATAGCAACGTACACTGAACGATATTTTGAAGGTATAATCGCACTGGCTGCGTTGACAGTCATCTTCTTCATTATTCTCTCGGATATTATTCGACGTACACTATTTGGTTCACAACTTCTAGGGGGGTTTGAGATATCCATTGGATTATTTATGTGGGTAGCGTGGTTGACTGCTTCAATGGCAGTCAGACATGAGTCCCACTTCCGATTCACATTATTCAGGCGGAAAATGTCTCAGCGTTCAAACATGGCCGTGTATATTATTGAGTGGGTACTGTGGCTCGTGGTTATTGGCGTGTTGTTCACTCAATCTATTGACCAATTCCAACAATATGTTACCTCGGGTCGCTACCTAGTTGGAACACCTATTCAAGAACAATGGGTCTATCTCGCAATTCCGGTCTCAGCGGCTCTAATATTGGTACGGGTGGTCCAAAACATCTACTTCAAGATCAGTCGGTACCGACTCGGTAAAGACATTCGACCAGACGCTACAATTGGTACAAGAGAATGATTAGTTTATTATTCGACACAATGACGAGCTTGATGCCTGCACAGCTCTCAATGTCCTTGGAATTGTGGATGTTATTAGTCACTATTGTTGCTGCATTACTATTTGCAGCAGGTGTTCAGCTTTTGCTTGTTTTTGGAGTGTGGGTTATCGGCTTTCATTTGATGGTTCCCGCGTTCCCATATCAGAATATAGCAGTTACTTCTTATACAGAAATAGAGACGTTCGCATACATTGCGATCCCGTTCTTTGTGCTCGTTGGCGATGTATTTAATCGCACAGATGTGTCCGCAGAGATTGTTGAATTTTCTCGATCCATTGCCGGTTGGTTGCCGGGAAGTACAGGTAATACTGCGATTACTACATCAGGGGTATTCTCAGCAATCACGGGATCAAATGCAGCAACGACCGCTTCAGTTGGTCAAGCACTGCAACCGGCTATGGAAAAAGAAGGATACAAAGATTCACATGCCGCTGCAACGATTGCGGCTGGAGGGACAATTGGCAGTGTCTTCCCCCCAAGTATTCTTCTTATTATTTATGGTGTTACATTCGGACTTTCAGTGCCTGCGTTGTTTATCGCCGGTATCATTCCTGGTTTAGCGATGGTAGCTATTCTTATTGGCATTAACGCGATCATTTCCCGTCGATACGGATACGGACAAAAAGCTTCAGACTACCGTTTTAACCCAGTTAATATTGTAAAAACAGCTTGGGAAGCGAAGATTGGTCTTGGAACGGTTATTTTACTGTTAGGCGGCATATTTGCTGGTGTCTTTACACCATCAGAAGCTGCCGTGGTTGCGCTAGCGTACATCATAGTTGCAGCATATTTGGCTGGACGGCTCACCGACTACCGAGAAATTGTGCAAGGCGGTTATACATCGCTTATTTTACTCGGAACACTAATACCAGTTATTGTATTCGCAGTCCTCATTCAGCAAAATCTCTCCTACGTTGGATTACAAGAAGTTATTTCTGAGGCAGTTCTTGCACTAGGATCACGGTGGGCAATAATTATCGCGATGCTTGTGATTCTTATGATCACCGGGTCTGCTCTGGCATCAGTTCCTAACATTGTGTTAACAGCACCGTTATTGACACCAGTTGCGCTTGAACTAGGTATCGATCCAATCACTTGGGGGATCATTTTCATTCTTAGCGATGCGATGGGGTTCATTACTCCGCCCTATGGATTAAACCTCTACATCATGAGCGGCTTAACTGACATTGACTACATGACATTGGCATACCATGCACTTCCGTATTTAGCTGGTCTATTTGTTTTATTAACAACTCTGCTGGTGTTCCCAGAGATCAATATCTTGGCTGGTTAAATTATATTCTATCTATAAGCACACTAAATTATAACCGTGCTTATGAAGTCATAGATCTTTCGTGTAATAGCTTCATATCAATCCAACTTGGAGCGGCTCGTTCTGAAGACACATCACTTTGAGCGCAACTTGAACACGGTCCAAGTTAGTAATGGTCAGATCTTTCAATACCAATCGACGAAAATGGTATTACTCCTGGATATCTTCTATATTAATACGACAGATGTCGGCACAGGTAGTAATGTTGTTGGGGATAAATACTAAACGCTCTTGGGTAGAGGATTGTTGGTCGGTTCTCAGAAGTAGCTGGAAGTCACAGCGGGCAAGGGTGACACGTTCGTGTCACCCGACAAACGATGTACCCAATCAAAAAGTTTGTCTCGGAGCGTCGGGCCGCGAACCTGCTCCAACAGGTTCGCTGGCGTGACGGCGTCTATTGCCCATGCTGCCGTGCCGAATCCGTGATTCGGTACGGCAGCTATCGAGTGTTCCAGCGATACCGGTGTAAAAATTGCGACCGTACATTCAACGATCAGACAGGGACGGTCTTTGAGCACTCTGCGGTTGCTCTCAGAAAGTGGTTCCTCGCTGTTTACACCTACATCCGCTTCAACACGAGTCTCAGACAACTCGGTGTGGAGATCAACGTTTCTTACAAGACGATCTACCGGCGCGTCCAATGCTTCCTGCGGAAGCCGGACGCGCCTCTGCTCCATCTCAAAGAACCCGTTGAGATCGACGAGGTGTATGTGAAAGCCGGACTCAAAGGCCGCGAGCGCGACGGTTCGTCGCGCTCACGTGGCCTCTCTACGCCCGGGCGTGGAACATACAACAAGGACAAGCCACCCATGTTTATTGTCGCAGATTGTGGTACCGGTGAGCAGTATGTGATCCCAGCGAAAGCCGCCCATGGATCAACGATTCGACTCCTGCTGGCTGACTGTCACCAAGAGTCGTTGACAGTCTATACCGATGGCTTTCGGGCGTATGAACCGCTTGACGAGGACGACGCATTCACTCGTGAATACGTCGTCCATGGCGACGGCGAGTACGGTTGATGGAGACGTTCACGTGAACACCTGTGAGAGCCACGAATCGCTGTTGCGATCCTGGCTCTTCCCCATCGAGGAGTCTCCAAGGACAAACTGACGCCGTATCTTAGAGCGTTTCAGCTTCGTCGTCGCGTCTTCCGAAAACCAGGAAAAGAAGCTCTAAAAATCATCCTTGAAGCTGTGTTATGACTCACCAACAATCTATGCCACAAGAGCGATACTAAATAACTAAGAATCTCTTAAGTATATTCAAACCCTCCAATTTGTATGTCGGATCCAACCGATCTTGGGACGTTACGACGCGGCACTGAACTGGTGAAACGTGGCTTTGCACAAATGCAGAAGGGCGGCGTCATTATGGATGTTGTCACCCGAAAACAGGCGCGGATCGCCGAAGACTGCGGGGCAGTTGCCGTGATGGCACTCGAAGCCGTCCCGGCGGATATCCGCAAACGCGGCGGCGTCGCTCGGATGCCCGATCCTGCCAACGTCACCGGGATCATCGACGAGGTTTCCATCCCGGTGATGGGCAAAGCTCGTATCGGTCACCACACCGAAGCACAAGTTCTCCAGTCGCTCGGCGTCGATATGATCGATGAATCAGAGGTTCTCACACCCGCTGACGACGAATATCACATCGACAAGCGCGAGTTCACTGCACCGTTTGTTTGTGGCGCACGCAACCTCCCAGAGGCACTGCGTCGAATCCATGAAGGCGCAGCGATGATCCGGACCAAAGGCGAGGCCGGCACCGGAGATGTCAATCAAGCCGTCCAGCACCAGCGGACGATTATAAACCAGATTCGGACGATTGAGGGTCTGGATTATGACGAACGCGAGAAGTGGGCTCGCGAACACGGTGCACCACGTGAGTTGGTTCACGAGACCGCCGAGATGGGTCGACTGCCCGTAGTTAACTTCGCGGCCGGCGGTATCGCCACTCCAGCGGATGCTGCACTGATGATGCATCACAGCTGCGACGGGATCTTCGTTGGTTCAGGCATTTTTGGTGCCGAAGAGCCAGAACAGATGGGTAATGCCGTTGTCGAGGCAGTCAATAATTGGGACGACCCAGACGAGCTCGCCGATATCGCTACTACTGCCGGCAGTGGGATGAAAGGACAGGCTAACGACACCATTCCCGAAAAAGAGCGGCTTCAGAGCCGCGGCGTATAAATCGACTGCATTTGAGTCGCTAGAGATTGGCTCTGTAGTTTCGCTAGACTTTACGACGAAAACTCGTTTGTTTATGTGAAAAGCGAGAGACAAATTGCTTTGCATTCGGAATTCCGTCTCTTCACGCGTAATGCAGTCACGAAGGCTTGATTAGTTGTCGCTAACCTCGACGAATCCGCTGACCCCCACGAAAGGCGTGAGTTCGCTGAATGGGCCATACTTGTCTGCAGCAAAGCGGCAGTCTACAATCTTCAACGGAGCGTGCGATTTCTCTGAAACTGACCACTGTGTACCGAATCTACAGAGTCAGAACTTTAGTTGCTTGAGATCTTCCTATGAGATAAATTTGACTTTCAACCGTAAACCATCGTCCTCAAAAAGACGTCAATACTTTCGTAGTACTACGTGAATTAACCATCTGATGCAGTATCAGTCGATCACATCGAAAACCTCACAATCTCCTCCAGTAGGTGCTGAATCTGTGTCTACGGGGGCTGGTTAGCATTCAGGAAGGTATAACCGTGAGTTCCATCGATAATCAGTCGCCGTCGGCGGCGATCAGCCGTCGACGTGACAGTGTTGCCACTCACCAACCTTGCCCTGATCCAGGGCAACTACTGGAAGAACCGGCGGTTGAGCGGTTGGTTCGCTGGAACGGCTCGGCGAACCCCGAGTGCTGTCCAGGCAGCACGGAGTACCATCTGGCAAAGCTATACGAACGACCACTCCAAGAGGCGGCGCCCCCCACGGCGGGGCGCCGCCACGTACATCCAGTGCAGATACCGCCAGACGTTCTGTACAACAGGCTCACAATAAACAGCAACAGCCGAAATCCGGCGTCACGGGAGCTCGTAAGCGCGAGACTCTGTTTGGCTAATCAGTAGGACGATTCGATGCCGAACCGCTTGCGGTAGTGTTTTCGGGCATCGCGTGGAGTTTCGATAAACGGCGCGTCAGCGGCGTAGCCGTGACGCGCCACCCCACGTTCGCCGTATCTGCCTTGCTGGTAGACACAATCGATGTACACAGGAAACGTCACCTTCCCAGCTAGCTCGTGTTCGATCACACGGCCCCAACCGCTGCTGAGTTCGTCTTGGATCGTCTCACCTGACAACTGGTATGACGTTGGCGTAGTTGTAGGCGTACACCAGTCCTAAACAGGTGCTATTGTTGAATCCTCGATCAAGGTAGACGGCCTTGACGCGCAGGTCAAGGCCGTCGAGCAGTTCGAGGCACTCACTGAGAACGTCACTTGAGGTTTCGCCAGAGACCAGTTGGCGAACCGCTAGCGTGTAGCGTTTGTTGCGCACACGTGCGTACAGTGTCGCATAGGCGTGAAATGAAGTCGTTTCACGCTTAGCCAGTGAAGAGTAGAGAGCTTCTGTCTCGTCTTCATCACCGTAGTAGGGATCGAGGTGGAAGTCGGCGACAACCTCCACCGGTCGATCAGGGAGCGTCTCGACGGTATCCTGTTGGAGCAGCGTGTCTCCAACCTGTTCGACGGTACCGAGGTCGAACTAATCGGTAAGGTATCCGCGGACGGTATTGGCGTGTTAAGAGTCTTCGGTCGTTTCGCAGATGTGATTGACCGAGGTCCCGCTGGCGCTGGCGCCAGCGAGGACCTCGTAAAGATCCTCTGTCGAGATCTCTACGTCTTCTCCGAGATTTATCGGAAGCTCCTCATTGAGGCTGTTAACGACAAAATTAAGCAGATGCTCTTCTTCGATCTGATTTCTGTTTGGTTCTGTTTCACACTACGTCCAAACAGGTACTTCCTCTAACCCGATGTGATCGACTGAGTATAGTAAATCACCAAAGAGAGCTACTACTGTTGTTTGAAGATGTATGGTTGTTGTGGTAGTATAATGGGATGACCAAATTATAGCTTCAGTTAATGGCTCAGTCTTATTTATATTAGTCTTAGCAGCGATTATATTTCTATTTCTATTTTTTATCTTTTTGGTAAAATAATACTATGGCAACAATTAGCTGCGTAAAGATAGACACAAACAACAAACAAAAGTACCTGTAGGTTCCCATACCTCACATAGATGCTACTGTTAGACGTAATTCCGGATTATTTATCGATAGAAACAGCTACTGTTATTATCTCCTCGATAATTGGCGGGTTAATTTCAGGTCTAGGTGGAGCGGGTGGACCTGTAGTTATGGCTACTCTCCTTACAATAGTTCAGCTCCCACCTCCCCTTGTTGCCGGCACATCAAGTCTGGTTTTTATGGGTGCTAATATCGCAATGGGTTCAGCATATCTATACTCCGGTGATGTTGATTTCCGTATTATTTTTATAATGTTATTACCAACATTAATCGGAATTCGATTTGGTTTATACTTAAACCAGTTTCTATCCGCTCGTAGTTTTAGTATTATTCTTGCAGTCCTTCTCATAGTACTTAGTATCAATCTTTTATATAGAGAGTTTAGAGAATTAAAGCCGATAATAAAACTTGATACTAGTCAATTATCTGATGTCGTTGTTCTTGCTGGAATAGGAACTTTAACTGGTATTGTTAGCGGGTCTACTGGCTTTGGTGGTCCTGGATTAATAATACCGGTTTTACTCATACTCGGCGTATCACCACTGCTAGCTGTCGGATCTGGTATTTGTCTGGGGATATTCATTACATCAACAACGGCAATAAGTTATACTATCGCTGGGAACGTTGATTTTGCTCTTGCGTTAGCTAGCGGTATTCCATTCGTATTTGCGGGATTGCTCGGGTGGAAAATCGCCCACATTGTAGATCAAGACTCATTGAAGATTACTATCGGTACCATTCTTTTACTTCTCGCCCCGATCGTTGTTTTTACTACCTAGCTATGCTGCGTCGAATAACATAAATCAGATATAATTGCCCATTGTCAATCGGAAGTTCATGAAGAGTGCTGTCGATCGCTGTTGGTAACTTCGTCAATGAGTCGATAGGTTGCTGAGTGATGTTTGGAGTGGTCTCCAGCACTTTTTGACAGGTTCAGTTCTGGCGAATACGTTGGTAACGTCACGAGCGCGAGGACGTCACGGGTCGCTGGTCCGTGACAGCTGATGGCTGATAATACGATGTTCCACCGAGTACGTTAGTCAAATCATCTTCAAATTTTTTCACACTCCTACATGAAACGTTTCGCATGTTCGGCAGTAACCTCCTCTTCAAATCGGGAGAAAAATCGATCACCGTTCTCAGAGATCGCGTCTAACAGACAAATATAGTCGAGTTGTCCAGATATTTAAACTGAGGGTCGCGCACTGTGCGGAAACCACGTGGCATGCGGTCAACTTTTACGGATTTCTTTGTTTGATCCACACAAACTACTGTGGCGTCCATTTCCCGCCGCTTTTTTTGAGTTCGCCGTGGAACTCCTGTTGGTCGTCTTCGTCATATTCGGCGGCTGAGCGACGCGGTTTCTGATAACTCAATCCCGCCTCCTTCAGCAACCGCCGACAACTCGGGATTGAGTACTTGACCGGCTTTGTTGAAATCCTCAAAGAGTTACATATCCGTCCCGTAATTCCACGAGATGAAGGCCCTTCCGAAGTCTCAGATTCTCCGCTTTACTGAGAAGGCAATTCAGCTGGCACGCCGAGCAGTCTCTCGATACTCCTCGAAGTTTTCTAAACACCGCTATACACTCCCGCAGCACGTTGTTCTACTGTGTCTCAAAGTTCGGAAGAACACGACCTATCGTGGTCTACTTGACGAACTGATCGAGATGCCACGCATTCGTCAAGCTCTTGGATTAGCTGAACTACCCACGCCATCAACGCTCTGCAAGGCGTTCAATCGGCTTGATATGGCTGTATGGCGTGTATATTGACTCTCTCAGCGACGTTCCTTCCGACGAGTGGAATCGTTGGAGTTGATGCGTCAGGGTTCGACCGGAGTCACGCCTCAAAACACTACACGAAACGGGCTGAACTCACAATTCAGCAGCTCAAAGTGACGCTGTTGGTAGATACGAAGGTGAACGCAATTCTCGATCTACACGTGACGACGACACGAAAACACGATAGTCAGATCGCTCCATCGTTGATCAAACGCAACCCCGAGGATATTGACATTCTGCTCGGTGACAAGGGCTACGACGACCAGAAGATCAGGCGACTTGCCCGGCAACACGAGGTTCGGCCACTGATTAAGCATCGTGAGTTCACACCACTCCACAAGGCATGGAATGCACGCTTAGACGCTGATCTCTATGGCCAGAGAAGTCAATCAGAGACTGTCAACTCAACGCTCAAACGAAAGTACGGTGCCTTCGTTCGCTCCCGACAATGGTGGAAACAGTTCCGTGAACTCGTTCTTAGATGTCTTGTCCACAATATCGACCGAGCCCTCTAAAATCAGTACAGAGCAAAGGTCCCACAATTGTTATCTCATCAGGCATTAACCTATTATGTATGTCAAAAGTAATTTGGGCACTTGCTGTAGCATATGGTCTCGTTGGACTCGGTCTACTCTACAGTTTAGCAGTAGATTCTAGTGAGCTATTTTTAGCCATGACTACCGTCATCTATGTTCTAATGCTTCCATTAGCATATCTGGTCTATAAAAAGCAGGTAGTAAGTGAGTAATCGCTCAAGAAACAGCCGATTCTCACACCTACGTAGCAGCTGTGTCACTGCTAAAAGTGTTGATTCAATAGGATTTCAACAAAGCC
>LFCJ01000343.1_pt1 | contig 28042 bp, 36 predicted proteins | sample 643141 | NCBI WGS metagenome assembly LFCJ01 (sample SAMN03766243, study PRJNA286221) | soda lake metagenome | biome: soda lake; feature: Kulunda steppe; material: water; isolation source: sample B1-Br-g2 brine of Lake Bitter-1 | place: Russia: Kulunda steppe | collected 2010-07
CCTCATCATCGAAACCTCCGGCGCCCATGACGAGGTCGTCAAGGTCCTCGCCGCGCTAACCATCCCCGAAGACACTCTGCGCGCAGGCCTCGACATCATGGACCAGGCGGCGGCCAAATGCGCCGCGACGCAACAGGCGGCGGAGTAACGGCATGATCGTTCGCGATTTTCACGAACTGAAGACCAGCAATCGCGCGGTCTCCGACGCGCAGTGGACGAGTGTGCGGATGCTTCTGGCCGATGACGGGATGGGGTTTTCCTTCCACATCACCACGCTCAAGGCCGGCTCGGAGCACACCTTCCACTACAAGCACCATTTCGAGAGCGTGTACTGCATCTCTGGCAACGGATCGATCACCGATCTCGCCAAGGGCGAGACACACGAGATCCGCCCCGGCGTGATGTATGCGCTCGATCAGCACGACAAGCATACGGTGCGCGCCGGAACCGAGGATCTCGTTATGGCCTGCTGCTTCAACCCGCCGGTGACCGGAACGGAGGTGCATCAGGCCGACGGTTCCTACGCGCCCGCGGAAAGCTGAGCACACAGAGATCGCCATGACCCAGCCAGAGCAAGGGGTGCACACGGTCGAGAAGATCGGGGGCACCTCCATGAGCCGTGCGCATGAGCTGCGCGACACGATCCTGGTCGGCGGGCGGACGGGCGACGCACTCTACAATCGCGTTTTCGTCGTCTCGGCCTTCGGCGGCGTCACCGACCTGCTGCTCGAGCACAAGAAATCGGGCACGCCCGGGGTCTATGCGCTGTTCAACAACGCCGACAATGATCAGGCGTGGTCGGACGCGCTCAACCGCGTCGAGGAGGAGATGTGCGCACGGCACGCCGAGATCCTTGATGCCGCCGGTGACCGCACGGCCGCCGACCAGTTCGTGCGCGAGCGGATCGCGGGCGCGCGCTCCTGCCTGATCGACCTGCAGCGCCTCTGTTCCTACGGGCACTTCCGGCTCGACCGCCACATGATGACGATCCGCGAGCTGCTAGCCGGGCTCGGCGAGGCGCATTCGGCCTTCGTCACGGTCCTGATGCTGCAGCGCTCGGGCGTCAACGGGCGCTTCGTCGATCTGTCGGGCTGGCGGGATGAGGACAGCCACACCCTCGAACAGCGCATCCGCGCGGGTTTCGAGGGCGTCGATTTCGCGACAGAGATGCCCATCGTCACCGGCTACGCCCAGTGCGAAGAGGGGCTGATGCGCAGCTTCGACCGGGGCTATTCGGAGGTGACCTTCTCCAATATCGCCGTGCTGACCGGCGCGGCCGAGGCGATCATCCACAAGGAGTTCCATCTCTCCTCTGCCGATCCCAAGGTCGTGGGCAAAGAGAATGTCGTCAAGATCGGGCGGACCAACTACGATGTCGCCGATCAGCTCTCCAACATGGGGATGGAGGCGATCCACCCCAAGGCGGCGAAGCTGCTGCGCCAGGCGGGCATCCCGCTGCGGGTGACGAACGCCTTCGAGCCGAACGACCCCGGCACGCTGATCGACGACGAGCCCGCCGACGGGCCGCGCGTCGAGATCGTCACCGGGCTCGGCGTGTTTGCGCTGGAGCTGTTCGAACAAGACATGGTCGGCGTGAAGGGCTACGACACCTCGGTGCTCGAAGTGCTCACGCGGCACAATGTGCGCATCGTCTCCAAGACCTCAAACGCGAACACCATCACGCACTACCTTGACGCGCCGCTCAAATCGGTGCGCCGGGTGGAGCGCGATCTCGAGAAGATCTACCCCTCGGCGTCGTTGACCGCGCGCAACCTCGCGGTGGTCTCTGTGATCGGGGGCGACCTTTCCGGACTCAGGGTGATGAACCGTGGGCTTGCCGCGCTCGACGAGGCGGAGATCGAGCCGGTCGCGCTGCAGAAAACGACGCGCGACGTCGATGTTCAGTTCGTCGTGCCCAAGGACCGCATGAATGACAGCGTCAAGGCCCTCCATGACGCGCTGATCGGCACCGCCCGGTCGCGCGCGGCCGCCTGAACGGCGGCCTCGTCTGCCGGGTCGCCTGTGGCGCGGGGCCCGCCTCGCCGTCGCAGTCGCTCGGGCCGGCCCGGATCCATGCGCGATGTGCGCCGATCGGCCGTCGGAAGCTGCCGCAATTGGTCGGGGCGGCCAGATTCGAACTGGCGACCTGACGCTCCCAAAGCGCCCACTCTACCATGCTGAGCTACGCCCCGACTGCCTGCGCCCGCTTGGGTAACAAAAGGCCGTAGAGTTTTGAAGCGATATCCTGCGCGTCCGGCGCTTTCGCCTGTCCGGCACGGTCCGAGGTCTGTTGATGCGGCGCAAGGCTTCGGCGCGATACGCAGCGCGCAGCTACCGGGGCACGCGGATCGCGAGCAGCGGCCGCAGCATACCGCGCCAGCCCCCCGGGGGTCGGTTGATCAGCATCAGGCCCACAGCCACGAGCCCCACCGCCGCGAGAAGCGACGGCCCGACCGGCTCGCCGAGCAGGAGCCAGCCGAGCGCGACGCCGAAGATCGGGGTGAGAAACCCGAAGCTCGCCACCCCGGAGGCCGGGTAGCGGCTCAGCAGCCAGAGCCAGAATATGAAGCCGAAGGTGACAACCACCACGATCTGAAAGCCGAGCCCGGCGACATGAACCGGCGCGAGATCGCGGATAAGGGGGCCAAAGAGCGGCGCCAGCAGGAGAAGCAGCGGCGCCGAGACGGCGACCTGCCACCAGAGCTGCATCTCCGGGCGCACCTCGGACATGCGCGTGAGCCGCACGCACAGCGCGATCCCCGCCCAGGCCACCGCCGCGGTGAGCGCAAGCACATCCCCGGCCAGCGACGCCGTCCCGCCCTCGCCGCGATCGGCCATCGCCACGACCACGCCGCCGATGCACAACACGAGCCCGGCAAATTTCACCGGCCCCATGCGCTCGCCGGGGATAAGGAAATGCGCCGCGATCGACAGCCAGAGCGGCATGGTCTGAAACAGGACCACAGCGCGGACCACCGTGGTCAGATCGAGCGCCAGGAACAACAGCAGGAACTCGACCGAAAAACACAGCCCGATCAACAGCCCCGCCGGCACCGTCCCCGGCGCTATCGCGACCCGCAGCCCCCGCAGCCGCATCCATGCCCAGATGCAGACCACCGCCCCCGCCGAGCGCAGCCCGCTGAAGAACACCGGCTGCAGCCCGTCATTGACGACCTTCACCACGACATGGTTGAGTCCCATCAGCATCGCAAAGCCGATGAGCGAAACCGCCCCGAAGGCGTCCATGTGATCCTTGCGCTGCATCGGTTCTCCTGTGCCGATCCGGGCTTCGCGCCCGCGCAGGCCGGTGTCAAGCCCGGGGCGGACACTGCAAAACGGTGGCAGATCGCGGAAAAATCCCCTACACCCCTGCGCAGGACGACCCCGGAGGCGCGGATGGCCAAGAACTTCATCGCCCGCTGCGAAGCCAGGGGGCTGCGCATGACGGACCAGCGACGCACCATCGCGCAGGTGCTCGAGGATTGCGACGACCATCCCGATGTCGAGGAACTCTACAAGCGCGCCATCGCGCGCGACCCGGGGATCTCGCTGGCGACGGTGTATCGCACCGTGAAGCTGCTTCAGGAGACGGGCCTTCTGGACAAGCGCGACTTCGGCGACGGGCGCGCGCGCTACGAGGACGCGCGCCGCGCGCATCACGACCATCTCATCGACCTCGAGACCGGCGACGTCATAGAATTCGTCGATACCGAGATCGAGGCGCTGCAGGAGCGCATCGCGCGGCGTCTCGGCTATCGGCTGACCGGCCACCGGCTCGAGCTCTACGGCATCCCAATTGACGAAAAGGACGACACATGACCATCATCTCCGAGATTCTCGGGCGAGAGATCCTCGACAGCCGGGGCAACCCGACCGTCGAGGTCGAGGTCACCCTCGAAGACGGCACGATGGGCCGCGCCGCGGTGCCCTCGGGCGCCTCCACCGGCGCGCATGAGGCGGTCGAGCGGCGCGACGGGGACAAGGCGCGCTACCGCGGCAAGGGGGTGCTCGAGGCCGTCGCCGCCGTCAATGGCGAGCTCGCCGAGGCGCTGGTGGGCTTCGACGCGCTCGAGCAGGCCGCGATCGACCGCGCCATGGTCGAGATCGACGCAAGCGGCAACAAGGCCCGGCTCGGGGCCAACGCGATCCTCGGGATCTCGCTGGCAACCGCACAGGCCGCCGCGCAGGCGACCGGACAGCCGCTCTATCGCTATGTCGGCGGCACCGGGGCGCATGTGCTGCCGGTGCCGATGATGAACATCGTCAATGGCGGCGAGCACGCCGACAACCCGATCGACATCCAGGAATTCATGATCATGCCGGTGGGCGCGGCCTCCATCGCCGAGGCGGTGCGTGTGGGTGCGGAGATATTCCACACCCTCAAGGACGAGCTCAAGGCCGCGGGGCTGTCAACGGGGATCGGTGACGAGGGCGGCTTCGCGCCGGATCTCAGCTCAAGCCGTGAGGCGCTTGATTTCATCATGAAATCCGTCGAGAAGGCGGGTTACAAGCCGGGCGATGACGTGATGCTCGCGCTCGATTGCGCGGCCACGGAATATTTCCGCGACGGCCAGTATGTCCTTTCGGGCGAGGGCCGCACGCTTAGCCCCAAGGAGAACGTGGACGCCCTCGCCGCGCTGTGCGACTCCTACCCGATCCTGTCGATCGAGGATGGCTGCGCCGAGGATGACTGGGCCGGCTGGAAGCAGCTCACCGAACGGCTCGGCGGGCGCGTCCAGCTCGTGGGCGACGATCTGTTCGTGACCAACCCTGAACGGTTGCGACGCGGCATCACCGAGGGCTGCGGCAACAGCCTGCTCGTGAAGGTCAACCAGATCGGCACACTGACCGAAACGCTGCAGGCGGTGCAGATGGCGCACCGGGCGGGCTTCACCTGCGTGATGAGCCACCGCTCCGGCGAGACCGAGGACGCCACCATCGCCGACCTGGCCGTGGCCACCAATTGCGGCCAGATCAAGACCGGCTCGCTGGCGCGCTCGGACCGGCTGGCGAAATACAACCAGCTCATCCGCATCGAGGAGATGCTGGGCGAGACGGCGGAATATGCCGGGCGCGGGGTGCTGCGGACATGACGGCGGATGAGCTGATCGAGCGGCTGGGTCTTCAAGCGCATCCCGAGGGCGGCTGGTTTCGCGAGACCTGGCGCGACGTGCCGGGCGACGGGGGCGGCCGCGCCCTGAGCACGGCGATCCTGTTCCTGCTGCGCGACGGCGAGCGCAGCCACTGGCACCGTGTCGATGCGACCGAGATCTGGCATTACTACGCGGGCGCGCCGCTGCGGCTCTTGCGCGCCGCCGATGCCTCGGGGCCGGCCGAGGAGATCCTGCTCGGCCCCGATATCGGCGCCGGGCAGTGGCCGCAGGGCATCATCCCGCCGCATCACTGGCAGGCCGCCGCGGCGACCGGCGACTACACGCTGGTGGGCTGCACCGTCGCGCCGGGATTCGAATTCGACGGCTTCGAGCTCGCGCCGCCGGATTTCGACATCCCGCGCGGCTAGAGCGCGTCGCGTTCATTCGCATTCACGCACCGCGCTCTAACCTATTGAAATCGCATGTCTGAGGAGCGCAAAATCGGTCCCCACTTTTGCGCGACATGCTCTAGGGCGCGTCCACGCCGGGACGCTGCGGCTTGATGTCGAGAAGCGGCGTGCCGTCATGGCAGTCGAGCGCCGTGACCTCGACCCGCCCGGCTGTCGCGTCGATCCCGGTGCAGCGCACCGCCGACAGCGCGACAGGGTTGGGCCGCGCCGGGGCGCGCAGCGCGAACACCCCGGCGGGCGCATCCCGGTGCGGCGGGTGCAGCCGGATCAGGGCGCGATCCGCGCCGTCCATCCAGTAGAGCAGCATGAGCGCATCGCCCGGCGCGATACCCTCGAGGCCGGGGCGGTAGGGCGCGGCGATCTGCAGCACCGCGCCGCCGCCGCGCGCCCGCGCCTCGGCCGGGTTGCGCGGGCAGTCATCCCGCCCCCACGGCGTGCGGATGCGCCCGATGAAGGCGAGCGTGGCGTCGGCGGGCGGGTCGGCGGCGAGCCGCAGCTCCCCGGCGCGGCGCGCCTCGCTCATTCGCGGCCCCGAAACCCGGTGGCGACGACGTATTTCTCCGAGCTGTCGGCCCGGCTCGCCGGCGGCTTGACGTTCGCGACCCGCTCGAAGCGGCGCTTGAGCTCGGCCTGAAGGGTCGCGTCCGCCCCACCTTCGAGCACCTTGGCGACGAATGCCCCGCCTTCGGCCAGAAGCTCGAAGGCGAATTCCGCGGCGGCCTCGCACAGCGCGACGATGCGCAGATGGTCGGTCTGCTTGTGGCCGGTGGAGGATGCGGCCATATCCGAGAGCACCACATCCGCCCCGGTGCCGATCAGCGCGCGCAGCCGGGTATCGGCGCCCTCCTCCATGAAATCCATCACATGCGCCTCGGCGCCCGGCACCGGCTCGATCTCCTGCAGGTCGATGCCGATCACCCTGCCCTGCGGCTTGCCGCGCTTCTCGCCGCGGGCGTTGACCCGCTCGGCCGCGACCTGCAGCCAGCCACCCGGCGCGCAGCCCAGATCCACCACCACCGCGCCGTTGCGCAGGAAGCGGTGCCGATCGTCGAGTTCGAGGAGCTTGAAGGCGGCGCGGCCGCGCCAGCCCTCGTCGCGCGCGCGCGCCACATAGGGATCGTTGAGCTGGCGCTGCAGCCAGCGGGTCGAGGACGGCTTGCGCCCGCGCGCGGTCTTGACCTTGACCTTGAGATCGCGCCGCCCGCGCCCCGAACTGCCCCGCTCCTTGACCATGCTCAGCCCTCCTGGCCCCTGAGCACGCCGTCGCGCGTCATCTGCGCGAACAGCAGCCCCTCGCGCAGCCCGCGATCGGCGACCGAGAGCCGGTCCGTCGGCCAGACCCGCAGGAGGGCCTGAAGGATCGCCGCACCCGACATGATCAGCGCGTGCCGGTCACGCCCGATACAGGGATCGCTGCGCCTTCCCTCGGGGCCGACATGGAGATAGGCGCGGATGACCTGGTCGATCTGGTCGGAGGTCATGCACAGCCCGTCGACCTTGTTGCGGTCATAGCGGCGCAGGCCGAGATAGCTCGCCGCGACGGTGGTGACGGTGCCGGAGGTGCCGATGATCTGGAAGCCCTCGCGCGAGGGGTCGCGGCTGTAGGGGGTGAACTCGGCGAGCTGCTCCTCGAAGAACCAGCTCATCAGCGCGAAGCGCGCGGCGTCGTCGGTGACGTCGCGAAACTGGTCCTTGAGGGTGGCCACGCCGAGCGGCACGCTGATCCAGTCCACCACCCGCGCGACCGGACGCGGATCGCCAGGCGGGCGCTCGAAGCCCTCATGCAGCCGCATGATCGCGCGGGCGCGCTCGGCGCGGGGCACCTCCGCAAGGTCGATCCAGACGAGCTCGGTCGAGCCGCCGCCGATATCGATCACGAGAAGCTGCTCGGTCGTCGGCGAGACCAGTGAGGCGCAGGAAACCACGGCAAGCCGCGCCTCCTCTTCGGGCGCAATAACCTCGAGGGCGAGGCCGGTCTCGCGCTCGACCTTGCGCATGAAATCGGCGCCGTTACGCGCGCGCCTGCAGGCCTCGGTGGCGACGAGCCGCATCCGACGCACGCCGTGCTGGTCGAGCTTGCGCTTGCACACCCGCAGCGCCTGCACCGTGCGCGCCATGGAGCCGTGGCTGAGCCGGCCCGAGGCCTCGAGCCCCATGCCGAGCTGCACGCTTTTCGAAAAACTGTCGAGCACACGGAATTGCCGCCCCGTCGGCCGGGCAATCAGCATGCGACAGCTATTGGTCCCCAGATCAAGCGCGGCGTAGAGACCCGCGCCGTCGGGCTTATGCGGGCGCGGCGGTTCGACCGAAAACGGGATCGCGTCCGCACCCACGGGACGCTCGGGCGCCATGTTTCGCCCTCCGATTCAAGTTGGTTTTACTCTAGTGCCACGCGGGCCTCTGCGCAAGCCGCGCGACGCGAGTCGCTGCTGCGCCGCGGGATGTCGAAATCGGCCCCGAAGCGCGCGCCGAGCCGGCCTATGCAAAGGGCAGAACGGGGAATCGAAATGACTCAGCTCACCATCGTCTACTGGCGGGACATTCCCGCGCAGGTCATCGTCGGCAAGGGTCGCGGGGCGGCCAAGGTCGCCCTGCCCGAGCGCTTCGAGCAGGCCATCGACCGCTGCGCGATGCGCGTCGGCGCGCGCGACGCCGACGCCTACATGGCCGATTGGCGCAAGGCCGCGCCCGTCGAGGTCGCCGGCGACCCCGATGAGGTCGCAAATCTCGAAGCGGCGCGGATCGCGTCCGAGTACGACAGCGACAGGCTCAGGGCGCTGATCGCGCGCGATGGTTGGGCGTGAGCGGGGCGCCCCGCGGGATGGCGCGCAGGATCTGGGAGGCGGTGATGAGCTATCTGAATTTTCGTCGCGCGCAGGCCACCGGGCCGGAGGCGGGCCCGCGCATCGCGGCGTTCCTCGGGGGCTACTCGATCGAGGTGATGCCGCGCACCGCCGATGCGGTCGCGGATTTCCGCGACCTGCTGCCGGCGGGCACGCGGGTCTATATCGCGCAGGTGGGCGACACGCCGATCACCGACATGGTGGTGACCGCCGCGCGGCTGCGCCGCGAGGGCTTCGAGCCGATGCCGCATTTCCCAGCGCGCATCATCCGCGACCGCGCGACGCTGGCCGACTGGATCGCGCGCTATCGCGGCGAGGCGGATCTGCGCCAGGCGCTGCTGATCGGCGGCGGGGTGACGACGCCCGCCGGCGCGTTCGACAATTCGATGCAGCTTCTGGAGACGGGGCTGTTCGACGGCTTTGAGCGGCTGCATGTCGCCGGGCATCCCGAAGGCAACCGGGACATCGACCCCGATGACAGCGACCGCAACCTGATGGCCGCGCTGCGCTGGAAGCAGGCCTTCGCCGAGCGCAGCGACGCGCACATGGCGATCGTCACGCAGTTCGCGTTCGAGTCGGCGCCGGTGATCGCCTGGGCCGACCGGCTCGCCGCCGAGGGCATCGCGCTGCCGATCCATATCGGGGTCGCGGGGCCGGCCAAGCTGCAGACCCTGATCCGCTTCGCCATCGCCTGCGGCATCGGCCCGTCGCTGCGGGTGCTGCAGCGGCGCGCGCGCGACGTGACCAAGCTCGTGAGACCCTTCGAGCCCACCGAGCTCGTCACCGATCTCGCCGCCCACAAGGCCCGCCATCCCGACTTCGGCATCGAGGCGGCGCATATCTTCCCGCTCGGCGGCATCCGCGCCAGCGCCGACTGGGCCGCCCGTCATGGCGGCGCCGCCGCGCAACCCGCCCGCGCCAAGGACAGCCAATGACCCGCACCACCATCGAGTCGCGCACGCGAACCGTCACCATCGGCTTCGACGAGCCCTTCTGCGTGATCGGCGAGCGCATCAACCCGACCGGGCGCAAGAAGCTCGCCGCGGAACTCGAGGCGGGCAACTTCACCACCGTGGAGGCCGACGCGCTCAACCAGGTCGCGTGCGGGGCGATGGTGCTCGATGTGAATGCGGGCGTCGTCTACAATTCGAACCCCGATCCGAACCAGACCGAACCGCCGCTGATGCGCGCGGTGATCGAGCTGGTTCAGGGGCTCGTCGATGTGCCGCTGTGCATCGACAGCTCGGTGCCCGCCGCGCTCGAGGCCGGGCTCGCGGCGGCCTCGGGCCGGCCGCTGCTGAACTCCGTGACCGGCGAGGAGGAGCGGCTCGAGGCGATCCTGCCGCTGGTGCGCAAATACAACGTCCCCGTGGTCGCGATATCCAATGATGACACCGGGATCTCCGAGGACCCGGAGGTGCGCTTTACCGTGGCGCGCAAGATCGTGGAGCGCGCCGCCGATCACGGCATCCCCGCCAATGACATCGTCGTCGATCCGCTCGTGATGCCAGTGGGCGCGATGGGCAGCGCGGGCCGGCAGGTCTTCGCGCTGGTGCGCAAGCTGCGCGACGAGCTCGGCGTTAACACGACCTGCGGCGCGTCCAACATCTCCTTCGGGCTGCCCAACCGGCACGGCATCAACGCCGCCTTCCTGCCCATGGCGATCGAGGCGGGGATGACCTCTGCGATCATGAACCCGCTGCGCCCCGCCGAAATGGAGGCGATCCGCGCGGCGAATTTCCTGATGAACCACGACCCGAATGGCGCGGAGTGGATACGCTTTGCGCGCGTGCTCGACGCCGTCGCCGCGGGGCAGGACTTCGCGGAGGCCTCCCGCATGGCGTCGGCGGGCGCGGCGGCGGGGGGGCGCTCGGGACGCGGCGCGCGGCGACGCCAGGCCTGACCGCGCTTGACGCAGATCAACGCCGCGGACGCGGACGTTGCATAAGCCGGCAGCAGGGGTCAGACTTCGCGACCCAAGCGAGGAGAAGAACCATGTACAAGACCATCGTCGTCGCCGTGGACCTTACCGAACCCACCCAGAGCAAGGAGCTGTTGCAGCGCGGGCTCAAACTGCTCGACGCGGGGGGCAGCGTCCGGCTGCTGCACGTTCTCGAGGAGATCCCGTCCTATGTCGCCGCCGAACTGCCGCGCAACATCGGCGACAAGCGCAACGCCGACGCGATGGTCGAGCTCAAGTCGCTGGTGCAGGACATCGGCGCCGGCGATGCCGTGCAGCCCGAGGTCCGTTCCGGCGCCGCGTCGGCGCAGATCCTGCAATGCGCCGAGGACAACAAGGCGGATCTGGTCATGATCGCCTCGCATCGCCCCGGGCTGAGCGACTACTTCATCGGCTCGACCGCGGCGCGCGTGGTACGTCATGCGCAGTGTTCGGTGCTGATCACCCGCTGATCCGCGTGCCGATCGGGCGCCGCAGCACGCTGCGGCCCCGCCCCGGAAACCGCGCGCGCCAGCATGCCGAGACCGCGCCGCCACAGCTTGCATCGGCGTCGCAAATCCGTGATATTACCAAGCGGTTACCGGGAGAAACACCATGTACACGAACATCCTCATCGCCGTCGATCTCGTCCACCCGGATCAGGCGAAGCGGCTGCTCGAGCGCGGCAGAAAGCTGCTCGATGACGGCGGGAGCATCAAGCTTCTGCACGTCCTCGAGGAGGTCCCCGCCTATGCCCTCGCCGCGCTGCCCCGCGATCTCGGTGAAAAACGCCGTGCCGAGGCGACGGCGGAGCTGCGCAAGATGGCCGACAGGCTTGGTGCCCAAGCCGATGTCGGCGTCGAGGTGCGCTCCGGGCCGCCCTCCTCGAAGATCCTCGAGAGCGCCGCGCAGGGCGGCAGTGACCTGATCATGATCGCCTCGCACAATCCCGGTCTGAGCGATTACTTCATCGGGTCCACCGCCTCGCGCGTGGTGCGCCATGCGCAGTGTTCGGTGCTCGTGCTGCGGTAACGCCCCTTGCCGCCGGCGCCGGCGGCGACTACGTTGAACCCTGTACCGTTGGGGTGCCCCGAGCGGGGCTGAGAGGCGCATGGCGCCGACCCATCGAACCTGAACCGGGTCATTCCGGCGGAGGGAACGGTAGGTGGCCATCACGGCGCCCATGATCCGGCCTTCGCTTCGATCCGAAACGGAGGCGCGGATGACAGCCACGGCACTCACGATTGCAGGATCCGATTCGGGCGGCGGCGCGGGCATCCAGGCCGATCTCAAGACATTCTCGGCGCTCGGCGTGTATGGCATGAGCGCGATCACCGCGCTGACGGCGCAGAACACGCGCGCGGTCACCCGTGTCGAGCCCGCGAGCCCCGCGATGATCGCCGCGCAGATCGAGGCCGTGTTCAACGACATCGCCGTGGGCGCGGTCAAGATCGGGATGCTCGGCGGCCCGCCCGCCATCGACGCGGTTGCCGGCGCGCTGGCCGGGCGCGGCGTGCCTGTCGTGCTCGACCCGGTGATGGTGGCGAAATCGGGCGATGCGCTGCTGGCGGATGATGCCGTCGCCGCGCTGGCCGGGGCGCTCGCCCTGGCCGATATCCTCACGCCGAACCTGCCCGAAGCGGCGCGCCTTCTGGGCGCCGAGGTCGCCACGGACGGGGAGATAATGGCCGATCAGGGGCGCGCGCTGATGACGCTGGGGCCGCGCGCGGTGCTGATGAAGGGCGGGCATGGCGGCGGCGCGCGTTGCGTGGATCTGCTCGTGCGCGCCGAGGGCGTGACCCGCTTCGAGGCCCCCCGCCTCGCCACCCGAAACACCCACGGCACGGGCTGCACCCTGTCGGCGGCGATCGCTGCCGAGCTTGCCAAGGGGCGCGGCACCGAGGACGCGGTGCGCGCCGCGCATGGCTATCTGCAGGGGGCGCTTGCCGCGGCGGATGGGCTAACCATCGGGGGCGGGCACGGGCCGGTGCATCACTTTCACGCGGTGTGGGCCGATGGCTGAGGTCACGATCCTCGGCGCCGGGGTGGCCGGGCTGTGCGTGGCGAGCGAGCTTGCCGGGCGCGGGGTGGCGCTGCGCGTGATCGATCCGGCGGGCGGGCCCGGCGCGCAGGGTTGTTCCTGGTGGGCCGGCGGGATGCTGGCGCCCGATTGCGAGGGCGAGACCGCCGAGGAGCCGGTGATCCGGCTCGGCCGCGAGGCCGCCGATTGGTGGGCGCAGCGCACTGCCGTGACGCGCGCCGGATCGCTGGTGATCGCCCCGGCGCGCGATCGCGGCGAGCTCGACCGCTTCGCCCGGCGCACGCGCGGGCACGAGAGCGTCGACGCCACCGCGCTGGAGCCGGACCTGCCATCGCACACCGCGCTGCATTTCCCTGCCGAGGCGCATCTCGATCCGCGCGCCGCACTCGGGGACCTCCTGCGCGGGCTCGCGGCGCGCGGCGTCGCGGTCGGGTCGGCTGGCACGCCGCGCGGCACGGTGATCGACTGCCGCGGCCTTGCGGCGCGCGATGCGCTGCCCGATCTGCGCGGCGTGCGCGGCGAGATGCTGCTGCTGCGCAGCCGCGACGTGGCACTGTCGCGCCCGGTGCGGCTGCTGCATCCGCGCCACCCGATCTACGTCGTGCCGCGCGGCGACGGGGTGTTCATGCTCGGCGCGACGCAGATCGAGACGGACGCGACGGGCCCTGTCACGGCGCGCGCGCTTCTGGAGCTTCTGTCGGCGGCCTATGCGCTGCATCCGGCCTTCGCCGAGGCCGAGGTGATCGAGACTGGCGCCGATGCGCGCCCGGCCTTCGCCGACAACCTGCCGCGGATTCGCCGCCACGGCGATGTGATTCATGTCAACGGCCTGTTTCGCCACGGCTTTCTGCTTGCACCCGCGCTGGCGCGGATGGTGGCGGAACTCGTGACCGAAGGCCGGATACCGGAGGTGATGGATGAGGATCGAGATCAACGGCACGCCGCAAGAGGTTGAGGCCGACACGCTCGACGCGGTGCTCGAGGAGCTCGGCCACCCGCACGAGAGCGTGGCCACAGCGCTCAACGGCGAGTTCGTCGCGCGCGGCGAGCGCGGCGCCGCGCGGCTGCGCGAGGGCGACCGCGTCGAGGTGCTGGCGCCGATGAAGGGAGGCTGAGATGGCCGCGTTCTACGGCGTGACGCTTGACAGCCCGATGATGCTGGGCACCGCGCAATACCCCTCGCCGAAGGTCCTGGCCGATGCCTTCGCCGCCTCGGGGGCGGGGGTGGCGACGGTCTCGCTGCGCCGCGAGGCGGGCGGCGGGCAGGATTTCCGCGCCCTCGTCGAGGGGCTCGGCGTGCGCGTGCTGCCTAACACGGCGGGCTGTCACTCCGTCAAGGAGGCCGTGACCACGGCGCAGATGGCGCGCGAGCTTTTCGGGACCGCCTGGATCAAGCTCGAGGTGATCGGCCATGCCGACACGCTGCAGCCCGACCCGTTCGGGCTGGTCGAGGCCGCGCGCATCCTCTGCGCCGAGGGCTTCGAGGTCTTTCCCTACACCACCGAGGACCTGGTGCTCGCCGAGCGGCTTCTGCAGGCGGGCTGCGGGGTGCTGATGCCCTGGGGTGCGCCGATCGGCACCGGACTCGGGCTCAACAACCGCTACGGGCTGCGCAGCCTGCGCGCGCAGTTTCCCGAGGTGCCGATGGTGATCGATGCCGGGCTCGGCATGCCCTCGCAGGCCGCCGAGGCGATGGAGATGGGGTATGACGCGATCCTGCTCAACACCGCCGTCGCGAAGGCGGGCGACCCGGCGGCGATGGCGCGCGCCTTCGCCATGGCCGCCGAGGCCGGGCGGCTCGCGCGCGGGGCCGACCCGATGGCGCCGCGCGACATGGCCGCGCCGTCCACGCCGCTGATCGGAAAGGCCTGGCTCGAATGACCCTGCCGCGCTTCTATCCCATCTTCGACTCCGCCGACTGGCTGGAGCGGATGCTGCCGCTCGGGGTGCGTTTCGTGCAGCTGCGCATCAAGGACCGGCCCGAGGCCGAGACCCGCGCCGAGATCCGCCGGGGAATCGCGCTGGCGCGCGCCCATGGCGCGGCGCTTGTGATCAACGATCACTGGCGCGCCGCGATCGACGAGGGCGCGGACTGGGTCCATCTCGGGCAGGAGGACCTTTTCGAGGCCGACACCGGCGCATTGCGCGCGCACGGCATCCGGCTCGGGCTGAGCACCCATGACGACGCCGAGCTCGACCGCGCGCTCGCGCATGCGCCCGACTACATCGCCCTCGGCCCGGTCTGGCCGACGATCCTCAAGGCGATGAAATGGGACCCGCAGGGGCTCGGCCGCGTCACCGAATGGAAGCGGCGCATCGGCTCCACGCCGCTTTGCGCCATCGGCGGCATGACGCCCGAGCGCGGGCGTGCCGCCATCGCCGCCGGGGCGGATCTCGTCTCGGTGGTTACCGACATCACGCTCAATGACGACCCGCAGGCCCGGGTGCGCGAGTGGATCGACACGCTGGAGAAGACGCCATGACCCATCCCGATTACGGGCAAGCCTTCGCCGCCTGGCGCGACGCCGCCGGGGCGGACTGGGACGCCTATACCCGCCACGCCTTCGTCGAGGGGCTGGCCGACGGCACGTTGCCGCGCGCGAATTTCCTGTTCTACCTGCGCCAGGATTACGTCTTCCTGCGGCATTTTTCACGCGCCTGGGCGCTCGCCGCGGCGAAGGCGGATCGCATGGCCGAGATGACGGCCTGCGCGGCCACGCTGCACGCGCTCGTGCATCACGAGATGCCGCTGCATATCCGCATCTGTGCCGCCGAAGGCATCAGCGAGGCCGATCTCGAGGCGACGCGCGAGGCGCCCGAAAACCTCGCCTATACGCGCTATGTGCTCGAGTCCGGTTATTCGGGCGATTTTCTGGACCTGATGGCCGCGCTCGCGCCCTGCGTGCTCGGCTACGGCGAGATCGGCGCGCGGCTGAAGGGCGCGGATGGCCCCTATCGCGACTGGATCGAGACCTATGGCGGCGAGGAGTATCAGGATCTGTGCCGCGAGGTGGGGGGCCTGATCGATGGGGGGCTGGAGCACCGGCTCGGTCCGCGATGGGCGCAGCTGCCGCGCTGGACGATGCTCACGCAACGCTTCGCCACCGCGACACGGCTGGAGATCGGCTTCTGGCAGATGGGGTTGCGCGGCGACGGGGCCGCGCCCGCCGCATGACGGGCGGCGCGCTCTGGCCTCTTGAAGTCGCATGTTCGAGGAGCGCAAAACCGGTCCCCACTTTTGCGCAACATGCTCTGGCCTCTTGAAGTCGCATGTCCGAGGAGCGCAAAACCGGTCCCCACTTTTGCGCGACATGCTCTATGGCGCGGCCTGCGGATCGTTCTCCAGTGCGATGGGCGTTCCGTGCGGTGTCGCCCGCGCCGCGCGCGCCCAGGCCTCGGCGAGGGCGGCGATTTCGCCGGCCTCTGCCACGCCGCGCGCCTGCAGCACCCGCTCCAGCGCGGCGACCCAGCGCGTGTAGTAATCCGCCCCGTCGGCGCGCGCAGTCGCGCACGCCAGCTCGGCGCCCAGCGCCTCGGTCCACTCCGCCCAGGTGAAGAGCCCGCGCCGATGCAGCGCGACCACCATGGCGAAGGCCTGCGCCTGCCAGGGGGCGTCGAACGGGGCCTCGGGCGCGGGATCAGGCGGGCTCAAGGTAGCTCTCCCAGGCATCGACGCAGATTTGCAGCCCCGGCTCCGCATCGGGGCCCCAAAGCGCCGCGCCATCGAACACCACCGTGTAGAGATGCTCGGGCGCCTCGCCCTGCCCGTGCGCGTGGCTGTCCGGCAGCACGAAGCCGCCATGCGCCGCCTCGACCGTGCCGACATGCCCGCGCACATAGCGCGGCAGGCGCGTATGGCCCCGCGGATGCATGATCCGCGCGCGCACCCGGTCGCCGGGCGCGAAGCGCGCCGCGGGGGCGACGGGCCGGTCGCAGGGCCCGCCCCGCGCCAGCGCGGCGGGCACATCTGCCGCGTGCAGGGCGGGGGCCGCGTCACCGCGCACGGCGGTGCCGGCCTCGAGCTCGGCGCGGGTGACTACCCCGTGGTGCAGAAGCAGCGCCTCGAGCCCGCGCAGCCAGATCTCGAAGTAGCTGGCATTGTAGTAGATCGCCGGGTGCAGGCTCTCGCGCGCATGCCGGCTCGCATCGATCGACCAGAGCCCCATCGCCCCCGCGCACAGCACCAGCCCGAGCACGCGGCGCTCCCAGTCTTCGTGCAGCGCCGCGTCATTGGCGCGCGGATCGACGGGGCCGAAGCCCATCTGCCCGCCGAGATCCTGCGGCCCGTTCATGCCGGTTCCAGCGCGCGCGCGGTCCCGATCATCGCGTCGCGCGTCACCAGATCCGTGAGCGCTGCCTCGTCCCAGCCCTCGGTGCCCGCGGGCCGCATCGGCACCACCAGGTAGCGCAGCTCGGCCGTCGAATCCCACACCCGGATCGTCATGCTGTCGGGCAGGGTCAGCCCGAATTCGGCGAGCACCTCGCGCGGCGCCATCACCGCGCGGCTGCGATAGGCCGGCGCCTTGTACCAGCCCGGCGGCAGCCCCAGAACCGGCCACGGATAGCACGAGCACAGCGTGCACACGACGAGGTTGTGGGTCTGCGGGGTGTTGAAGACGGCGCGCATATGCTCGCCCTGGCGGCCCGAAAAGCCCATCGCAGCGATCGCGGCGGTGGCGTCGCGGCGCAGCCGGTCGGCGAAATCGGGATCGGCCCAGGCGCGGGCGACGACGCGCGCGCCGTTGCGGGGACCGACGCGGTGCTCGTAGGTGTCGATGATCGCGTCGATCGCGGCCGGGTCGATCAGCCCCTTGCGCGTGAGCACCGTCTCGAGCGCGCGCAGCCGCGCCTCCATCGGGTCGAGCTCGTTGTCGTGATCATGCGGCATCGGCGCCTCCCCGCGCCATTGTGCACAGCGCGCGCAGCGCCGCAAGGCCTGCCCCGCACGCGCGAAATTGACAGCCATCGGCGCCACGTGCCAAGCCATGCGCGATGGTTGAGCACGCGGATGGACAGACGATGCGCAAGAGCGCCGCGGCAAGCCCCCGCCCCGCGGCGGGGGCATGGTCGTGGACCTTGTGATCCGGGTCCTGCTTTTCGCCGTGGCGGGGTATGCCGCGATCATCGCGCTGCTCGCCGGGCTGCAGACGCGGCTGCTGTTTCCCGCATGGATGGTCCCGGCCGAGGAGTCGCTTCCGGCCGGGGCGGAGGAGCTGAGCGTGACGGCGGCGGACGGGGTGACGCTACGCGGCGCCTACCTGCCGGGGGCGGATGCCGAGGCGCCGCTCCTGCTGGGCTTTGGCGGCAATGCCTGGAGCGCGGTCGCGGTCGCGCAGACCCTGCGGCGCATCTTTCCCGACCACCCCGTCGCCGCGCTCGACTATCGCGGCTATGGCCGAAGCGAAGGCCGCCCCTCCGCCTCGGCGATCATGGACGACGCCGAGGCGATCTTCGACAATGTCGAAGCGCGGGCACCCGGCGGCATCGTTCCGGTGGGCATCAGCATCGGCACCGGCCCCGCCGCGCGGATCGCCGCCGCGCGTGATCCGCGCGGGGCGGTCCTCGTCACCCCCTTCGACAGTCTCGCGGCCGTCGCCCGCGACGTCTATCCTTGGGCGCCGGTGCGGCTGCTGTTTCGCCACGAGATGCCCGTGGCCGAGATGCTCGAAGGGACCGAAACGCCGCTCGCGCTGATCGTTGCGGGCAATGACGAAGTTATCCCCGCCGCACGCAGCCGCGCGCTGCACGAGGCGCTGCCCGACTCGGTGCCGATGACGACGATCGAGGAGGCCGGGCATAACGACCTGCACGGCGATCCGCGCTTCGCCACCGAGCTGCGCGCCGCGCTCGACGCCGTCACCGGCGCGGATGACTGATCGCGGCGCCGCGATTCAGCCCTTCGAAACCAGTTCTGCGCCCCATGCTTGCCGCCCGGCGGCCCCGGCGCGACAGTCGCGCCCCAAGAACAGACAGGGCGTGAGAATGATCACTTTCAACCCTGCGCCGGATCGCGCAGTCGTCGAGCGGCACTCGCCCCTTGTCGCGTCGTTTCTCGCCCTGATCGCGCGCGCGGCGCGGCCCGAGGGGCTGGCGCTGACGCGGACGGGCCGCTTCGGCCGCGCCGTGATCGCCGAGGCCGCAGCGCGGTTTCCCTTCCCCGGCTTCGGCGCGCATGACCTCGCCGCGCGCTCCCCTGCCCCCAGCGAGCGTGATGTTCCGCCGCTCGCGGTGCTGCGCGCGCTGATGCTCGAGCTCGGGCTCGCACGGGCGACGGGGCGGCGCCTGATCGCGACGGAGGCGGGCGCCGCGCTCGGCGCTGACCCGTCGCGCGCCTTCACGACGCTCGTGCCGGCGCTGCTGTTCGGCGCGGCGCATGCGCACGAAACCGGCACGGCGCTGCCCGGCGACTGGCGGCTCTTCCTCGCCGTGGTGAATGCAGAGGCCGCGGAGGGAATGAGTGCCTACGCCTTTGCCGCGTCGCTCTACGGCACCGACGACACGGAACCGGCGCTGCGGCTTTTCGAAAGCGTGCTGCGCCCGCTGGGCTGGACGGGGCTGCTCACGCCGCCGCCGCGCACGGCGATGCTCGCGCACGCGTTTCGCCTGACACCTTTGTGGCACGACGCGGTGCAGCTGTCGCGCGACGCGGGCGCCGACAATGTGGTGCCGATGCGTACGCCCTGAGCGGCGCGGCTACCTTGCGTTCATGAGGCTGCGCATTTCGCGCTCGCCGGCGGCGAATTCGTCGCGGTCGACGACGCCGTCGTCATTGGCATCCACCCGGTCGAAGACCAGCTGCGCGCCGAGCGTCGCCGCCCGATCCGGCCCAAGATGCCGCATCGCCGAGAGCACCATGCCGAGCTCGCCCGATCCGATCGCGCCGCCCGTATCGAGCTCCCCGATCAGTCCTTCCGCCTCGCGCAGCGCTTGCGTTTCGGCATCGGGGCCGAAGCGGCTGCGAAACTGCCCGCGCTGCGTATCGACATAGGCCATCCACTCGCCGCGCGTGATGACGCCGTCACCGTCGGCGTCGATCTCGTCGAAGGAGGGCACAGACTGCGCTCCGGCCGGCACCGCCAGCACCGCCACGAGCATCCCTGCCCAGACCCGTTTCATCCGTCCCATCCAGCCCGTCCCCATCCGTGGTTGCGCGCCGCCGCGCCTCGCCGCGTCACACTGCCCGCAGCGGCGCGCGCGCGCGATCACGTTTTCGCGCGCGCCGCGTTGCGAGGGGCGGTCCGGCGGAACGCTGCCGAAAGGGCTTTACACCGTGCGTCAATCGGCACACCATATGTTGGGGCGATCTTACGCGAATACTGCCTTGATAGTATCCCGCGCAGCGTCTTGTGGGGCCGATCCCCACGGAACCGACATGAGAGGGGACCCGGCCATGCCCGTCACCGACACGCTGCACGCTCAGGACGATCTGCTGCATCCGATCGACCTCGTCGAGGCCCTCGCGCAACAGCACGAGTGGGCCTTCGACCGCCTCGCGGACGATCAGATCGCGATGGAGGTCGAGGGGCAATGGCGCACCTACGCCATTACGCTGGCCTGGTCGGCCCGCGACGAGACGCTGCGGCTGATCTGCACCTTCTCGGTCGAACCGCCCGCGCACCGGCTCGGTGCATTGCTCACGCTGCTCAACGGCGTCAATGAACGCTGCTGGGACGGCGCCTTCACCTATTGGGACGAGCAGGGGCTGATGGTCTGGCGCTACGGGCTCGTGCTCGATGGCGGGCAGATGGCCGCGCCGGGCCAGATCGACCGCATGATCGCCGCCGCCGTCGAGGGTAGCGAGCGGTTCTACCCGGCGTTTCAACTCGTCGCCTGGTCCGATCAGGACGCCGAGGCGGCGTTGCAGGTGGCGATCGGGCGCACCTATGGCCGGGCCTGACGCGCAGGAGGGGGCATGACCTTCGACGATATCAACCGGCGCGGCATCGTGCTTCTGGGATGCGGCAAGATGGGATCAGCAATGCTGCAGGGCTGGCTCGATCGCGGGCTCGATCCGGGCGCGGTGTGGGTGCGCGACCCGAACCCGTCGGACTGGCTGCGCGGGCTCGGCGTGCATCTCGACGAGCCCGACCCGGCGGCGCCCGCGGTCGTGCTCGTAGCCGTGAAGCCGCAGATGATGGATGACGCGCTGCCCGGCGTTGCGGCGCATGGCGGCGGCGGCACGCTCTTCGTCTCGATCGCCGCCGGCACGCCGATCGCGCGCCTCGAGGCGGCGCTCGGGGCCGGCACGCCGATCGTGCGCGCGATGCCCAACACCCCGGCCGCGATCGGGCGCGGCATCACGGCGCTGATCGGCAACGCGCATGTGGGCGAGCCCGGGCTGGCGTTGTGCGAGACGCTGCTGGCCGCCGTGGGCGAGACGGTGCGCCTTGACCTTGAGGGCCAGATGGACGCGGTGACCGGCGTGTCGGGCTCGGGGCCGGCCTATGTGTTTCACATGATCGAGGCGCTCGCCGCCGCCGGGGAGGCCGAGGGGTTGGCGCCGGACCTCGCGATGCAGCTCGCTGCGGCGACGGTGTCGGGCGCGGGCGCGCTCGCCGCCGAATCGGGCGACAGCCCGGCGCGGCTGCGCGAGAATGTGACCAGCCCCGCGGGCACCACGGCGGCGGGGCTCGCGGTCCTCATGGACGAGACCGACGGCCTTGCCCCGCTGATGCGGCGCACCGTGGCCGCGGCGGCGGCGCGGGCGCGCGAACTCGGCGGCTGAGCGGGCTTGCCACGGGCGCGGCGCTGAGCAAGGATGCGGAATCATCACGGGGCCGCCATGACCGACACGATCAGCTTCGACGACTTCCTTCGGGTCGATATCCGCGCCGGGCGCATCACCCGCGCCGAGCCCTTCCCCGAGGCCCGCAAGCCGTCCTACCGGCTGTGGCTTGATTTCGGCCCGCAGATCGGCGAGCGACGCAGTTCCGCGCAGATCACCGAGCATTACGCCCCCGATGACCTCGTCGGCCGGCAGGTCCTCGCGGTGGTGAATTTCCCGCCGCGCCAGATCGGGCCGATGCGCTCCGAGGTGCTGGTGCTGGGGCTGTCGGATGAAGATGGCGCGGTCGTGCTGGTCGCCCCCGAGCGCGCGGTGCCCGACGGGGCGCGGCTGCACTGATGGCGCGGCTTCTGATCACCCGCCCGCTGCCCGACGCCGTGCTCGACGCCGCGCGCGCGCATCACGACGTCACCGCCCGCGACAGCACCGGCCCTCTCGACTCGGCCGAGCTCGACGGCGCGCTCAGCGATTACGACGCGGTGCTGGCGACGCTCGGCGACGCCTTCTCGGCGGACGTCTTCGCGCGCGCCGGGACGCCGCGCTGCAGGGTGATCGCCAATTTCGGCGTGGGCTACAACCACATCGACGCGGCGGCCGCCCGGAACGCTGGTGTCACCGTCACCAACACCCCGGGCGTCGTCACCGATGCGACCGCCGACATCGCGCTCACGCTCATCCTGATGAGCGCGCGCCGCGCCGCCGAGGGCGAGCGGCTGGTGCGGGCGGGCGACTGGACCGGCTGGCACCCGACGCAGATGCTCGGCCTGCATGTCACCGGAAAGACGGTGGGAATCGTCGGCATGGGGCGCATCGGCAAGGCCATCGCGCGGCGCTGCCATCACGGTTTCGACATGGATGTGGTGTTTCACAACCGCTCGCGCGTCGAGGATCCCGGCGTTCCCGCCCGCCAGCTCGAAACGCTGCACGAGGTCATGGCGGCGGCGGATATCGTCGTGGCAGCGGTGCCCGGCGGCGCGGCCACGCATCACCTGATCGACGCGCAGGCCATCGCCGCGATGCGTCCGGAGGCGTATCTCGTCAATATCTCGCGCGGCGACGTGATCGACGAGGCCGCCCTGATCGCAGCGCTCGAAACCGGGCGCATCGCCGGCGCCGGACTCGACGTCTATGAGCGCGAGCCCGAGGTGCCCGCGCGGCTGCGCGCGCTCGACAACGCGGTGCTGCTGCCGCATCTCGGCACCGCCGCGCTCGAGGTTCGTACCGCGATGGGGATGATGGCGCTCGACAATCTCAATGCCGTGCTCGACGGCGCGGAGCCGCCGAACAAGGTCTGAAATCAGGGACCTGCGCGCCCGGCTTCAGAGATTGCTCAAAGCATGCCCTTGCGCGGGTTCTGCGGATCGCGCGGCTCCCAGCGCTCGAGGAAGGCCGTAAGCTCCGGGTCCTCCTTCTCGGGCAGGGTCACATGCAGGCGCACATACTGGTGCCCGCGCCGGCCGGTCTTGCGGTTGCGGATACCCTTGTCGCGCAGGCGCAGAACCTTGCCGGTGCTCGATCCCTTAGGCACCGTCAGCGTCACCGGCCCGGCGATCGTCGGCACCTCGATCTTCGCGCCGAGCCCCGCTTCCTTGAGTGTCACAGGCACAGCGACATGAATGTCGTCGCCCTTGCGCTCGAAGAAGGGGTGCGGCTTCACGCGCAGTTCCACGAGCGCGTCGCCCGCATCTCCGCCGCCCATCCCGGCACCGCCCTGCCCCTTCAGGCGCAGCGTCTGCCCGTCCTCGGCGCCCTCGGGGATGCGCACCCGCAGGGTCTTGCCCTCGGGCAGCGTGATGGTCTGGATCGCGCCATTGGCGGCCTCGAGAAAGCCGATATCGAGCTTGTAGGCCGCATCCGCACCGCGCGCGCGCACGCCGCGCCCGCCGCCGAAGCCACCCCCGAAGGCGCCGCCGAACGGCCCGCCCCCGCCGCCGAAGGCGCGGGTGAAGAAGGATTCGAGGTCCTCGGCGTCGCCACCGCTGAAACCGCCCGCCGCACCGCGCTGAAATCCCGCGCCCGGCCCGGCGCCGGAGGCCCCGGCAAAGTCGCGGTAGAAATGCTGGCGCGGCTGTTCGGCTCCGCTGGCGTCGATCTCGCCGGCGTCGAAGCGCCGCCGCTGCTCGGGGTCGGCGAGCAGATCATGGGCGGCGGAAATCTCGGAGAATATCTCCGCGGCCTTCGGGTTGTCCGGGTTGAGATCCGGGTGATGCTTGCGCGTGAGCTTGCGAAACGCGCGCTTGATGTCGTCCTGCGACGCGGATCGGTCGAGTCCGAGTGTCTTGTACGGGTCCTTCATGGGCACTGTCCATTGCTTCCCCGGCGCCGCAACGGCGCCGCGCTTGTCCTGCGAGGTTGCCCATTAGGTATGTGCTGCGCCCCCATGCGCAAGATGTCGCCGATGGATCGGCCGCTCAGGCCGCGGCGGTGGCCTCCTGCGCGGCGCCGCGCAGCCGCGCCACCATCGCGCGCAGCCCGTTCGAGCGCTGCGCCGAGAGATGCTCCTGAAGGCCGAGTCGCGCGAGTTCGGCCGGCGCGTCGATCTCGACGACCTCACCGACGCTGCGCCCGCCGTAAAGCGTGTGCAACACCGCGATCAGGCCGTTGACAATCATCGCGTCGCTCTCGCCCTGGAAGTCGAAACGCGCCTCGGGTCCGGCGCCGTCGATCCGCGGCACGATCCAGACCTGGCTGGCGCAGCCATCGACCTTGGTCGCCGGCACCCGCAGCGCCGCGTCGAGCGGCTCCATCGCCTTGCCCAGCTCGATGACATGGCGGTAGCGATCCTCCCAGTCATCGAGGAATTCGAACGTCTCGACCAGCTCTTCGAAGTCTTCGCGTGCCACGCTGCCCTCCTGCTCTGGGGCGAAACCTAGGCGCGCGGGCCACAAACGTCCAGAGTCGCGCGCGGGCGGCTTTTCATGGGCGGCGCTTTGGGCTAGGCCTGCGGGCAAGCAAACGGGGGTCCGTGATGAAGAAGGCAGTGCTCGCAGTGACCCTGCTGGCCCTTGGAGGGTGCGGCGGCTTCGGAGATTCGCGGGCGAACCCGCTGAACTGGTTCGGATCCGACCCGGACGCCGCGGCGCAGGCCCAGCGCCCGGCCGAGGGCCGCCTCGTGCCCGAGGGCGGCTATCAGTGGGACCGCGACGATCGCGAGGCCGTGGGCCGGATCTCGGAGATGGAGATCCATCCGGTGCGCGGCGGCGCGGTGGTGCGCGCGGCGAGCGTGCCGCCCGAGCAGGGCTGGTCGCAGGCCGCGCTCGTGCCAGAGAACCAGGGGGTGCCGGAGGGCGGCGTGCTCACGCTGCGCTTTGCCGCCTCGCCGCCGCCGCAGGCGATCCGGGTGGGGCGCGAGTCCTCGCGCGAGATCACCGCCGCGATCCATCTCGAAGCGCGCGATCTCTCCGGCGTGCGCGAGATCGTCGTGGTCGGTGACGAAAACAGGATGAGCGCCCGGCGCTGACTCACAAGGCGATCACCGCGATACGCCCGGCGCGCGTTCCGAGGGCGATTTCGCCGCGGCACAGGCGCAACGCGTCGTCACCGAAGACCTCCCTGCGCCAGCCCGCCAGCGCCGGCAGATCGCGCATCCCTCCCGCAATCGCGTCGAGATCGGCCGCGCTCGCGATGAGCTTGGCGGCGACGCCCGACTCCTCGGACTTGGTCTTGAGCAACACCCGCAGGAGATCGGCCAGCGCCGGATCGACATCGAGCTGCGCGCGCCCGTTCTCGGCCACGGGGTGGTCCTCCGGCGGCGCCTCCTGCCCGGTCCTGACCGCATTCAGGATACCCTCCGCGATCGCCCCGCGCCGCGCATCGCGCTGCAACAGCCGCGACCGGGCGAGCGCATCCTGCGACGTCGGCTTGGTCGAGGCCAGCTCGAGCAGCGCATCATCCTTGAACACCCGGCTGCGCGGGATGTCGTTCGACTGCGCGTATTCCTCGCGAAAGCGCGCGAGTTCGCGCACGACGGACAGGAACCTGCCCGAATTCGTCCGCGTCTTGACCCGCATCCACGCTGTCGCCGGATCGACTACATAGGTCGCCGGATCCGTCAGCGTGCGCAGTTCCTCCTCGACCCATTCGGTGCGCCCCGTGGTGCGGATCTGTTCGGACAGCACCTCGTAGATCACCCGCAGATGCGTCACATCGGCGAGCGCGTAGGCCTTCTGCGCATCCGAGAGCGGCCGGCGCGCCCAGTCGGTGAAGCGCGAGGTCTTGTCGAGCGCGGCCTTGGCGACCTTGCGCACCAGCGTCTCGTAACCGACCTGCTCGCCGAAGCCGCACACCATCGCCGCGACCTGCGTATCGAAAAGCGGGCGCGGGAAGACCCCGCCCTGGATATAGAAGATCTCCAGATCCTGGCGCGCGGCGTGCAGCACCTTCACGGTGCTCTCGTCGCGAAACAGATCAAAGAGCGGATCGAGCGAGATATCCCCCTCGATCGGATCGACGAGCACCGCCTCGCCGTCGCCGGGCAGCGCCATCTGGATCAGGCAGAGCCTCGCGTAATAAGTCCGCTCGCGGATGAACTCGGTATCGATGGTGACGTAGGCGCCCTCGCGGGCGGCGTCGCAGAATCGGGCGAGATCCTCGGTCGTGGTAATCGTGCGCATATGCCTTCCGGTAACCTGCATGGCCGCGCCGGGGCGCGCCTTGGTGATAGGCAATCGCGGGAGCGAATGAAACCCCCGGCCTCAAGGCAGGAAGAGCACCTCCCGGTTGCCCTCGGCCACCCGGCGCAGCACCGCCGGATAGAGCCGGTGCTCCATCTCGCGCACCCGCGCCGCGAGCGTCTCGACCGTGTCGCCGGGCCGCACCGGCACCCGCCCCTGCCCCAGCGTGGGCCCGTCATCGAGCGCGGCGGTGACCTCATGGACGGTGCAGCCCGCCTCGGACTCGCCAGCCGCCAGCGCGCGCGCATGGGTGTCGAGTCCACGATATTTCGGCAGAAGCGACGGATGAATATTGAGCATCCGCCCCGAGAAGGTCGCCATGAAGGGCGGCGACAGAACCCGCATGAACCCCGCCAGCGCGACCAGGTCCGGCCGCGCCGCCCGCAGCGCGACCATCATCGCCGCCTCGAAGCCGGCACGGTCGACATGGGCGCGGTGATCGACGACGCGGGTTGCGATGCCGAGGGCGCGAGCACGCTCCAGCCCCGGCGCCGCGGGCTCGTTCGACAACACGAGCACCGGCCGCGCCGGGTGATCGCCGGTCATGCTCTCGGCGAGCGCGACCATGTTCGACCCGGCCCCCGAAAGCAGGATGGCGACCCGCTTCAAGACAGCTCGCCCAGGTATCGCACCCCAGTGCCGCGCACGACCGTTCCGAGCCGGATGACCTGCTCGCCCGCCGCCTCGAGCAGCGCGGCGAGCGCCTCCGCCCGATCCGGCGCGACGGCCGCCACGAGGCCGACTCCCGCGTTGAAGGTCGTAACAAGGTCCACCGTGTCGAGCCCGCCCGCCGCGCGCAGCCACGCGAACACCGGCGGCAGCCGCCACGCCCCGAGGTCAATCTCGGCGCCGAGCCCCTCGGGCAGGATGCGCGGCAGGTTCTCGGTCAGCCCGCCGCCGGTGATGTGGGCGAGCCCGTGCACGCCGCCGGACCGGATCGCGTTGAGCGCCGGGCGCACATAGAGCCGAGTCGGGCGCAGGAGCTCTTCGCCCAGCGCGGCGTCCGCGAACGGCGCCGCCGCATCCCAGCCGAGCCCGACCTGCGCGACGATCCGGCGCACCAGCGCATAGCCGTTCGAATGCACCCCGTCCGAACCGAGCCCGAGCAGCACATCGCCCGCACCGACCCCGTCGGGCAGCGCCGTACCGCGCTCCATCGCGCCCACGGCGAAGCCGGCAAGGTCGAAATCGCCGGGCGCATACATTCCCGGCATCTCCGCCGTCTCGCCCCCGATCAGCGCGCACCCCGCCGCCGCGCAACCCTCCGCGATGCCCTCCACCACCGGAGCGGCCGCATCGACGGAGAGCTTGCCGGTGGCGAAATAGTCGAGGAAAAACAGCGGCTCGGCCCCCTGGCAGACGAGATCGTTGACACACATCGCCACGAGGTCGATGCCGATCGTGTCGAGCCGCCCGGTATCGATGGCGATGCGCAGCTTGGTCCCGACCCCGTCGGTGGCAGCGACCAGGATCGGGTCCGAAAACCCCGCCGCGCGTGGATCGAACAGCGCCCCGAAGCCGCCCAGCCCGGCCATGGTGCCGGGCCTTTGCGTGCGCGCCGCGGCGGGCTTGATCCGCTCGACGAGCCGCGCGCCCGCATCGATATCGACACCGGCCGCGCGGTAGCCCGACTCGCCGCGATTTCCGTTCACCATCGCCTTGCCCCCCGGTCTCGCCGCGCCTTAGACGATCCCCCGCCCTTACGCAACGCCGGCCCTGCTTGACGCAGCCGGTAGCGCCCACTAAGCAGTTCGCGGCGCGGGCCCGTAGCTCAACTGGTTAGAGCAGAGCGCTCATAACGCTTTGGTTGGGGGTTCGAGTCCCTCCGGGCCTACCACGATTTCAATGACTTAGTTCAAAAATACGGTATTCTCAGGGGTTCAATGAACCTTCGCTCGACATGATAGCTTCATCTGTCCCTGCGGAAAATGGCGTACGTCATTGAAAATACGATATTTTAAGCTCTCGATGCGACAATACGCTTGTTGCGGGAAGGTTCCGGAGCCATGCCTCGGAAACTGTCCTGATGCACCAAGATCGCTGTGATCGGCCCCCGCCGGGTAGTCCAGTCGGAATGTTAGTGCATCACTGGTCTCTGGGCCAGCGGGGGCGTGGCCGTCGCAGCGTTTTGAGTTGGCGCAGACGGCCACGCGGCGAGCGCCGGAACGAAGACCTCGGGGCCGGGGGGCTGTAGCTGA
>LFCJ01000344.1_pt1 | contig 28031 bp, 12 predicted proteins | sample 643141 | NCBI WGS metagenome assembly LFCJ01 (sample SAMN03766243, study PRJNA286221) | soda lake metagenome | biome: soda lake; feature: Kulunda steppe; material: water; isolation source: sample B1-Br-g2 brine of Lake Bitter-1 | place: Russia: Kulunda steppe | collected 2010-07
ATGATCAAGAGAGTCGACTCTATCGGCAGCAATGAACGCGTTGTCTAAAGAATGCGATTAAAAGATGGGCTACTTGGTGTGCATCAATCCGATTTAGACGCGATGTTCATGAGGTTCTAATCAAGTTGGAGCATAACTCGATTACAGCTGGTTAATCATGTTGTCTACCCCACTCATTTTCCCTTAAATATAAGCCAACAACCCTTAGACAATGTCATATGGCAGATATTGAAATATTAGATGATGCTGACGCTTATCCATATTCCTCACACATATTAATTAACTGTCACAAATTAGAGTTAGGTGATTTGCTATTAGTATTCGATGATTCAGAAAGTTCAATAATCTACTCTGCAGAACAGGTATATGGTTTTACTTGGGATTCTGTTATCACTCATGTTGTTGACAGCGTTGTTCCTGCTGAATCCCATGATGTGAACTCACTTGGTGACAAACTCGGCAATGGGGAGGTGGCGATTGCTCATAAGTGGGAACAAAATTGTTACCGCTCAGGTGAAGATACAGTCAGACGGATTTCACTATATCGCAATTTCCACCAGGATGGATGGCAACCAATCGTCGTTGATGAAACTCGAGATCTACTTCATACAGACTTTACATCGCAAAACCTCCTGCTTTGCAAAGATGTGTCCGAAATGATTGATAAATTGTATCTTACACCGCCTGAATCCAATCTCGAAGCAGAAGGATTGCGGAACACATTGCTCAATGCAGGTGTTAAAGAAAGTGCACTGCCGTCAACAGATAACCACTCGCTCAAAGCTTTCGATGAACAATAATTGTATGATAAGTACAGACTATATTGGCAGTGTAAGACAATAGTTCTCAATCTTGGGTGCCAGCGATATCACTTGTGCTTTCCGCTCTAGCTCCTGTCGACGCTTCTCAATCCGTTCTTCTAGCTTTGAGAGCCGGTCTCGCTGGCCACGAATGGCGATGTCCATGTTATCGCCTGCCTCGGCTTTGCGTTGGTAGTTCCCTATGAACTGCTCAATCCGGTCACGTTCGGCTTCGGCATACGCTTCGAGATCGTCGAGTTCCTCCTGTGTTTCTTCGTGTCTCCGCTCTTGGAGGTCATCTCGAAGCAACGAGAGTTGCTGGCTGATATATTGGTCGGCAGCTGACCGCATCTCATCTTCGTGTTCAAGCAGGCCACGCACTGTACCCTCATCAGGTGAGCCCTTGATTGTGTCTCCTTCAATGACCCGTCGACCAAGCCGTTGTTGTGGATCTTGATGCGTTATATCGACAAATACAGAGATGATCTCTTCACGGATCACTTCCCCCTTCCCGTCTTCAAATGTCACACGGTAGCTGTAGGTGATTCCAGGTTCGTCGACGAAGGGGAGTAGCTTGAGCCCGACAGTGCCTTTCTCGCTGTCCAGAACCTGGTGCATGAGTTTCTGGACGAGCTCAGCATCGGGTGAGATGTACTCGATTCCGTCGTGGTCCATCGCGAACTCACGGTTGAATGTGAATGGACCGTACTGATCGGAATTTGGCGACTGCTGGAGGGATTCAGGAAGGTCTGCACGGAAGAGATTGTCACCGGCCTTTTCGACGTTGCCACCCAGAACCGAGATTCCCTGTTCGAAAAAGGCCCGGATGTCGGCCTCAGTCCCGTAGACATCCTCTGACTGATCCATTACATTCTGGATTTTCCGGCGACTCTCCTCATCGAACGTCGTCGTATCAATGAGGCTTCGCTCGTACCACTCCGAGAGTGTTTGTTGCCGTTCGTCGATCAGTTCTTCGAGTTCTTCCTTTGTGGCACTCGCTGGCTCGTCGTTTTGGATCGACTCCATAATGAGCGAGTCGACGTTGATGTCGTCGAGCATCCCCAGGACATCCGCAGTATTGCCCAGTTTCCCGCGGATGGCCTCAACCTTATTCTGTAGCATCTCGAAGATCTCACCCTCACGGGTGTCCTCGAACGAGAAGTTCCACACCTTGACCTCCTTGTCTTGGCCGTAGCGGTGGAGTCGACCGATACGCTGTTCGAGACGATTGGGATTCCATGGCAGCTCGTAGTTGATCATAATGTGGCAGCTGTGCTGGAGGTCAATACCTTCACTCGCTGCGTCCGTAGCGAAGAGGAGCCGTGATTGGCCGTGGTTGAATTCATCTTCGATACGAGCCCGATCTTCCTTGTCAACACCACCGTGGATCACGAGAATCTCATCTGCCCACGGTTCGTCTTTTACGAGATCAAGGATATAGTCGAGCGTGTCGCGGTATTCGGTGAACAGCAACACCTTCTCATTTGGCTGTTCTTCGAGGAGTTGCTGGATATACCGACGAATTTTCTGGGCCTTGGAATCAACTGGGATTCCCTCGGCAAGCGAGACAAGATCTCGGAGCGTCTCGATTTCTTCTTCAAGCTGGGCATCGCTTTCAGCTATCGTGAGGGCTCCGAGTTCGGATTCAGCTTTTTGTTTGTCGTCTTCATCGAGATCTTCACCATCAAGATAGGCTCTTGCCTCCTCGGAGAGGGTCGTTGATGTCGACTGCTCGTCGACGATGTCGGCAAGACGACGACTCAGCGTGGCTTTGATTGCCCCGATACTGCTGACAAGGCGTTTCTGCATGAGTGCCATAGCGAACCCGACGGCGGGTTCGTTAAGTTTCTCTGAGCGATTGTAGACGTTTTTGACGTAATCGGTGACCGCACGGTAGAACTGACGTTCCTCGTGGGTCATTTCAATCGAGGTCGTTCGCACGTCTCGGTTCGGGAAAATACGCTCCCCATTGTCGTCATAGATGGTCTGCTTGCCTCGACGCATCATGACACGGTCGACTGCGTCTTTCGAGAGATCCTGATCTTCCGCAACGAGGAATGGATCGATGTATTCGACCAGCGAGCGGAACGCTTCTCCCTTCCCGTCGTGGGGAGTTGCACTCAGCAGAAGCAAAGAGTCAGAATTGTCGGCCACCCGGTCGACCATTTTCGACGTTTGGCTCGGGGATTCACCACGCTTGGCCGCCTTGTGAGCTTCGTCGACAACGACAACATCCCAGAATGCGTCATCGAGTTCATCCTGGAATTTATCCTGGCGAAGGAAGGCCATACTGGTGACGAGCCGCTGGTGATCCTGATCCCAGATGTTCGCCTCCTCACCGAGGCGGCGGCGTTCGCCCTCGACCCATTGTCGGTCGGCTGGTGTGAGCCTGATGTCGAAGAAGCGGTCCATATCTCGGACCCACTTCTTTTGGAGATGCGCAGGGACGACAAATAGAACTCGGTCAGCGCGATTTCGGGCGGTGAGTTCTTTGAGAATGAGGCCAGCTTCAATCGTTTTCCCGAGCCCGACATCGTCTGCGATGAGGGCTCGCTGGCGGAGTTTCTGCATAACCCAGTTGACACAGGCTAGTTGGTATGGTTCGAGGCGGACAAGTGAGTTCGAAATACTCAGGAGCTGGCCCTGTTCGTGTGCAATTTGGAGTTGGAGGGCTTGGGACCGGAGGTCGAACCACTCTGCGGCGACTGCCTCGTGGTCAGGGTGGAGGTGGGTTGCTGTCGCCGGATCTAACGCACCGAGTGGGTCTGCTGTGGGTTCTATCTCAACGTCGTCAATACAGACGGTTTTGACGCCAGCCTCTTCGACATAGGCCCGGAGATAATCGAGATCACCGACAGCGTATGTCTTGATGACCTCGGCTGGGGTATCGTTGAGTAGGATCGTGTCTCCGGGGTTGAGATCACTCATGTGTGGTTAGAGGACCTTGTCGTCGACTATTGGTGGTACAATCTCTGCATCAGCGAGTGGCTGAATGTTGATTGCAACCCCGTGCTTGCGGTTCGGTTGGTAGCCAGCCGTCGTGATCTCGGAGCGAGCTCGGTCTGACCAATCGGAGGGGACTTGCTTGTAGATCGTCTGGCAGCGATCATCAATATCCTCGGCCAATGCTTTGTATTCGGCTATCGCTGGGAGGTCTTCGATGTCCTTGTCTTCATCCACCATCGATTCGAGATATTCAGGATCCACAAGAGACGCATCTTCTACGCCCATTGCAAGCGTCGCGAGCTTTCGTTCGTCGTCAATCAGATTGTCGAACGGTGTTCCATCTTCGTCGAGGAGCGTGGCACCCTCCCGTTTGAAGTAGTAGGTCATAAAGAGAATCCCTGTACTCGAGTAGTGGTCTGAGCCCTTGAGCCGCCAATTGAAGTAGTCGAAGAGGTCAGCAAGGTGTGCCTCGACCGGTTCGTCACTTGGTTTGGCGTATTCCCTACAGGCGTTTTCGAGTGATTCCAGTGCGTCGAGCCACTCATCTCGCCACTCCTCGACGGCCTCCCAGAATTTGTCCGAAAAGGTGTCTTTGAACCATTGGTCGCTCTTCGTTTCGTGGAGGGACTCGAGAGTATCGAGGCGTGTCTTTGTTTCCTCACGGAACGCCGCTATTTTTGGGATGAGTTCCGCCGTGAGTTCTCGATCCTCATCATCGAACGCTCGCGGGTTCATGCTGGCGAGGTTCTGGATCACATCCTCGAAGACCGCAATCTGTTCGAGTGCGCTCTCGTAGCGCTCGTAGGCATCAGCTGCTTCGGCCTGCTCGGTTGTGCTAAGTGAGTCTTCGCTGCGTCGCCTGTCGGCGGCCGACCGGCGCTCCCGGAGGTCAGCCTTTCGCGGTTCGAGATACTGATTGGTCAGGCGGTCGAAAAGTCCATTGTCGAGTTGGTGGTAATCGATAAAGCAGCCAAACCCTTCTCCTTTGGCGTCGGCCAGGAGGCGGTCGGTGTTGAGTCGCCAGATAATTGGGGTGTTTTCCATCCGACTGACGTGGTAAGCGAACAGTTCGTCTGCGATGAATGCCTGGAGATTGGGGTAGGCCTCCTCGCTGGCCGTCTCCGTACCGAGGATATCGTCGACCTCTGCAAGTCGATCTTCGGCGTACTCGCCGTAGGTGTCCTGGAAGCGTTCGACGATGCGGTCGAGCATGTCGGCGTGGTCGGAGGTGCTGTGGAGGGGGATAATGCCGTCGTCTGCGTCTCGGACAGCCTCCATGGCGAAGTGGTGGACGAGGTCCTTAACCTGCTGGTCGATGTTGTCGGGTACTTCGGGTACTGATTCCGGGTCCGGGATTTCGCGGTCTTCTGCGGACTCCGAGGTTCTTAGGTATATTTCGGTTTGAATTTGCTCCTGGATTTCGGTTTCTACGCCTAATTCTTCGTATATGAGGTTATCAGTTTTCTGTGACAAATCTTCAAGTCGGCCCTTCCGTCGTAAAGTCGTCTTTTCTGACTTTCGAGCTGATTTTTCGAGACTATCTTTGGGCTCTATCCTCAGAGTCTCAGTATTATCCTCAATTATCGAGGTTGACAATGTATGAGGGTGTTTATAAAATGATTCTCTACGATTTGCTTGGGGTAGAATCCCTGCACCTGAATAATACGGACTGATAGGACTGCTCCGACGCTCCCGAAGCACTAATTGACGCTGTTCCTTCGCAATTTCGCTTAAACCGACGATAGATTCTATTTGCTTGATCCAAGGGACGCTTCCTACCTCACCCGCATTTAAATGCCGTTCTGTGGTTTGTGAGAGGAATAGAATATGGTATAGACTTGAATTCAGGGCGGACATAAGTTTCCAAACCGATAGGCCATCCCTCGGAATGACCATATTTCCCGTGTCGCTAAACATACCTCCTGAATAGTAGCCAAATCTTCGGCCAGTTTCTTTGATTCGTGTCCATGCGATTCCCTCTCTGCCGTACAGATCCTCATTTCGAATACGGAGAGACTTACTAGATCGTTTTAGAACTCTTCCTTCCTTTTCCCAATCAACGGTCTCTGAAATACGCGGAAGAATCCAGGCATCAGAGCCTCCCTTGGCAATGGGCTTGAATTGAGTATAGTCATTCACCTCCCAGAGGAACCGTGTAAACCGCTCATCGTCAGAGGTCTGCAACCCAGGTACGGCGAAGCAAACAGAATCTCCATTTACTCCTGCCTGTTCAGAGTCAATCCTTAAATCGGTATCATAAAAATCACGGACAGCTTGAGGAACCGCATAACATATCGGACTTTGAGGAATATAGCCAAATTCCTTAAGATCCACATTGAATATCCGTTTTACATCACCCCCTTTTCCAGATAGTGTCTCAGCGAAAGACTGTTCTTTCTCCCCTGGTATCATATCATATAATCTGAAGAAAGTACCTGACGGAGACTGACTTACACTGGATCTTACAACGGTTCCGACTGTCCGAACAGTAGCATTATCCAATATACCAAGGCCAAATTCGGCTAGGAAATCAAAACTTCCTCTGGGACCAATGAAATCTGTTCGGAAATTTTCCCAACGCTGTTTGTACATGAACGATCTGGAGACTAGCATTCCTATCCGACCGTTTTCCTGAGTAAGTCGATCACAGACCTCAAAGAAGTTAATGTAGAACTCTGGGGAGTACGTATAATGCTCCCTAACGTAGTCTTCAACGGAATTTGGCATCCGATTTTTAGACCCATACGGCGGATTCATCAGCGCCACATCGTAGTCCTGGGCCAGAATATCCAGGAGTCGAACGAAACTCCGCAGATCCTGTGCCAGAAACGAATCGCCGTCCTGGTGTTCGTCGATGGCCTCGCGCAGATTCCGCAGCACCTGCCCGAGGGTATGGCTCTCTTCGGGGTCATCGTCAAGGGTGATCTGCACGCCCTCCGTATCGCTGTCGTCCTCGAACAGATCGCCGAGGGTCCCCCGAACGTCCAGCAGGCTGCCGAGGCCGTGAACCTCCTCAAACGCATCGAGAATCCGTTTCAACGCGGCGGCGACCTCCTCGTCATCGCCAGCGACCTCCTCGAAGACGGCCTCCACACCATCGATATCGGCCACTGTTGCATCCGCACAGACGATCCCCACGTCGGGCATATCAAACCCCTTGGCTCCCTCGGCTTCGGTTCGCGTCCGGCCCTTCAGATAGAGGTTGAACGCCGAAAGCTGACAGGCTCGCATATCGAGGTCGACGCCGTAGAGGTTGTGCTGAAGGATCTTCCGTGGAATTTCTGCGTGATCCACATTGGTTTCGGCCCGCCAGATCCGCTCCAGAACGTCAAACGCATACAACAAAAAGTGGCCACTCCCACAGGCCGGATCGATCACCTGGAGATCTTTAGGCCCCTCGAACGCCGGCGGCTCGCCTTCTTCCTCGGAGGGAACGAGATACGTACAGAAATCCGCAATGTCAGGCGATTCATCTGGCGACAGTGGACGGTTCTTCCGTTCGTCAGGCGACAGCGATTGTTGTGTGTCGACGACGTCTTGGAGTTCACCCGTGTCCTCAAGATACAGCTTCCCGAGGCTGTTGTCGGTGAGCATCCGTACGACCCAGTGAGGCGTGTAGAACTGATTGGCAGGCGGCACATCCTCGGGCTCTAGTCCTTCGCGGTCGCCTTTCCGACGCAGGTCATCGAGGAGCTTGACATTGTAGTACTCATAAACCCATCCCAGGACGTCATCGGCCCGCCAGACCTCGTCAGGTACCTCATCAAGCAGCCCACAGAGTTCCTCAAATGTGTCGTCGTCAGGGTCTATCAGACTTAACGCAGTAGAACGATCAAACAAGATCTCGATCTCATCAGCAAGGTCGTCACATTCGTTTCGGTAGGCCGCCAAAATCGCCTCCTCCTCGAGGAGGAACTCCTCATGGACTAGTGTTTCCGCAGCTGGCGTCAGGCCATTTTCTTTGAAGACCGTGACTTCCTCTTCAATGAAATCCCGGACCTCCATACAGCGCAACGCCGCGAGTCGATTGATAATCGTATAGCCAACGCCGTCGACGTACTGCTCGAAGGCTTCGTCCCACTCATCACCGTCTGCGGCTTCCAGTTCGATAGCGTCGACGAGCTGTTGGGTCTCCTCGTCCAGGGTCTCCTTATCGGTTGGTCGAGAATCAAGATCTGCTTGCGTAAGTTGGAACCGGACGTTGTCCTCGACACGGTCGCGCATCTCAGCGACGACATCTTCGAGATGCTCACGTTCGGGTTTGTCCAGTTGGGCCTTCCGCTGTGGGGGAGAATCATGTTCCATAGAGGGTCCCTGTCTGCATCTATCGAATCAGAGGAACATCTTATATGTTGGCGAAGGAGATTTGAGTAGAGGCTTGAGAATTACTGTCTTAGGATCGCTTGAATTCGTCCTGCGTCCCCGTATTACGGATCCCATCAGGTGTTGGTTCAGCGAACACGTACTGTTCGAGTCACCAAATCTGGTTTCAATCTCTATTTCTAAAACATCTCACTCAGACGCCAGTTCGCTAACGGATCGTGCCGTCTCCTCGTTCAATTCTAGTCGTAGTTCATAGCCGCTGATAGTATTCTGGAACAACGTCATCAAGTGGTGTCTGGATACCCTCGTTTTGATCAAGTCGCTCCAGTGATTCAACAATCACTGTGACAAACACTTCACCACCGAGGAGATCGGCTTGTTGTTCGATTTCGAGTCAATAACTACGAAGTCAAGTCCGCATTCGAATCGGATGATTCTATAATATACAGTAAAAGCAGATATGACAATTCTGGGCTATGTTGTCTCATTTCACGCAAGTAATTTATAAATCCCTTTCGTGATTTGAGACAACCTGACTAGTTTTCTATTGGTAGAGACACAGACTTCATAGTTAGTGGATCAATTTTTCACATACCTTCTCGACAAATCTCCTGCCAATTCCTACTCCTGCGTAATCGTGATGAAATTCAACACGAACTCCTGAGGAAGGATCCCACCATGGGTGAATCGTGAGTCTCCGAGCCCTTGATTTCTGAATCGCTGGAGTGGATCTGCAAGGACATTGATTTTGGTGTCAGCATCGAGATAGCCTAGGCGTGTGTCTGCATCGAGCACGACACCTGAATCGTAATCATCGAGGTCTGTTCCAGCAACCCAACGTCGGGTTATCTGTTCTGCAGTATCCGGAGGATAGATATCATCACTGTCGACGTGCTTTGGAAGCGAGACAAACCCGTGGTCCGACAGGATGTAGGCCCGATCAAACTTATCTATCTTCTCACAGATAATGCTTGAAATCGTATCAATTCGGTTGCTAAATATCTCTTCGAAGTCTGTAAGCCCTTTTTCGCCACTCTTGTCGATATCATTCCAGTAGTAGGCGACTCTAGTACCTCCCCATCCAATTTCGTCTTCACTTTGCTGGGTAATGTAGTTCCACCCGTCGTCTTCCAACAGCGTTTGACGACGATGTGGAGTGATTTTCCTGTTGTTCCGTTGTGGTATCAGCTCTCCATCCTGGAGTTCAATATTGAAGTTGAACTTACCGCCTGGTGTGAGCGCAGCCTTCCCGAAGTCGGTTTCAGAGGGCAGTGTGCCGACCCATGTGTTTTCCTCGATTTCGAGGTTGTCATGTTCTTCCTGGATCGATGCTGCAAGCTCATGAGCGAGATCAAACCGCAACGCGTCGATGATAAATAGGGCCACGCTTTGACCACTCTCGAGATGCTTCTGTTCTTCGGCGAAAAATTGATGCGCGTTGTTTTTGCCAGTAAATGGGGACCCCTCCTTGACTTGGTCGACGACGAGATCACCGAGATCCCTGAGATATCCAAGGTATTTGGATTCAACAAGCGACGTTCGGAGCTCTCCCAGTGTCTCAGTCGCCGGATGTTCCTCGGGAAGGTCTGTTTCAGGATCGCCGGAGACGATCAGCTTGTAGACGGCATGATCGATCTGCCAGCTCCCGGTTTCGGTGTCACCATAGAGCTCGACAACGTCGTTGGTATCAGTGCGGCCCTTCCAGTTATCGAGTTCCGCTGCAAGGGTAGCCACGTCGATAGCCTGCTCCCAGACTGTTGTCCATGGGACATCGCCATAGATCTCCGAAAGGATTCCGTACCGCTCGGTTGCTTGGTCTGCACAGGTCTCAAAATCACCGTCATTGAACGACTGAGTCCAGGCATCGAACAACCTGTGTTCGAGTGAGGCATCAACTGGACACCCAACGAGCTCCCATGGGTACTCGTGTGTCCTGAGTATATCATCCCAGAACTGTTCGGCTGGATCGAGATAGATCTGGGCAAGCGCCGCCCTGTTTGTGGTTTTGCTGAGTAGAGAGCGGAGTTCTGGTCGCGAAATACCGTAGCCAGAATTCGGTTCTGGTTGGTACTCGGCTGGAAGTAGCGATTTATCCAATCCTTCGTCGACGAGCCACTCGGCGACTGCCCAGTGACGGGTCCTGTTGACAAGGGTTTGGGGATCAGTAACCCCCGACACTGCGTCTATACCATCGTCGACTAGTAGATCACGTATTTGGAGGAGGTCATCGTTATCAGCATCGGGAAGCGCCTCCGTGTCATGTTCGAGGACATACTGGACAGCGTCTTCGTGTCCATCGAGGACGATCTGGGTTTGGAGTGCTTTGAGCGACGGCAGCCCACCGTCACCGTTGAGGCCCTCTAAGAGTGTATGGGCAATTACTTCTCGGTCATCGCCGGTGGCATTCTCATAGGCCGTCCGAATCGTACTCGCCTGGAGGCGATCCTGTTCGAAACAGCGGGCTGCGAGCTTGCCGATATGTTGGTCGATGACACCCCCGGTATTCTCGACGTCTTTGAACCACTCAGCGTCCCTAGGACGGGCTTGAGGAACATACCAAAGCGTTTGGGTGCGTGGGGCCTCTGCCCGGAGTTCAAGCGGTGTGGTTTCGGCAGCTCTGAATCGACAGTCCGTTTGTTTTGCGACTTCTTCGACAAGTGGTTCGAGATAACCCCCCTCGTCCCACCAAAGAATGACTGGTTCGTCGTCGATGGCCCCGCTGATGGCGGTCTCGATGGCCTCGTGAGCAGACTCGGGAAGTGTCTTTGTTGCAGGCATACTTAGGGCCTCTTCCAAGTCGGATTCCGCTGAATCCCGCAACTAAACGGACGATTACGGGTCGACTGACCGGTGTTTGGACTTCCAGCCTGCCGAGGGAGACATTCAATTAACATGCGATAGAGACGTGTACTATCTCAGAACCATACAAACCTCTTTAATGTTTCAGATGTGGACCTCGGTTTGATCGGCATTAGATGCAACTGTACTAATTGATCCAATGTGGCAGTTTGTCACTGGAAACACTATTCCGAATAGGTTTTGACACTTTGAGTTCGGGTTCTCCAGGACGGCTCCGAAACACCATCTTTGCAAGCAAAGTTATATTAAAAACTGACAATAAGTGTGTTATGCGATGGGTGGCAGCTGGATTACACAAGCGGGGGCTACAGGTAGCATTCAAATCGTCGACCAAGAGGGCGATTGGTTCCTTGAGGAACCCTCCTCCGATGGAGCGGTCAAATATGTTTTTCAGGGTGAGTTTGATCTCTCTGAGGACGCGACTCAAACGGTTGATATTCGAGTCTCGAAATACATGCAAGCGGCTGATCAGGGCCCGGACTATCTTTTTGCGGCTCCGAACGGTGGGGAGACCTCTACTGAACGAGAGCAGTCCGATGAGAACACTGAAGCGACATCAGCTACTGCAAGCAGGAGACGGTATGAGAAACGATCGCTCTCTGAACTTTCTGGAAGTGGTGACTACGTTACTATCGAAGCGATTGTCGACAAAATTCACTCAGTGAATAAAGACAAGGCGAATATGCCTGATATCATCGGTGTGTTGCGAGCCCAAGGGGGTAGTCAAAAACGGATGTTTGTCGTCAACGACAACGTCAATCATCCGTACCTGGAGGAAGACAGAATGTTCGAATTTCGCAACGTGAAGGACCACTACTACGACAAAGCAGATAATATCCAGGTGATGATAACCCAGCGGACCCAGTATATGAAGAAAGAATTCGTCAAAACGACCGCAGATACCTCCTCCACACAATCATCCACAACCTCGTCATCGTCGACCTCGTCATCCTCGAATCAGAATCTCGATCAGATCGCACAGTCGATGGTCGATGAAGCGTTGACTGTCGATCAAGACGATGAGTCTGCTGTCGGTAAAGCAAAAAAGAAAGCTAAACGCCAAGGTCGGGATCCGGCAATTGATCCCACGTTCAACGACAACGAATAGAGAGTACCGTGATTTGAGTCGAATCTCTCTTAGAGAACTTTGTCATCGACCGTCTTCGGCACGATCTCAGCCTCGGCGAGTGGTGTGATGTTGATTTCGACGCCGTGCTTACGGTTGGGCTGGTAGCCAGCCGTCGTGATCTCAGAAAGGGCCCGTGTCTCCCAGTCGGAGGGGATGGTGCCTGCAATTTCGTCGCAAGCATCGCCTATCTCCTCGGCAAGGCTCTCGTAAGAGTCAAGATCACTCGCCAGTTCAGAGCAGAGACGCTGGCGGTCTGAGATGCCACCGTCGCCGATCTGTGATTGTCCGGCGTCCTCGAATTTGTCGAAGTAGTAGTTCATAAACAGAATCCCGTTGCTCGCAAAGTGCGTCGATCCGACGAGGTCGTCGTAATACTCGAAGAGGTCGTAGAGATGAGCCTCGACCGGCTCCGAACCGTCGGTTGCATAGGCGTTGAGGGCGGCCTGAAGATCCGCAAGCGCGTCGACCCATTCCTCGCGGTTTTCCTGGACTGTTTCGTAGAACGTCGGGGTAAACACGTCTTCCATATCGACATCGTCCATTGCGGCGAGTTCTTCCAGCGTCGACAGTCGTGATTCAACCTGTTGTCGGAATGCATCGACCTGCTCGGCGGTGGCGGCGGCGAGTTCTCGCTGTTCAGCTGGCCACTCGCGGGGATCTGGCTGTGCCAACTCGGCGAGTTGGTCTTCGAAAACGGTGATCTGTTCGAGTCCGCTCTCGCAGCGGGCGTACTCGTCTGCAGCAGCCGCTTTTTCAGAGGTCGACAGTGAGTCATCACTCCGGCGGCGGTTTGCGGAGCTGCGTCGCTCTCGGAGCAGTGCTTTGCGTGGTTCGAGATACCGGTTCTGGAGGCGGTCGAAGACACCCGCATCGAGTTGGTGGTAGTCGACCAGACAGGCGAAGCCTTCGCCCTCCGGATCAGAGACAAGCCGTTCGGTTGTTAGTCGCCAGAGGATGGGTGTCCGGTCGAATTTCGAGACGTGGTACTCGAAGAGATCGTCTTCCAGCCACGTTCGGAGGTTCGGATAGGCCTCCTCGTCGGCGGGTTGGCTGCCGAGGAGTTGGTCGACTTCGGCGAGACGGTCGGCAGCGTACTCGCCCCAGATGCGTTCGAATTCGGATTCGATGCGACTCAGGAGGTCGGGTTCGTCGTCGACATCTGAGATAGGGACAATGCCGTCGTCGTCTTCGTGGACAATGCGGAGTGTGAGATGGAGCAGGAGGTCTTTGACCATCTCAGGGAACTCTTCGGATGGCTCAGTGATTTCCTCCGGGTCATAGTCTTCGCGCTCGCGTGGGTCTTCGATAGTTCTGAGGGCGATCTCTTGGAGGATCGTCTCTCGTTGGTCATCAGTGATATCGAAGCAGTCGAATACCGCCTCGTCGATTGCGTCTGCACAGGACTGGAGATCAGCCTCAATACGTTCGAGGTGTTTGGTAGCCTCAATACCAAACTCAGTTAGTGACGAATCTGGAGAGACTGTCTCCGGTGGTTCGTTTATACAGAGGGTTTCTCGAAGCTCCCGGTGAGGATGGTCGTACTGTGGCAAGGATTCGTCGACGCCCAATAGGTCAAGAAGAACTGGACCGTCGTAGTGTGGCGAGACGAAATCGTACTGGCGTTTGGAAACTAGATGACCAACTGCTTCCCGAGATAGCTCTTTGAGTTCACTGATTTCTTCTAGTTCCTCGCGCCAGGGGACTTTTGAGACAAAGCCAACTTCCCACATTCGCTCCGATGTCTGAGTGAGCATCAGGTAGGTGAAAAGATGGCTGTTCGTGTACGAAAGGGCATTCCATGCAGCTCTCTTCGGAATTAGAACTGAACCCTTATGCCCAAATATTGATTCTTTATGTAAATAACCGAACCGACGACCACTTCTCTTCGCAACCGTGTATGTTAAGGATTCACTAAAATAATCGCTCTCATTACGTGGGTAAGAACCATCATATCGCTTTACTTCTGTGCCACCGCTCTGCCAAAGCAAGGTCCGTTTTGTTCGTGGTAACAACCATGAGTCTGCGCCGCCCTTTGCGAATGGGACCCAATCATCGGCTCCAAAATCCTCCCAAAAGCGATGTGTAAAACGGCCATCGTCTCCTGTTTGTAGCCCTACTTTAGCTGATCCAAGACTATCGGCATTCACATGTCCATTTTCTGCATCCAATACAATTTCAGAATCATACAGCGAGCGCAACTCCTTCGATACCCAGTACGAGAGTGGTGTTCCGGGTACCATGTCAAATTCTGAAAGATCACGTTGATAAAGTCGCGGGACATCTGAACTGTCATTAATAAACGATGCCCGAACAAAAGTCTGTTCTTTTTTTGACTTTTCGATGTCTGGTAGTCGAATGAAAGTTCCGGACTGTCCGCTCTCACTATCAGATCTTACAACTGTTCCGACAGTACCGACAGTCGCATTGTCGAGGATATCATAACCAAATTCTGAAAAGAAGTCGAATGAGCCACGTCCACCGATGAAGTCCTTGCGGAAGTCCTCGAAGGACTTGTTGAACATGAAAGACCACGGAACGAGCATACCGATACGCCCATCAGATTTCACCAAGCGATCACAGGCTTCGAAGAAATTGATATAGTATTCGGTTGTGTACTTGTAATTTTTATCTACATAATCTTGGACAGGATTTGGCATCCGACCGCCGGACCCATACGGCGGGTTCATAAGGGTCACATCATAGTCTTGGGTTAACACCACAAGCAGATTCAGAAAGCTCCGAAGATTCTGCTCACCGAATGAATCTGAGGTCCGCTCGTCGACAGTCTCACGCAGTCGTTTCAAAAACTCGTTGAGCGTATTTGGCCCCTCACCACTCCACTCCATCACGTCGGTCTGTTTGTCCATGAACTCCTCGGAGAGCGTCCCTTGGACATCCAGGAGACTCCCCAGAGCCTCAGTCGACTGGAACTCCTCGATAATCTCGGCAAGAGCCTCACGAACCTCGGTTTCGTCACCCGTAATCTGGTCGAGAACCTCGACTGCTTCCTCGATTTCTGCCACCCGAGCGTCGGCGGCCACGATACCCACGTTCGGCATCTCGAAGCTGCCATCTTCATCTTCAGCGCGGGTCCGAGCCTTGAGATAGAGGTTGAATGCCGACAGTTGGCAGGATCGCAGGTCGATGTCGACGCCATACAGATTGTGTTCCAGAATCCTGGCCGGAATCTCACTGCGGTCAAGGTCGGTTTTGTCCCACCAGATCCGTTCGAGAATATCAAAGGCATACAGCAGAAAGTGGCCACTCCCACAGGCAGGATCGATCACACGAATTTCGGAGGGGTGATCGAACTCCGGGGCCTCCTGTTGGTCGTCGCCCGGAATCAGATACGTACACAACTCGGCTACCGTCGGCGAGTCCTCCGGTGTGACCAGCCGCTCTTTTCGCTCCTCGACCGACAGGGCCTCCGGATCGGGGACGGTCGACTCCTGGTTCGTTGCTTCGAGATACAGTTTCCCGAGGCTGTTGTCGGCGAGCATTCGAACCACCCAGTGAGGCGTATAGAACTGGTTTGCTGGACCGACATCCTCCGGTTCGAGGGTGTTCTTGGCGTCGAGTGCTTCGACTACTGGACGGTTGTAGTACTCGTAGATCCACCCAAGCACATCATCGGCCCGCCAGACCTCGTCAGGAACTTCATCGAGCATCCCACAGAGTTCCTCAAACGTATCGTTGTCGGGGTCGATCAGGCTGTAGGCAGTCCCCGTATCAAACAGAATTTCAATCTCATCGGCGAGTTCATCGCATTCGTTGTTATAGGCTTTCAGAATAGCCTCTTCCTCGAGGAGGAACTCCTCGTGGACGAGTGTCTCGGCGGCTGGTGTCAGGCCATTTTCTTTGAAGACTGTGACCTCTTCTTCGATGAAATTCCGGACCTCCATACAGCGCAACGCGGCCAGCCGGTTGACGATAGTATAGCCAACACCGTCGATGTACTGCTCGAAGGCTTCGTCCCACTCATCACCGTCTGCGGCTTCCAGTTCGATAGCGTCGAGGAGCTTCTGGATCGACTCGTCTCGTGAGTTGTCTTCACTGGGCCGCGTATCGAGGTTTGCTTGCGTGAGTTGGAATCGAACGTTATCCTCAACCCGTTCTCGCATCTCAGCGACGATATCTTCGAGATGTTCGCGTTCGGCTTTGTCGAGTTGGGCCTTTCGTTGAATAGGAGAAGTACCAGACATGGAATTAATTGTGTATGCTCCTACGAACCCAGAGCAAGACCTTGAAACTTGTTGAGGGACTGTAATCCAGGACTTTCAATTTCAATCGACCAATTATCGAATATTATACGGTGAGAGAAAACCTGCCTTACCCCTCTGCTACGGCTCAAACAATCAGTCCTCGATCAACACAATACTACCCTCTTCGAGATCGTCTAACGTGTTCTCTACAGCACGAATGCGTGCTACTAGTTGTTCGGACTCCTCGAGAAGTGCTGTGGCCTGATCGTCAGTCGGACGGTCATCCTTCTCAACCAACGTTGTCACCTCCTCTGTCAACGCCGCGTTTGGAAGCTCTTGATTCAGTTCACCGGCGATGGCTTTGAGATCTTCCCAAACATCACCACCTGTTCTGGGATCATCAGCCTCCTTGATAAGCTGCCGAACACGCTGGAGAGATGGCGGTCTCGACGCAGCGAGGACTTTTTCAACTGATTCCGTCGTTGGTGATTTCGGATGATCTGCCTGAAGACCTTCCTTTTTCGACGATAGCTGGGCCCATGGACTGGGATCTCCAGTAAGAAGGTCACGAACTGTCTCGTAGGTTTCGGCCTGCTGTTGGACTGCAGTTGTGGCGAGATCAGGTTCTGCTATCTCCTCGTTTTCCCATGCACTCTCAAACACAGACCTCAGACTATCAAATGTAACATCATCGAATGTGGCTGTGGCATCCTCGAGGACCTGTGTGATCGACGATTCATTGTTTTGCACCCACTCTGAAAGCTCACTACAGATCGCTTCGGGCTCAGATTCACTCGGATTTGCACCCGTAAGTCGACGGTATTGCTCTGCGAGGACATCGACACGATGGCCGGTGGCATCCGCAAGCCGAGTCTGCACCGTTGCTGTCGTAGGAACGGTGCCACTCTCCGCAGTTTGCTGCATCCCCGATGTGATCGTTGCACTGGGATAGACCGGCCCCATATACTCTAATGAATCAGTAAATTGGTCCCAGAGTGCTGGCTCCCCATTCTCAGACACAAACAAGTCTCGAGCCGTCATGAATGTCTCTGCCTCCGTTGTGACACTGTCTGTGACCAGTTCTTCAGCGGAAATCTCATCACCGCTATATGCGGGGCTTAGTGCGTCTTCGAGTGCATCAAGAGCCACATCGAATTCTCTGGAGATCTCTTTGAACGTCCGTTTGATCGAGACGCTATTGTCTGCGACCCACGTTTCAACTTCATCAATCCAATCGTCTGGATCGTCTCCTCTGGGATCGCTTCCAAGTAGTGTCGAGACTACACTCCGGATCTCCCCTGGAGGAATAATTACTTTATCGAATCGTACTTGCAGAGAGGTGAGGCCACCCTTTGTTCGCACTTGTCGACCGACAGCATCAGGGTCAGTCACGTATTCGGTATCGTGTTTGAGTGCGACCCTCTCATTGGACATCGCAAGCGTAATCAGCAGTGCAGCGATCGACTCCTGTGGTGTCCCACGGTAGTCACCATTTGCAGTTTCTGTTTGCCGAAGGAGTGTCTCAACGTCAACAGCGGTCTGGGGAGAATACGTCTCAATAACGTCACGACACCAGCCATCGTCAGTAAGTTCTGCAGTGGACGTATCGACACCGAGTGTGACTGCATCGCTGTCTGCAAGTGGCCACTCACCACTTCCATGGAAGAATTTTGATAACGCTCTCGCATCGTCGACCTCAAGCAGTGGTCGTGACAAGGTCCTCCGAGTAGACCCAAAGACGGCCTGTACCTGTTCCTCGACGACCTGCTCAACTGCAGTCGGTCGTGTCCCTTCGTAGCTGTCGACCGTATAGACTGAGGCCTCCTCGAGCAACTCCCCTAATGAGGCTTCCAATCTTCGTTTGTCCGTTCGATATTCTTTCCGGAGTTCTTCGTGATCCTCAGTCTCCTCATCGAGGACTTGGCCCATTCCGATAACATTGCGAATTGTATCGAGTGTTGATTTTACATCGATTGCAATGAGGATGTGTTCACCACCTGCTTTGCCCTTGTTGACATCCTGCCAGACCGAGATTTGGTCATCAATTGCGTCCTCCTCATCGGCGAGGATTCGAACTCTAATGGAATCGTATTTGGTAGTCGGTGCTCGTCCAACCGAATCCAATATCGAATATTCGTATCGAAGTGGCACCAGCCGTTCGGTGCCGATATCGACGTGTTGGAGACTGTTATCGCTCCGAAGGAACGTATCGTTTTCTTGGAGTCGTTTTTCAAGCCAGGCAGATAATTGGTGCGGCGAGACTTGTTGGGCTTTTCTTTGAGCTCGTTTGAGGACGCTTTCTTGATCTTCAGAAACTAGTGTGAATACCGTATCACCCTTGTCGTTCGTTTCTTCGAGGACCTTTCGGTTACTGACAAGCTCTTCGAGATCTTCACGCGTCTCCTCAATAACTGACTCCAGAGAAGCGTCGACTCGATCTACCATGAGGCGGCCTAAATTCTCCGGTGTCGATGGGACCGCAGGCGCCTGATTCAGTAGATAGAGTGCTTTCGCCGCACGTACTTCATTGGCCTCTTCGTCCCCATCGAAGGTTGGGATCAATGTGTTATCGAGCATCTCCTGGACCCACAACGGAACGTAGGTCGTCTCCTCGATGAGCAAGTCAAATAGCTCATCCCATGTCACCAATGCACCCTCTTCTGCCGACGCCCAATCGAATTTGGTGAACAAGGACCGAACTAACACCAGGAGTGCTCGGCCCTGAATATAGTCTCTGTCTGTCTCTCGGCCTTGTGTGATCAACTCCTGTAGGATCTGTCTGAGAAGCGGCAAATCATACTCACGGAAGGGATAGGATTCAACTGGGTCCGGATCTGCACTTTCGACTGAGCTATAGGTGTCCAAGGAGAGATCCGGCAGTGACGAAAGCAGCGTTGATACCCGCTGAACTTGGCCAGGATCTTTCTGTAACCACCGTTTGCGGACGATGATTTCGGTATCTGCTCCCTCAAGCAGTATCTGTCTGTGTGTCCAGTGGTTCTCCGGTGGTTTACCGATGAGCTTTTCACGCGTCTCGGGGAGTGGATACTGACCCGTTGTGACCACAACCGGGTTTGGACCATGCTGGAGTGCATCTATGGTCTCTTCGAACTCCCAAAATTGTGGTCGGCTGTCGCCAACGAACAGTGCTACCTCATCAAGCCCAAGGAGGAGTTCGGTGCGTGTCCCACCTTCGTTCAGAGACGCAGTTACGGTTTCAACACGATTGACTAACTCGTCGGCATCGAATGAGCTTGGATCGACATCAGCCACAGCCGTTTCGATTGAGTCTTTCACTCGTTGTTTTGAGTTCAGATCGGTCCCTGATGTTTCGGCCATGGCAGGGAGTGCGTTGTAGAGCCATCGTCGGAGTGTCGCTCGTTCCTTGAGGACTTCATCGAATGTTTGGCCATTATGTTCGAATTCCTGAACTCCTTCCCAGATCCCTTCGTATTCCATGTCGACAGTCCAGGCCCACTCAAGCAACCAGTTGGGGTCGGTGGGATACCCCAACTCTCGACCGATAGCCTCGAAAATGAGGAATGGAAGCGGTGGTTCCTTCGAGGCATCTCTGTCAAGCAGATTCAGGAACACTGGCTTCAGTCGGTCGACGTGTGAGTCTTCGATCGACTGAGAGAGATTATCGAATCCTGTCCACTGTTGGGCGAGTCGCGTGCCGAGGTGAGCGAACTCCGATTCACGGTCAGCCACGAGTCCGATTAATTTCAACAGGTGGGTCTTCCCCGAACCAAAGGTTGCATGGAGGTAGAGAAACCGCCCATCATTCCCTGGATGTGTCTGGATTGTCTTCCCAAGTTCGGTAAGGACATGTCTGGCACTCTCGGTTTCATGAAACTCTACAACATCGGTTTCTGCCCGCTGTCGGGCGTTGACCTTCTGGACTTCTTCAAGCTGTCGCGTCGGATCGCTCCGGAATAGGTTTTTGATACTCATTATTGCAAGTGGTTTTTGTTGATCGTCCCGTCGATCTGGTGTGCAGGGTAGTAGTGGCGTGAGTCTCCACCGAAGAAGTTCAGTTTCCCACCGATAATCTCACCTGGGAACGGAATCCCAATCGTAGATTTCACATTGCGCCGATCCAGCTCATCGAGGAGTTCGGAGGCCCGCGTAAATGGGTACAGACTCCCGAGATTCAAGAGGAGAATAATATGTTGCTGGGTCTGTAGCTTCTCTGCTTCAATCTCATTGTTGAGCATTTCCGCAACGAGTTCTTCAGCGAGCTGTTCTTGCATCGTGTCTTCGATCCGTTCTGTACTGGTCTCACCACCGAGGGCGACCGCGAGTTGGTAGACGGTCGTCTTCGGCAGCAACTCATCGAGCCAAATTGGTTGAATAGTCACTCCATCATCGGGTTCAGGGTCTCCTTCGATACCGGCTGCCCAGTCATCGAGCCGTTCTGTCATCCGGTGTTCGTATGGTGGTTTGACCGCGGAGATAACAAACGGGTTCCGGATTCCAGCCTGCCCGGTTGCGAACGTACACAACTTCTTTTTGAACTCTTTATATGGGGAGTCACTCATTGAATGATCACCCCCCCATCACGGGATTCGATGTCCAACTTCTGGTCTTCCACGAGTCCCTTTAGCCGTGAATCGATGGCCTGCCGATCTTCAGGCAGGATACCGATCTGATTGATCATATCAGGCGTCCGATCACCAACCAACCTACTCAGGCGATCCAACCGTGCTTCTAACTCAGCCAATTCGGAAACCGTCGCCTCTGAAAGTGGATCGCAATCGGCGATCCTATTGGCAGCCGAAACTAGCGTATCTGGGTCATCTGAATCTAAGGCAGCTACAGTCTCGTCGATATCCTCGTACCACTCCAGTATATTTCGAATTGGGGAGATATAGGTCCGCTCGAATCCACGGAGGATATCTGCTGAGAATTTCCTCTGAGGGATGATCCACGGATGGTCGACGATTCTATCGACAAACTCATCGAGCTCCCGTTTGTTGAGGAAGGTCTTCCAAGACGTCTGGATCTCGGTCGTTACTCCTGTCTCTGTTTCACCAAGCAGTACATTCCACCCGTTTGTTGTCCACCACTGGCCTTCGAACGATTCGAGTGTCTCACGCTGTCTTTCAACAGTCGAGAGCGCATCTTGATCGATCCACTCGAATCCATTATCGGCGATGACGAGTTGGAGATCGAATCGATAGAGGTTCACCAGTCGACGGTTCCAGATATCTGCGACCTCAGCGTACCATTCTTGGGTAGTATTAGTCTCCTCGATTGCTTCACCGAGCCCTTCTCCCTGTGATTTAATGATTTTAAGACGCTCGTCAGTAGCAGCAACGCGACTGGATAATGCTTCGGCAAACGCCTCGAGTAACTCTGTGACGATGGTAGTCTGGATATCCGTATCTGCAATCAATTGGACGTCTTCTTGGAGGCCTCTAATGGATGCTCGCAGTCGTTGATTCGTTTCTTGTAAGTTGATAAGCCCATCAGCGACGGTTTCGGTTGTCTCCTTGAACCCACCGTCCTGGAGTAGGTCCCCAATTGGGTCTCGAGGAAGGAGTTTGAGTCGGATACTCGACTGTCGGCTCTGATCGAGGACCGTCGAATTTTCGAGCGTATTTCCATCTTCATCGACAGGGACTAACCGGCCTTCCTGGCAGAATCCCCAGAGGATAGCACACAGGGCTGGCCGTGTCTTATCATAGAATGGTTTCTCAGCGACAATCCCATCGAGCACAGTTTGTAGATTGAGTCCCTTATCGCGATCCTTTAGCTGTCGACCAGTTAGCGACATCACGTTTGTCTGAATGGTTCTTTTCCCCCGAGTCGTATCAGGATCTGACGATGGAACCTGAATTGTATGTGCCCACGCAGGAAGTGGGTCAGCTGGTGAGAGAGAAGCAAGCTCTTGGAGACGATCTTTGTTCACCTGCAGCATCATCGGATGCTGACCTTCTGGGTATGCTACGTCGACAGCTGTCTCAACTGCTGTCGAGAGCACACTGATGTCCGTCTTGTCTTTTACCTTGTAGCTGCCACCCCCAAGGGAGCTGACGAGCTTGCTCCGAACTGCACGGGCCCGATCCTCAAGATCTCGTTCGACGGCATCCGGTACCGTTTGCGTCGAGATGGCATCGCGCAGTGCCCACCACTCGATGATGTGCTTCCGGAGGTCATCGAGGCCGTCGGTATTGATAGTCCAGTACAGTGTTGTGACGTCAGTCTGGTCAGATGTGTGATCCGGTCGAACACCCTGGATTTCAATGTCGACCTCGAGTCCTCCCTCTGGCTCAACAGTTGTTCCGAAATCTGTGCCATCGATATTGAAGCCATACGCTACGGGATATTCTTCGCCAGATTGACCGTAGGGTGCAGACTGCGGCAGCGAAAGCTCCTGAATGATCTGGTCCCAAAGGTGTTCGTCAAGAGTCGCTAGTATTGCATCCCAGTCTGGATTATCTTCGTTGTCCTCAGTATCTTCATAAATAATCCGTTCTTCGAGTGTCGCAAACCGATACCGAGCTTTTGTCTCGTCGTTTGTCGGTCGGATATACTTCTGGAGTCGGTCAAGTGATTCTTCGACTCGATTTTGTGTACTAATCCGAGGTTGCCCGTTGAGATCCGACATCACCGACACCGCAATGTTTCGTTCATTGAGCGGGATCATGTCGTGGACGTGCTGTAGTAACAACACTGCCTTGGCAACGTCAAGATCGAACTCGGCGAGTTTCCCATCCTCGACCTCGTCAGCAATTCCCTTGGCAGTCTCTAATTTGTCATCTCTGTCTCGATCCTCACCTACATCTGATCCCTCGATGACTCGCATATCGGCGGTGAGTATCTCTCGGAGTTCGGGTTTGATCTTATCGTAGAAATCAACCAGCGAGACGACCTGATCTGGGTCACCATCCTCGACTTCCTCTTGGAGAAGCGTGTGCATGAGGGCAAGAATTGCTCGTGCAGTCCCCGAGAAGATGGATTTCGCTGGATCCGGAGCTTCCTGTCGGAGATTGAATAGAATCTCTAGGAACAGGGGTGCGTGATACGGTAGAAATGGATAGAAGTCGACGAGGACCTCTTCGTCAATCCGATCCAGTTCTGGTTGGGTATTCTGCCTGATCTCATTGTAGACGAGTGATTCTGACGGCTTGACCGACGCATTGTCGAGGACCTCTTGGACAGCTCGCTTCCCATCACTGGATTTCTCGAAGAGTCGTCGTTTTGCAATATCCCCAACGTGTTTGCTTGGGAGTTGATAGCGGTGTGGGAATCGATCTTTGAGTATACTGTAGTCTGTGCCTTCCGCCGCAAACTGCGGTTGTGCGTCCTCCATCTTAGCCTGTGCAGTCGCGACTAACTGGATGTCACCGTCTCCAATATCGTCGATGTTCTCTGCCAGCGTTTGGAGCTCTGTTAGCCGCTCGAAATCGGTCTCGATAAACAGGCTAACTTCATCAAGCAGCACGACCAGCTTGACTGGCTTGTCCAGTTGTGCTTCACGTGTTGCACGGAGTTCCTCAAGGCGGTTTACGACCGCCTCTGGATCGATATCAGACGGTTGGAGATCTGTATATCCATCGCGGGTACCGTTTATATCTTTAAAAAGTCTGGGTAAAATGGCATCGGCCAAAACTCCGTACTCTTGGATATCCTCCCACAGCGCATCTGAAGTCCATTTATTGGCCGATTGTGATGTGATGTCCTCGAGGATCTCTTCTGCCCGCGTTTGTCGGTTCGGCCAGACATCGGTCGTCCGGAGCCACTTTTCGAAATACGCGATATCGAGATGTGGTGAGAGTCCCTTCGAGATGCCATCGTCGACGCCAGTGAGATCTGCATTCTGGTGGGCATACTTGAGGACGATCTCGCTGAAGCTTCGTTGCTTTTGGCCCTGGTATTTGAGCAGATTGACTGATATCGGGATGACGTAGAATTCCTCGTGGAGGGACTTCCAGTCAGCACCCAACTCAGCCAATCCATTGGTAGCCGATGGTGCGAGATCCTCCCAAATTGCATCCTGGTTTCCTTCTACTGAGTTAGAATCTAGTAACCCATCAAGAACGGTAAGCAAGTGGCTCTTCCCGCTGCCATAGTAGCCATAGAGCCAGTAGTTCGAGCCACTCCGCATATCGTCTGCCTGTCCCAGTATTCGATCAGTGAAGTCCTGAACGAACCGCTGTGAGTCTTCGGTCATGTGGTAGGACTGAATCGCCTGTCGACGATGTTCAGGATCAGCTCGATCAATCCGGACAGATTCTTCGAAATCATCCGGAAGATCCTCAAACCAGCTTGCTTCGACCATTAACTCTCACTCCCATTGTCGATCCAGGAATATGGTTCGTTAGTTGGACGTAACTCAAGATCACCGGGAAGTTCGAGATATTTCCACGCATCTGTGTTTGCGCTTCGGTCAAAGAGCTCTTCCCACCGATCCTCTGGTTGGAGAAGGTAGAGCAGGCCACGTGGTGCGTTGAGCCACTCATCGTCTGTTTCGTATGAGTAGTCCATCGCAACGAGAAGCGGAATGTCACCTACTGACGGTGGTTTACCGACGGTCGACTGTGTATCTTGGAGGACACCACACGCGCGCATAACAGACCTGAAGCCAACACACCATCGTTCAGTCGTTGAGTCTGCATACTCGAACGAGGTTCCGTCAGTATACTCCAGCTGCGAGAGGATTTCAGTGATTTCTTCATTCGAAAAATCAAGCCCTTCTTGTTGTTCGTGGGTAAGTCGTGAGACGTATTCATGAACGACGTACTGGACGAGCAAATCATCAGCAACGAGATAGAGATACAAGATTTGTGCCTTGTCCTGTGTTGTGCTACACTTCTCGAAGACGGACGGTAGATCGCTTGGGTTTGGAAGAGATACAGGGGCGTTTTTAAATCGGGAGGTAAGTATACGATAGATTTTTTGAGAACTCGCTCGCGTGCTCCGGTTTGAGAAGCGTTCTTCAAACCAGATCTCTTTAACATCGTTCCAATTTCCATGCTCGGCATAGAGTTCGACGAGTTCTTCAGCTCGCTCAATAAGCAGCCCACACATTGTCAAATCCATATTTATTTCCTCTGGAGAACACTTTCGAGACAGTGACTGAATCGGAGAGCCACCCCCATCGGATACGAGAGTCATGAGTTGGTAGACTGAACCAATATACTTTATATTTCTTCTTATTGCTGGGCTGTCTGTTAGATCTCGGTTGAATAAGTTGGCCGACGTGCCCACCAAGTGTAAATTTGATATGATTAACATCGGAATATTCAATATACAGTTTATGTATGGGGTAATAAATGGCAGGTCTGGTCGACTACGAGTACGATTTCTTTGACGACTACCAGGCTGACGTACTCGCTCGTCTACCATCCATAGAGCAACTCGTCCGATTAGATGACGAAGTCGCTAACAAGGTCACGATGCCCCGCTACGAGGGGCCAGTCGACCCGATCGAATGGCAGTTCCTAGAAGAATACTACAGCGGCCTCTTTGCAGACTTCGCCACAGACCGTATTCAGGGGATCGTCGATACCGAGCCGATCGAGAAGAACCGATATAGATTCCACAGCTTTCGGAAAGATGTTGCATCGTTAAACAAGAAGCTCCCGACACAGCGATCAGCGCGAACGGGAGTGATTCCGAAGCCCGCAGAGACGGTTCTTCTCAAACGACTGCGCGAACTTGGATTCGATCCGAGTGCTCTATGTATCTCACACATCGGTAGTGGTGGTGGCCTTTACTTACTAGAGCTGTTTGTGACTGCCGCCCAGCAAGAAGTATTGTCAGATACAAGGCTGCTGACAGCTCTTCTTAACCAAGCTGATGAGCTGGGTAGCATGAGTAGAGATGCAGCGATGTCGCGCCTACATCGGCCAGTTCTGATGGTCTCTCTTTGGGATAACCAGGAAAAAAATGGCTAGATCACGGCCGACACGGAATCCTCGAGATGGCCACAGCCACCGGGAAGACCGTTGCTGGGATTGCTGCCATTGCCGAATGCTGTGGGGTCCTCCCAGAAGACCCAAACCACGAGCCACGAACAGACGACGCAAAAATCATGGTCGTCGCCCACTCGAATGCGATCCTCAAACAGTGGGAGCAAGAGATACAGGAGAAACTCGGACTCCCGATGCCTGCTGGGCAATCGGGAGAAAAAGCAGACACCGTATCGTTTAGTGGTGGAGAAGTCGAGTTCTATACTGCCCAGTCTCTTCTGCCTCGATACGATCGTGACCTTGCCGATCAGTATGACCTCGTCATCTACGATGAGGTCCACCACTACTCGAATTTAGATGGCTTCGGAGCTGCTATCGACAGACCGAATTATCGGGCTGCGATGGGTCTTTCGGCGACAATCGGCAACGATGGTGAATTGAAACGTGAGCAGCTTACCGACCTTCTGGGTGACATTGATTTCACCTATGGGGTTGAAAAAGCTCGTCGTGATGGGATCATACCCGAATTCGACTGGACTGTACACCCGACGCCGCTCGATCCCTATGAACGAGAAGAGTGGAATGAGGCGACAGAGTCTATCTCCGATCAGTTCAACCACATCCAACGGTCGCAAACGACTAAGCGGATTCTCGAGCAGACACCAGTGCCGTTCACCGAGCTCGAAGACCTCGGAGACTTCATCCGTGCTCACGAAGCCGCATCTGCGATTTTCGATAGTGATAAAATCCCCGATGAATGGTCGAATCTTCAGGCTACGATTCATTCACGGACTTGGATTCGTCACCGATCACAGCCGAAAATCGAAGAGGCAATTGAACTGGCGAGAGGGTATCTTGAAGATCCAGACCGGCCTATCAAAATCGTTATTTTTGCGATGGATATCGACACGGCTGACGAAATCGCAGATCAACTCGGTGAGGTTTCAAATCACGTATATCGCGCGCATAGTCAACTTGAGAGCTCCTCACGAAAGAATAATCAGAGGGTCCAGCGGAATCTCAAGAAGTTCGGGAAGTGTGAAAACAGGGTCCTTGTTTCTCCGAAGATGCTCGACGAAGGGATCGACGTACCAGATGCCGAAGTCGGTATCAACGTCGCGGGACAAAAACGAAACTTCAACTCGTACAGCGTATGGGGCGTGTCCTTCGTAAACACGGCGACCAGCGACCCCATTACCACCATTTCATCGCTATGCCCGACGAGAACTACATCGCCGGGTTGGACTCGAAGGAGTACGTCCAGGAGCTCAATTGGGTGCGTGAATTAGGGGAGACGATTGGGGTGCAACCAATCATCGAGGAAGCCGGCGTCGCCGCCGAATTGCTAGAACGGGCAGAACAGCGGGGGCACGAACTGTGGGCCCGTGATCTGCTAGAGGATCTGGAAGTAGAGACCGTTCAAGGGAACGTAAATCTGGAACAATTGCTCGATGAGCTCACCATCGAAGCAACTGGGATTCTATTGGATGAGCTATGGCTCGAAGGTGATCGCGTAATTCAGGATGACTGGGAGACTGCAATGGAAGCACTCCGGGACTCAGAGGCACTCTCTATCGAGGGTCTACAACGAGTCTGGTGGCTCTTCCCGATCTATCGAGAGCGACCTACCGAGTTGGACGAACTCCTGACGGCATCACGAAAGGCCCTCTCTGACGAATCCACATTCGTATGGCAGTCAGGAGAGCTGGAAGACTCGTAATCGGGCTATACGGTTTCTCGATCAATATCGAAAGAAGATGGTAGTTCTGCTCTAAGACGAGTGTCTAAACCTATTGTTGATTTGATTTCTCGTTATTGGCTTGCTGAGAACGTCGCCACAGCACAGCCATAA
>LFCJ01000345.1_pt1 | contig 27934 bp, 30 predicted proteins | sample 643141 | NCBI WGS metagenome assembly LFCJ01 (sample SAMN03766243, study PRJNA286221) | soda lake metagenome | biome: soda lake; feature: Kulunda steppe; material: water; isolation source: sample B1-Br-g2 brine of Lake Bitter-1 | place: Russia: Kulunda steppe | collected 2010-07
ACTAGTTTAACACTAGTTTGAGGTAAAGCTCAGTTGGAGTTATGTTCAAGTTTTGTATTTTTGAAAATAACTGGCCGGAAAAGAACTAAAAATATCTTTTATAAGTTGGGGGGTAGGGGTTATAATAAAGATACAATAAAGAAAAAGGGAGTGGATAAAATGAGAAATTACATTAAGGTAGCAAAAGAAAAGGCAAACGAACATCAGGATTATACTAAAATTCCAGATTACACACTAAACGCACTTCAAAGTTATGTTTATAATAAGATACCTACTGGCGGATTTTTGAAATCGGTTCTTAAAAATGAATTGTCGGAATCCTTTGCTAAAGCTGATTCAGCCAACAGAAAAGCACTTTACGAAATCACTCGCTTTATTTACAATGAATTACCGGCCACTTGTTGGGGCAATGAAGAAAAAGTCAAAAAATGGTTAGCTAACAGATAATACCAATCGGGTAGGGGTAATTCCCTACCTATCTTTATTCAATCTTAGTTGGAGTTAGGTTTAAGTTTGAAAAACTGGGCCGAGGAAAAAGAACTAATTACACAAGTTGACAGTGTGGGTGTATAATAAATACATAAGATAGAGAAAGGAGCTGGTAGAATGATAAAAGCAGTATTTGGGGCAATTATATTCGGTGGTTTGGCCTCAATGGTTATATTGCCTCTTATAATGTTACTGGAGACTTTACCGGTCCCGGTCTCAGGCATTTTAGTAGGAGTGACCGGAATGTATCTTTTAACAAGAGAAGAATTTTAAAAGTTAGCGGTGTAGGGGTATAATAAGATTAACAGATAAAGGGAGGGGTTATAGATGGAAGAAGCCAAAAGATTTTTTGAAAACAGGTTTACAAATATGATTACAAGCGAAATTGTTGAATACGGATTTACTCCTACAGAAAACTATGCTTATGAATTGTCACTCGGTAAGGGATTAACTAGCTTTATTATTTACGGTGTAACTATTGTTGACACAGAAACCGGCGATATTATACATCACAAATCAAGGCCCTTCAGGTCACTAAAACAAGCTAAAAATTATATAAGCTCTTTATAGATTTACCATTGGTAGTGGGGAGCAATGTCTCCCCCTACCACTCCTTAATTTTTTGGCTTTTTGCACTAGTTTACAGGTAATGTTGGTTTTACACTAGTTTGTGTTCTGTTCTAGTTGGAGTTAGGTTCGAGTTTTAAAATTAGGGGCGGGCAGAAAGAAGAAATAACCTTTTAGAAGTTGGCTGGGTAGTAGTATAATTAAGACAGTAAGGCAGAGAGGCACAAAAATTCTAAAGGAGTGGTAAAGTGACTATTAAAGAAGATTTTGAAATGACACGTGAGATACTAGAGGAGCAGTTAGGAGATGAGGGAATTCGTAAGCTGGAGTTGATGGCTAGGAGGAAGAATTTGCAGGAGGTAATGAAGGCAGAGGAAGATAGAAGAGCCAGCACATATAATATGGAGGCATGGTTTCAGAGATACGAAAATCTTTGCAGAGAAGATAACGCATTACATGAAGAGATAAGAAGTATTGATGTTGAAGTTTCAGATTATACCAGTATTTTTGCGGTATACAAAAGATTAGAATATAAGTATAAGAAAGAGGAGTTAGAAATGGTTCACTCTGTAATGGAAGGAGCTAATAAGTTGGCAGAAGCTGGGGATTAATCCCAGCTTTTCTTTTTTGGTAGGAACACTAGTTATACTTTAACTCTAATTTGGGTTTATTTCCAGTTCAGTTGGAGTTGATATTCTGATAAAAATAAATCGCCGGAAAGGGATTTTATAAGTTGGTAGTATAGAGGTATACTATAGATAGTGAAGGAAAGAAAAACAAAACTTAAAAGGAGTGGTTAAAGATGACTAACTTAACTAAAGAGGCAATCTATATTTTAGAAGGATTAAAGATTGATAGAGAGGATGAAGAATTTGAAACTACTGAAGATGTTAGAGAATATCTGGAACTAGCTTATCAGAATAGATTACAGCACTCTTTAACAGCATGGCAACTGGCTTATTCAGCTAAAGTAAATGGCTTGGGTAACTTCTTTTTAGATGACTGCCGGAATGCTACTGGGTTAGAATCAAAAATAACAGAACTGGCATGGCAAGCACTTGACCAAACTGTGAGAGGTTTACTGGTCGGTAAGAATTGTTATGATGAAGAACTAGCAGAATGGTATAAGAATTTATCAGCAGGACATTAGGAACTGGACTTGGCCGGTGAAAATCCGGCCTTGTTTTTCACTAGTTTATAGCATGGTTTTTCACTAGTTTACTTTTAAATTGAGTTCCAGACTACTTCCAGTTTAGTTGGAGTTGTGAAATTTTAAAAATAAATCGCCGGAAAAAGGATTATACAAGTTGATAGGGATGGGGTATAATGTACTTAAGATGAAAGAAAAACAAAAAAGGGAGTGGTAAAAAATGTTAAAGTGTGAAAAAAGGTTTGAGGATATGAGGGAACAGTTGGTTAAGATAGCTAAAGTTACAGGAGATTCTATTACATTTATGAAATATGGCCCGGTCTATTTTAGAGGTAGTGAGATGGAAGTTAAGTGGAATGCAACATCACAGATGGTATCAATTGTTAGTGACGTTGCTCGAGTTCACTTAATGCCAGAGGATGTTACGGGTTGGAGGTTAGAATCTGTGAACCAGCCGGACCAGTCAATGCACCAGTTCATAATTGATACTCATGATGGGAGGTTAGAAGTTCACTTTAAAGAAATATACTAGAAAATAGTGGGGGAGTTGACGCTCCTCCTTTTTATCTTTAATTTAGTTGGAGTTAAGTTGAGGTTAGGTTGAAGTTAGGAGGTTTGAGAAGTTGGTTGTTTTGTGATATATAAAAATTCTTTTTATTATTCTTTTAAAGTTGGCGGGATAGGGGTATAATAAAGATAGTAAAGATAAGAAGTAAAAAAATTTAAAGGAGTGGTAAAAATGAAAATTAAGAGTAACTACACGGAACAAGAAAAAGCACTTTACAGTACAGTTGACCGGATAATAGATATTATCGAAGAAGAGAAACACTGGATTGATACAGATGAGGAACTTAACGAATTCATCCAGCAAGAAGTACAAAAAGAGGTTAGCAATTATAAATTGGCTAAAAAGATTGCTCTTTTAGTCAGCGAATCAGGTAACTTTGGAGCTTATGATATGATTGCACTTGAACCGCAAGAAGGTTATAACTGCCGGTCGCTTGAAGATGTTTTTAAGGCCACAGCATCTATAATACTTGAAGAATACGTTAAGAGTTCCATAATTTTTAAACATGGTAAAGTAACATTAATGTAAGGAGGAGAAAAAGGCAGCTCTTAATTGAGCTGCTTTATTTTTTATTATTTTTAGATTTTACACTAGTTTGCTGTGGAGGATGGAGAGGGGTTTGAATTGAGTTAGAGTTGAGTTAGAGTTTATGTTGAGATAGATTGAAATAAAAATAAAGGCCGGAGAAGGGACTATGAAAGTTGGTAGTATCATTATATAATAAAGACAGTGAGGGAGAGAGAAACACAAAAACTAAAAGGAGTGGTAAAAATGGAAAAACTTTTTAACCAGACAGAGCAGGATAAAGAAGACGCAAAAATAAAGGCGGAGGCAAAAAGACTAGGATATGAAATAAACCTTATAACAAGAAACGCAGATAACGAAGTATACGTCCTAGCAGAGAACGAAAAAGAATATGTAACATGGTATTGGACTGGCACAGGTTTTGTTCATGGTCATTACTTCTTCCGCCCTCTGGGTAAAGACGCAGACGGTTTAGCAAAGGCAGCCAGAGACTTATCAGATAGATTACATTAGAATTTACCAAATACTGGGAATGAAATATTTCCCAGTATTACACTAGTTCTTTTTTAAAGTTTACCACTAGTTCTTTTTTAAAGTTTACCACTAGTTGTTTAATCCAGTTTTACACTAGTTTAGGAGAGAAGTTGTAGTTTTTACATATTATATTGAGTATTAATTGTGAAAGTTTTCTTTTTTGGGACTATAGAACTATTAGAAGTTTTTTTCAATTTTTAAGGGATTTTTGCAGGATTTTTTAAACTTATGAAGAAGTATAATAGTAGAGACGGGGAAAAAAGACCCGCTCAAAAATTTTACAGGGAGTGGTAAAAATGGAAAAAGAAGTAAAAGAATTAAAGTGGAACGAATTGCAGAAAAGGGCAAAGGGGCTGAAAGTTGAAGGGTCACGTAATAGGAAAAATTTAGAAAAGGCAGTATTAAAGGCAGAATCTGAAAAAATTGACAAAAATAGTAAAAAATTGAAGGAACTTGCTGGGTTAGAAGAAAAATCTAAATATTTTAAATCAGCACAAGAATTAAATTACTTTTCTGAGGAAGGCGCTATCTGTAAGGACGGTGGTCAATTCAAGCTTGAACCGGAGTTACTAACATCAGATATCATTACTAATAGCACTTTGAAATCCGGCCGGTTCCATATCAAGGCAGGCCGGTACCTCCCAGCGAAAATCCCAATGAGAGAATTCTTTGGGGGTAAAAATTGGAGGGGGGTTCAGTCTAAAGTATTACAGTATAAAGATCGGGGCATGGTTCTCACCTTATCAGTCAAGGCCACGGAGGCCATGACTGAGGCAGATTTTAAAAATAGTAACAGTTTTGGTAACCATTTCTTGGTTATAATCCCCAAGAATAAACCAATAACTGTAAAAAAATGGAACGATGAAGAAGTAAAAATAACAAAAAAGAACTGGAAGGAAAATTATTTACACTTCTCGAATAATGGAAGAACCTATAAGATGGCAAAATGTATAGCATTCAGATATAATTTACATTATATGTCATTAAAGAATGGGGAGTATGAAAAAAGCAATATATCGAATCACAATTATAATTACTCGTTTTTTAAATCTTGCTGGGAGAAGTATCTAAATGATAAAGGAACCAAGCGGATAAATAACCCGCTTGAAGAACTGAAAGAACTTGTTAATAACTATCAAGAATAACCAAGAATAACTACTAATAAAAAGGAGGGGTAAAACCCTCCTTTTTACTTAAGATTATTAATTAATTATTTCACAATCATCAGCAATATTTCTAACTTAATTATTTATTTCACTAACTCAACAGCTCCCCTTTCTTTTTCCATTAATTGTAACTTATTATATTATTTATAAGTATTATTTATTGCTGGCATCAATTCAAGCAATAATATAACTATTATTCAAACTTAATCATAACACTTTTACAATTTGTGGAAATAAATAATTATATTAAACTGCTCCTCTTAGATTAAATTAATTATTTCACAATCATCAGCACTATTTTTAACTTAATTATTTATTTCACAATCTATCAATAATTATTATTTTACAATATATTACATAACTGGCAGCACCCCCCACCTTTAACATTTTCTTCCAACCGAGACTGGGGGCTGGAAACACATTGTCTGGAAGGAAAATTTGATTTGCTAGTTACCTTTGATTGAAAAAGAAATTTTATTTGTTAGTTACCTTTGTCTGGAAGGAAAATTTGATTTGCTAGTTACCAACTATCTTTTAAATTTACGTGGCAGCTAAACTAAAGGAAGGCAGTATAAGTGGCAGTAAGTATAAATGCTGGCAGTAGCTGGCGTATCTTTTGATTGAAGGTTAAAAATGTATAACTCCCCCCACACCCCCACTCATACACCCTCTTATATAATTTAATATAATAATTTAAAATATTTCAAAAGGTTGTCAGAATTGTAAAATTATATTATACTTGATATAAGAGGTGATAAGAATTGAGCTATGTAAGAGAGAAGGCAGCTGAACATAATGTAGATGTAGATAGCCTAGTAAAAAAGATACAGAAATACTGTGAGAAACAGGCAGGGATAGAGCTATTTCCTTATCAGAAAGAATTCCAGTCTGGTGTTATTGAATCAATCCTATTCAATGACGGAAGGGAAATAACTTGTTTAATGGCGAGGCAAACAGGCAAGTGTTTGGCTAAAGGCACAGAAGTATTAATGGCAGATGGCGAAATTAAAAAAGTAGAGGATATTAAAATTGGTGACAAAGTGATGGGGCCGGACTCAGAACCTAGAGAAGTAATTAATACTACTCGTGGAAAAGAAACAATGTACGAGGTAAGGTCAAGAGAAACTAACCATGAGTCTTTTAGCGTTAATGAATCACATATTCTATCGGTTAAAGGTAGAAAAGGAAAAATTAAAAACTTTAGTGTAGAAGAATATTTAGAACTACCAGAGTGGAAGAAGAAAAACTATTACAGAGGATGGAGAGTACCTATTGAATATGATTATAAAGAAATTGCTATTGACCCCTACTGGTTAGGATTGTGGCTTGGTGACGGGAGAAGTAACGGAATAAGTATAACTAATAAAGATAAAGAAGTAATTGATTATTTAAAAGAGTACGCTGAAAAACTTGATATGGATTTATCAGTATATGATTACGAAGGAAGATGTAATGATTATGCTATAACACGAGGTAAAAGAGGTACGAGAAATACTACTAATATTTTAAGAGAGTATTTAAAAGAGAAAAATTTAATTGACAATAAGCACATTCCTAATGAAATTATGGTTAATAGTATGGAAACAAGAAAAAGATTTTTAGCAGGACTTATTGACGCTGATGGCTTTAAGTCAAAAAAGGAAGAAAAAAAGAACAACTGTTCATTTGCATTTGGTAATAAAAAAGTAGCAGAAGATACATTAAGGCTTGTAAGGTCAATAGGACTAAGAGCTAATATTAAAAAGTCAAAAACTAACTTTGATACTAGTAGATACAGGGTACACATCTACGGCGACTTAACAGATATTCCCACAAAAACTAAAAGGAAAAGATGGGAGAGCTGTGAGCTGAGGGAAGACCCTCTAACATTTGGATTTGACTTAATTGAACAAGGCGAAGGCGAGTACTATGGTTTTACATTAAAAGGGAAAGATAGACTATTCGTACTAGGAGATTACACTGTAACCCATAACACTGAAACTATAAGTATCACTTTAGGAGGACTATCGGTTATAGTACCAAAGCTGGCACAGATGAAACAATTTGAACCATTTTTAGGACACTTTAAGAATGGAATAAGGATAGGATTATTTGCTCCTTCCAAAGAGCAGGGTTATACAACATTCAGTAGAATTTTAGAAAGATTAACTTCAGATGAGGCAATTGACTTATTAAGCGACCCGGAGATTGACACTGAAATAACGAAGGAGAGCAATCCCATTGTTTTAGATAATGGGTCTAAAATCCGGCTCCAATCTGCGGCGAAGCAGGCGAAAATTGAGTCTAAAACCTATGATGTTATTGTTGTGGAAGAGGCACAGGATATTGACAGAAGGAAATTGCTTAAATCTATCCACCCAACAGGAGCTAGTACTAATGCGACTATTGTTAAGATAGGTACTGCAATTGATAGACGTTGTGAGTTCTACGATACTATCCAGAGAAATAGACGGATGGACGCTAACTCACGTGATTCTTCTCAAAGACATTATGAATATGACTATAAAGTAGGGCAAAAATATAATCCTATGTACCGTGAGTATGTAGAGAAAGAGAAAAATAGGTATGGTGAGAACTCTGACGAATTCCGGATGAGCTACAGGCTGGAATGGTTGCTTGAACGTGGTATGTTTGTTACTCCGCAGATGATGGAAGATATGACAGATAATACCTTTAAGCATAAATTAACCTGTAATGACTTTTGTGTTGCAGGGATTGACTTAGGTAAAAGACTGGCCTCTACTGTTGTTACTGTTGGTAGAGTACGCTGGGATAAGGCAAGAGAAGACGAAATGACTGGGGACGTTAATCCTCCAATTGAAATACTAAACTGGCTGGAACTACAGGGGGATGACTACGAGAGCCAGCACCAAGAAATGATAGACTTTTTAAGTAATTATAATATAGAAACTCTATATGTCGACTCCACCGGTGTTGGTACGCCGATAGCTGATAGATTAATCTATTATTATGAAGGGAAGGCACACGTGGAACCTTATGACTATACTGTTCCTTCTAAATCAGAACTCTGGAAGCTTTTAAGAAAAGAAATACGGGCAGGAAGAATTACTGTACCTTCACATTCCCATACTATGAGATTAAGAGCAAGACAGAAGTGGGAAGTGCAAATGCAGGACTTGGTTAAAGAATGGAGAGGGCAGTATCTATTAGCCCATAAACCGAAAGATGATGAGAAAGCCCGGGATGATTATTGTTTTACAGGAGAAACTCCTATAATAACTAAGAATGAAGTAAAAAATATTGAAGATGTTGCTCTAGGAGATTTAGTAAGAACTCATAAAGGTAACTGGAAAAAAGTAAAACAGCTATACCAAAGAAAAACTGACGAACAACTAATTAAACTAAGTACGTATTACTTCGGTAGTACTACAATGACTGGTAACCATCCTGTACTAACTGAAAATGGATTTAAAGAAGCTAAAAATTTAACTATGGATGATAGAATAAAGTATGTTTTCAACAACGAAGAAAAAGGCGTAACTGATATAAGTATGAAAAAATACTTTGAGTCAGCAAAAGGTGAAAGTAGTCACTGGACTACAGATACTATAGAAGAGGGTAAAAAAATTAAGTACAGAAATCCTAAGGCTAAATGGCATAATAAAATAGTTAAATGCGATAAGAAACTATTTAAACTTTTAGGTTACTATGCTAGCGAAGGAAGCTGTGGGAGTCACAATATTCAATTTACAATAAATAATAAAGATAGAGAGGTTATAAAAGAAATACAGTCACTACTTGTTAATGTTTTTGGTATCCCAGAAAAGGGAGTATCAATAAATGAAACTAAAAACAACTCAACTAGTGTTTATACCTCATCAAAAGTAATAAAAGAGTTTATAAAAGATATAATCCCGGGTACTGCTTCTGAGAAAAAAATACCAGAATTTGTAATAACTGCTCCTAAAGAACTTCAAAAAGAATTTATAAGAGGTTTCTTTAATGGAGACGGCCACACCTGTAAGAAAGGTAACGGGAAAGAGATAGGATTTTCAACAGTGTCTGAAACTATGGCTGTACAATTAAGAGATATGTTACTCAGGTTTAACATTATTACAAGTCATCATATCCATAAAAGAAAAGGAACGGAAGGAAAAATAAGAGGAAGAGAAATAAACAATAACTTTGACCTTCATACTATGAGAATTACTCATAGCAAATTCAGTAATAGATTTAAAAAACTAGTAAATAAAGAAAATCTTAAAGAAAAAAGTAAATTCCATAACCCAAGAGCAGAATTTGGGAGTAACTATGTCCTTTTAGAGCCAGTAAAAATTGAAAAAATAGAAAATGAAGGATGTAAAGTGTTTAATCTCGAGGTTGAAGATGACAATTCCTATACTGTATTAAATAGTACAGTCCATAATTGCGATAGTATGTCACTAATGGTCAAAGCAGCTCATTCGGACGCAATGCCTGAAATTGAAACTACATCCAACCCATTTTATGACAGGAGCTATTAAAGAAAGGGGGGTGCAAAATATTTTGCGGTGCGAGATATGCGATACTAACATTAATATGATATATGCAAAAAAGACGAAAAGCTATGACTTATGTGAGAAATGCACAGACGAAATTGCTAAAGCTAGAGTAGAGGAGTATTTAGACTAGAAAACTTTAGAAGGGCAGGGCGATTTGATGATTGCATTTAGCTTTGAAGTAGAGACCTGTAATTTTTGTAAGGAGGATGTCTGGAAGAGCGGAGATATATTCTGTGAGAGCTGTAAACAGTATATCTGCGAGGATTGTGCTGATATTTTAGATGACGGTGTTACGTGTCCAATATGTGGTTTACCTGTTATAACAGGGGAACACTCCAAATTTGGCTGATATAGGGGTCTCAGGGTTGACGGGAACACGTGTTTTATGGTAGTCTTATAGTAGATGGAATTATATAGTAATACTTACAGATTTTTTACTTTTCTTTAGACCTTATAAATAAATTCGGGAGGTGAAAATATGGGTATATTATCCGGAAGCAATTATCCGAATTACCGAGGTAGACAGCGGGCTGGTGTCAATAGAGACATTTTAAAGCAGGGAGCTACAGTAGAAATGAATAATGAAAGCAGGCCAGTAGGCACAGATGACATAACGCACACTAACAAAGCAAAAGAGGGGGTATCAGCCAGTGACAATGCTCAATTCTCAGCCGGAAAAGAATCTAGGAGAAGCTCAACCTACTCAACCAATGACTTCCCAAAGTCACAACCGGGAGGGGGAACAAGGAGTAGGAGCAGAACAGGACAACTTCCACGAGAATAGTATTCCTTCAGTACAACAGCTAAAGCGGCAAATGACTAAGAGTAAAGGAATGAGCCGCAGGGAAGCTGAACGGGAACTAGCAAAAAGAAAGAAACAAGCTAGACAGGAACTTATGAAGGATTATGTAAGTGACCAAGTAAAAGTAACTGATGAGAATGTTTTAAATGATTTTAAGTCAGGAATGAGGAGAGAGTAAAGTATGGCTCAGGGTAATAGGACAGTTTTCACAAATTCAATAAGTAGTGGTATTTATCCTTCTTTCTTTCAGGAAGAACTGAGTCAGAAAGACTTAACCCGTATGAGGAAAGAATCCACTCACTGGAAATTCTATTTAGGAAACCAATGGAAAAGTGGAAAAAGAAGTACTGAAGAAAATAGAAATACCATTAATTATTGTAAGAGTTTTATAGATAAGGGTGTTGCATTTCTATTTGGTAAAGGCTTTCAAATAGACGTAAAAGACGCTGCTAGGGATGTAACACTCCCTGTTTTAAACGAAGTCTGGGAAGATAACGATAAAGAATTAAAAGGATTAGATATAGGACAATCCGGTGGTGTAACTGGTAATGCTTGGGTAAAAGTAACGGTTGATGAGTATGATGAAGAGGAAGAACCAGATTTAGCAGAACTATATCCACAAGGCCGGATAAAAATAAACGTCCTGCCTTCTTATAGTGTTTATCCCGAATGGGACGCACACGATAGAGATAGAATGGTAAAGTGCAAAATTATGTATCCAATCATTACTAAAAGAGAGCGTGGAAATGGTGAGGTTGTTAAATCCAAGAAACTTTATAAGGAAGTAATAACCAGAGATACTATTACCGAGTATATAGGAGAGGAAAAAGTAAGAGAAACTGAAAATCCTCTTAATGAAATACCGGTAGTGAGGATTAAAAACCTTCCACACGCTACTTCAGCTTTAGGGTTGAGCGATATTGAGGATATTCTCCCCCTACAGCGGGAACTAAACTATAAATCAACGGATATATCCGATATTATAAATTATCACGCAGCTCCAATAACTATTGTACAGGGGGCTAAAGCAAGAAATCTTGAAAAAGGTAGTCGCAAAGTATGGGGAGGAATTCCAAAAGATGGTAAGGTTTATAACCTAACACTGGATTCTGACTTAAAAGCGGCACTTAACTACATTAATTTAATAAAGACATCAATGTTTGAGCTAGCTTCAATGCCGGAAGACGCATTTGGTAAAGAAATGAATGTATCTAATACTTCCGGTGTTGCTCTTCATATAAAAAATCAACCGCTAATGGAAGTAACTAGGACGAAGTGGAAAACTTACGGGAATGGGATAAAGGATATAAATAGGTTAATTTTAAAATATGCAAAATATATTGACCATCCTTCCTTTGAACAAGACGCATTTAATTCTCTCACTCCTCATGAGAAGTATCATTCTAATGTCTCATTCCCTGACCCACTTCCGAAGGATGAATTGGTTGATATGCAACTTATGGTACAGAAAATTAAATCAATGCTCATGAGCAGAAAAGACGCATTGGTAAAACTTGGAGTACCAAATCCTGAAGAGAAACTTCAAGAGATAATGGCTGAAAATAAACAAATTGAAAACTTAATCTATGACGGTCAGTATGAGGACTTTGACTCGTATCAGGAATTAGCTGACGCTCTTAACCTTAATATAGGAGGTCAACTAGGAGCCGAAGAGCAGGTGAATCCAAATGATTCATCCGCTAGCGAATAATATAGATAAAAGAAGGAAAAGATGGTACCAAATATGCCGAGAGGCTGAAGAAGATATAGATAAAATTGTAACCCATTCTTCTTTAGACGATACACGCCAGAGAATGGAAAACTATATTCAGGACTTAATGAAACTATTTACTGAGGTACTAAAAGACGCTATCAATGAGACTATTGAAGAGACGCTGAAGCACTACAACGAGGAAGCTCCCTTTTCTCTCCCCGCCGATTTTAGAAAGCGGGTAAAGAATTACGAAGAGTCCGTACTAGAGGAAACTTATTATGGAAAAACTACTCTAGACCGGATAATTGATTTACAAAACAAAACAATTAAGAACATTCATAGAGAAATTGATACAATACCTGAATATGATATTGATAAAGAAATTTTATCTAAAAGAATATATGAAAAAGTGTACAGCGAAATGCCAGTACCCGGTGGAAGGTTATTTAACTCCGGAGATAGCATTTTAACAGGGGAGCAGACTCGTTTTTATCATAATACAACTTTAAAGATTTGTGACTTGTCAGGAGTTCAGCATATCAAGATTGTGAAAGTAGAGCAATCTTCATCTGCTTGTAAAGAACTAGCAGATAGGACTCCGGACTTTCTTTTAACTGAGAAATGTCAAAAAGAGGGAATAAGTGAAAAAGGTGTATATAGATTAGAAAATGCACCAAATATGCCACATCCCAGAGCAATGTATTACATTAAATTACTGTTTTCACTGGGTTACAGTCCATTATTGTAACCTAATACTAATAAGGAGGAATAAAAAATTATGCCAGAAGAAAAACAAGCCCAAAACACAGAACCTACTAACAATAATCAACAAGGTAATCCGGAGACTAACAACCAAGAGACTAACGAAGGAAATCAGGGTTCCCCAAATTCTCGTCAGGCTCAAATGAGTACTGAAGAGATTATTAACCACCCAGAAGTCCAGAGCCTCTTGGAAAAAGCACGTAGTCAGGAAAAAGACAAAATGTATAACACATTGGAAAAGAGGAATGAACAGATTAGAGAACTTGAAAGTACTGTTGATGAACTTGAACAGGAAAAGAAAGAGCTGAAGGATGCTCTTGAAGGTAAAAAAGAAGAGGAAATGTCTGAACTGGATAAAGCTCAGGAGGAAATTAATGAACTAAAGAGCCAGATTTCGGACTTAACTAAGACATACGAAGAAGATAAGCAAAAAACTCTGCAAGAGAAGAAACAAGCAGAACTTCAAGCTTATAAGGAACGTAGAATTAGGGAAGTCCGTGATGAAGGCAATGATTTAGTAGAAGGATTAGTAAGTGGCGACTCCAAAGAAGCCATTGACCAGTCTATTGAAATTGCTAAACAGGAATTTGAGCATATTAAGGAAAAAGCTCAGGCTGAAAAGAAAAATAGTAAGCCAAGACAGACTGCAAGAACTACTAATCCATCAATTGATACTCCTAGCGAGCTATCGTCCAGTGATGTTAAAAATATGAGTTTAGATGAGTACAAAAATAGAAGACAAGAGCTGATTGAAAAAGCAAAAAATGGACAGCTCGGTTAAATAATTAAAAGGAGGAGTTAATTTATGCCTTATGGCGAAGATGGAGATACTTTATTTACTGATGGCGGAATTAATAACACTATATTAGATGTATATTCGAGGGAAATTGAATTTCAAGCACAACCGGTTATGAGATTTGAACAGTTTGCGGTTAAGAAGCAAGACCTAACTGTTCAGCCGGGTCTTACTATCCAGATGACCACTTATGATAACTTAGATTTAGGTGGGGAACTTGATGAGGAATCCCCTATGGATACTCAGGGAATGACATCCAGTCAGAAGGAGATTAAGGTAAAAGAGTATGGTAACGCAATCTCCGTTTCTGAGCTTACTCTACAGGCTAGCTTTGATGACGTAATGTCATCTGCTGCTAAATTACTTGGTAAAGACTATGCTAAAGTAGTCGATTCTGAGTTAAGAGACACTGTTTTAGACTGTACACAGGTTGTTTATGCTGATGGAAAAGACAGTCAGGCTGAACTTGCTGATGGAGACCTTATTGATTCAGCAGCTATCAAGGACGCTGTTGAGGTACTAGCTACTAATGACGCTGGTAAGTATGAAAATGACTACTATGTCACTTTCATTCATCCTCACCATGCACGTGGTATTCGTGATGACGCTGAATTCCAAAATGTTACTGCATATGGTAAGCAATATGCCGGTGAGATTGGAAGAATTCATGACGTAATCTTAAAGGTAGCTTAGTATTAAACCACTAGGCTCGATAAGGATTGGCTATCGGTGACGGTAGTATTGCGTCGTAAAATAATAAAACTCGGTGAAATCAGGGGAGGCTAAGTCCGTAAGGATATGCTAACCGTGAGAGAAGGTCACTTTTAATTAATCTATAAACTTTACACCTATAACTTGGGTTTTAATAAAAACGAGTTTAAAAAATTACTCAAAATTATTAGCCCATTAACCCCTAGATGTATGGAATATAAGGTTAATTAAAATACCCTTGCAACGACTATGTACTGAGCCTCTCAAAAGAGAGGAAGAGATAGTCTGCTCCCTGTGGAAACGCAGGAGGAGGTACTAATAATCCTCCCCCTTACGAATGTAAGGAGTAACAAAAGGTTATCGAAACTACTCAGATGCCTATTCTAGCGTCTGATGATGATGAAAATGATGCTGACGTAGACGTTTACAAGGCTGTCATGTTCGGTGAGAACGCTTATGGTCTTGCAACTGCACTACCTGTCGAAATGAGAGACAATGGTGTAGAAGACTTTGGCCGTTCTCACAAACTAGCTTGGTACTCAATCATGGGTACTGGAATTCTTGAAGATGACAACATTGTAAGGATTGAGACTGCTTAATTAAAGACTTAAATAGGGGCGTGGAAAATCCACGCCCCAATTAATTATAAGGAGGGAATTATAAATGCCATATCCGGGTGGACACAATCACCGTGACGAAACTTTAAAAATGTTGAATTTGGGAGAAATTGATGAACTTGACGCTGATACAGCTAGTACCGAAGATATAGCAGAGAAAGTAAATGAAATTATTCAAGCTATGGAAGAAGTAGAAATAGTAAATTAATAATAGGAGGTTAATAAGATGGCTAAAGAAACAAAAGAAGTAAAAAAAGTGGAAACTAATAAAGAAGAAGACAAGGAAGTAAAACAGGTAAAACAGGTTAAATCATCTAAAGATATAAGTCCAAAAAAGGGTAAAGCTAAAACTGCTTATAACCCACACAAAATGGTTGAAGTAGTACCATTAATAAATGGCCGGAAAAGAATTGGCAACCAATGGTATCAATTAGAAAAGAATAAGCCAATGGAAGTACCGGTACATGTAAAGAAAGTACTCAGAAACGCTGACGCAATCAAATTATAAGTAATTAGGGGGTGTTAAAATGGGAGAAGAAACAGTAGTAACAGATATAATACCTATATCTACTATCAGGTCTGCAATACAAGACCCAGTGAAAAGAAGATATGATGAAGTATATATTGAAGCACCCCGAAAAGCAATTGAACTTGATTATGCTCCGGTTATAAAGGATGGAGAACATTCCTTTAGAATAACAATTGGGAGTACAGAATTAAATGAAGAGGACTATAAACTAGATGAGGTTTCTGGACTAGTAATTTTTAACGAAGTTAATGAAAGTGGTCTTTTTACTGCACTTTACTATAACGCCCAACTAACAGATAGTGAACTGAACGAATGTTTGCACCAAGCAATCAACCAACACATTCCAGACTCCGATTTAGAAAAGATACCTGAAAGTCAGAATCCATTTATATCTTGGCTTGCAACTGCAAAAGCTTTTTATATGCTCTCATCTAAGTGGGCTACTGAAGTCAGAATAAGAACTGATGATTTAGATATGCACGAACAGCAGGTAGCTTCAAGATACTTTGAACTGGGTCAAAGAATGGAAGATAAATACAAAGAAGCAAGTGCTGGAATAATTGACGTTTCTACTTTAACTAGAAGGGATGTTGATACAGGCATAATGTATCCAGACCCAGCTGAGGTGTACGATAATGAGGCGTAAGAGAAGAATTAATAAAGCAGTCAAGAGGAGAATTGATTCAATCGGTCAGAAGGTTACGCTTAAAAGATATGTAGAGAATGAAGAAAATAATGATTCAATATTTCAGGAAGACCAAAATAAAACTTATATGGAGGATATTCCTCTAAAAGCTGTAGTCCGTCATAATCCGCCTGAGAAAACCTTAACTGAACTAGGAATTACCCAAGACGCTGAAATAGTAATTAAAGTACGTCAACAAACTTTAATACAGGCTGGGTTGACTGATGAATTTGGAAATCCGGTAATAAGACTAGATGTAGACAGGTTCGTAATTCAAGGTAGAGAGTATAATATTCTTCAGATAAAGCCCCTAGTTCAAATGCTCAATCAGCATATGACAATATTTGCACTAGTAAAGGGGTGATTTAATGGGTGTAAAAACTTTGGGAGAATGGAACGAAACTGGTAGATTGTTTAACATTACTAGGTATCAAGTACAAAAAGCGGCTGAAAAAGCGTTGCGAGAAGCTGCTGAAATCTACTACAGAGAAGTAATACGCCTTATAGAAGAAGGACACTACTCATGGAGACCACTGACAAGTAGATGGATTGAACGTAAAGGTCATGATGACTTCTTTCAATTTACTCAGGATTTTAAAAATTCGATAACAATAAGGAAAGTAAAAGGTAGCTGGTCAGGCCAGAAACTTTTTGTAGGTGCTTCACCTTACCGAACCCATCATTCAGGAATGAAAATGGATAACCTAGCTAGAGTTCTACAATTTACCTACAATAGACCGTTATTTGAACCAGCATACCAAAATGTATCCAGAGAAATAAATCAAGTACTAGCAAAAGCTGGTGTAGATATTCTAAAATAGGGGGTGTATAAATGGCGTGGTTATTTGAAATAAGTACTCACTTAGTAGAAACTTTAGGAAACAATCTAGAAATTAATGACACTGCTGTTCCAGTATTTTACGCAAACCCGGAACTAGATGACGCTAAAGGGATAGCTGAAAGAAAGAGACCAAGAGTCGCAGTCCATTTATACAATATGACCCCTAATAAGGAATGGCTGAAAAAAGATTATGGTACAGATTTAATACTTGAAGAAAGTGATGATACTATTGTTCTTTCAGAAAAGCCATTACCGTACTGGTTATATTTTCAAATAAGTCTTCTAACTGATTACCAACAGAATAATCTTAATCTTGTAAGTCAAATTAGTCAGCTCTTTCCTTTCCGCAGCCATATTCGGGTAGGAAATGGCGGTGAAGAAGACTGCCTCTTTATGGAACAGGTTGAGTATTTACAGCCTAATAGAGAAGAATTTAATGTAAGTAGTCAAAAAATACGCCGCTTTAGGTCGGTGTTTAGATATAAAGTAGCTGCAACTCTACCTCTAAGTGATAATATGAGGGAAGAGTATTATAAAGTAACTGGTAGGAATATTATATTTGAAGATATGACTACTGATGACGAGGAAGAAATCAATATATCAGAGGGGGTGTAAATATTGCCATTCGTAAGAAATACAACCTCTGAACACAAAATACTATACCTACCTAAACGGACATTGCGATTCCGTCCAAAACAGGTAAAGGAACTCCACAAGTATGAAGTGGACTGTGGAAGATTTCAAAATAGACTCAGTGAATTTAGGGTTTTAGCCGAACAGAAAGAAAAGGAAGAAACTACTGAACAGGAAGAAATTGAAGAATTAGCAGAGTAATTCCAGTATTTATGATTGTTTGGGGAATAATCGGTTAATGCAGGGATAAATGCTGCTAATTATAAATAAGGAAACCAACAAGAGGAGGTAAAAATTAATGTCTTATAGATACCCGGGAGTATTCATGCGGGAACAACATATGGGTTCTCAGCCTATACAGGCTGAAAGCACCAATGAAACCGCTTTTATTGGTATCATGCCTCGTGGGCCAGTTAATAAGCCTATTAGGATTACTAACTGGACACAGGTAGAAGAAGTATTTGCAAAAGGAATTAATGATGGGCCATTTATGGAAGAAAGCTATTTAGCTTATTCTTTATTTGGTTACTATGATAATGGTGGATTTATTTCTCATGTTGTACGTGTTGTCGGCCCAGAGGCTGAAAAAGCTAGTGCATCATTTGAAGAAGTAGATTTACCAGAAGGAGACTTTGATTTAACAATTGAACTAGACGGTGATGAAGTAGACGAAATTCAGGAAGTATCATTAGACCCTGAAGCTTCAAACTTTGTCGAAAGAGTAATGGACGATAATGATTATGTAGAAGTCGTATATGACCCTGACACTTCTAATCTAGACTTTACTGCTCTAAGTGAAGGAGAATGGGGTAATGGCTTAAAAATCATTATTGACGAAAAAGAAGAAGAACTAAGTGGTGGAGACGCTGACATAGATAACATTACGGACACTGAATTTATAGACGCTATTGATACTCTAGATGAAGTACAAAGTCTAGATTATTTGGTAGTTCCTGATAATCAGTCTGAAGCTGTATCCCAAAAAATTACATCTTATGCCACAAATCAGGCTGATATGGTCGGTATTTTAGATGTACCAGAAGATACAGAATCAGCTGAGGATGTTGTCACATTTAGAGATAACTTTAATACTAGGTATGGTGCACTTGCCTATCCGTGGATTAAAGTAAATGACCCAATAGCTGATGGTTCAGATACTACTAGATGGGTTCCTTTAGGCGGCCATTATGCTGGATTAATCTCAAGGGTACACGCTACCCGTTCAGTCTATGTTGCACCTGCTGGAACTGACGCTCAAATATTTGGTGCTTTAGAGCTAAAAGACAATATTGACGAAGGCAAACTTAGTATGCTAACACCAGCAAATGTCAATACTGCTATGGCTCGTAGAAATGCCGGAATTGTAATGTGGGGAGCTAGGACTTTATCTTCTGAAGGTAAGTATAGATACCTTAATAGAAGAACAGGTCTAAACTTCTTAAAGAAAACATTACAGGCTAATAGTGACTGGGCTGTCTTTGAACCCCATAATGAAAGCTTATGGAGAAGTATTGAAGAAAGCTTTGAAAGCTTCCTCCGTACTGAAGTTGACAAAGAAGGTTGGACTAGTAACGACCCAAGCGAAGCGTTCTTTGTTAAATGTGACGGAGAGCTTAACACTAGAGATTATATAGAGCAAGGAATTATAAGAGCAAGAGTAGGAGTCGACATTGCCGGTACAGGTGAATTCTTTGAAATCACTATTGGCCAATGGGATGGCGGTTCTGAAGCTCAAGAAGCTTAAAAAGGAGGGAGGAATAATAAATGGGTAGAAGTCGTACTGCTGACCCAATCCAAGAATATAAATATCAGGTTCAGATAAGAAAATACCCCGGAAGCGGTAGTGATGGTGAACTTGGTGATGGTAACATTGGATTTAATAATGTTACTGGATTAGAAGGTGACATGGAAGTAGCCGAATACCGCGAAGGGGGGTATAACAGAACCTATAAACTCCCCGGTCGGGGTGACTTTGGACCAGCTACCTTTGAAAGAGGGGCAACAGAAAATACTGCTGTATTTGAGTGGTTTAAAGAAGCACTTGACGGATGTGGGCCAAGAACTGATGTTCATGTTAGAGAACTTGACTGCAACGGTAACGTTGTAAAAACATGGGTATTATATGAAGCTTGGGCTAGAAGATTCCAAGCTGGTGACAAAGACGCTAGTAGTAGTGAAGTCTCTGTCGAGATTGTAGAAGTAGAATTTGAAGATATGGATGTTAGAACCTAAGAAACCAGACATAATTGGGGTGGGATTATCCCACCCCTTACAATTATAAAGGAGGATAAAAATGCCAGAAACAACTAAAGAAAAACAAACGATTGCTAATTTAGAAGATTATATAGTAAAAGGTGAGCTATTATACGGTTATAAAGATGAAGAAGGAAATTATCAAAAAGAATTTGTTGTTCATGAAATGACCGGTGTTGAGGAAGAAAAAATGACTCAGGCCGGAACTAGAGAGAATATGGGTAAAGTAATAACTTCCCTAATTCACGGGTGTACAGAAAGAATTGGAAATTTAAAGAAAGAAGAAGTACTAAAGAAGCCAAGAAAAGGTGGAAAAGATGAATGGACAAGAGTAATTGAAAAACTATTTGTAGGGGATAGAGAGTTTTTAATGTTACAAATTTTAAGAGCCACATATGGTGACGAAAATCTAGAGTACGCTACTCAATGTGATAAATGTGGTGAAGACATCATAGTACAATTTGACTATGATGAACTAGAAATTAATCACCCAGAATGTAATCCTGAAGAAATTACATTCACATTGCCTCGTGGCTACAGAGATAAAGATGGGGAAAGACACAAAAATGGTAAGCTCCATCTTCCAAGAGGTATAGAACAAAGTAAATTTGACCTAGAAGTACAAAATAATCCGAATAAATTTAAGACCAGATTGCTTGCAAACTGTGTTGATGAACTTGGAGACGCACCTTTATTTGAGGATACATTCCGGAAAATGGGTAAATCTGACAGAGACTATTTAGTAGAATTACTAAGTGAATCCACATTTGGGCCAGATTTAACTGTTGAGGTTACTTGTGCAAACTGTGGTCATGAAACTAAGGCTGGGATTAATCCTCTAAATTTTATGCAAGGAATGTAACACTCTACTCCATGTTCCGCCTAGCAATAGATTTAGGCGAACTATATAATCAGTACCATCTTATCTTTCAAGGCTATGGCTGGAGTAGAGAACAGGTCGAAAATTTAAGGCGGTCGGAAAGAGAAAGGTGGTCGAGCTTTATCAAACAATGGTACGAAAACATCTGGGGAGGAGGGGATAGCTAAATGATTGATAATATAATGCACCACGGACTAGAAATATCAGTAAGTGATAAGGCTACAAAAGGTCTTAATAAAATTGGAACACAATTTAGTAAATTAACAAAAAATGTTAATCAAAATGCTAGACAAATGGAACAAGGAATAACTAAAACCCTCTCTCCTTTCCAGTCAATGAGTGAACAACTTAATCAGGAAATAGTATCTGGAACTAGTGGGTTGAGTAGTCAACACGCTTTTGACCGCTTCCAACAAAACCTCAGACAGCAGGTGAACCAATACCACCATATGATAATGGGTGGTGTTGCTCTCTCCATGTCTGGTATGGGTATTCAAAGAGCAGGACAAAACATAAGAAGAACTATTGAACAATGGAGTATCCATGCTGAAGATTTTAACAGAACTATGGAAGAAATGAGATTTTTAGGGCAGCTAACAGAAGAGGAATACGAATCATTAGGTAGTACAATACAACAAGTAGGTATTGAAATGCCGGTATCCGTTCAGGAAGCAGCCGAAGGTAGTCTTGCGGCTATGAAAATGGGTTATGATTCTATTGAAGCTGAAATGCTGGCAGAACCTATTGCTCAATTGCAATTCTTTTCTCAGGGTGCAATGGACGCTAGAAGCTCAATGGAATTCCTAAATGCTATTATAAAAGAAACTGGTAAACCTGTTTCAGAAGTTGATAATATAATGGACCAGCTTGCTAAGACAATGCAATTAACAGCCTTTAGCATTGATGAAATTTGGAGAGCATGGCGTTCGTCACGTGGGGCTTTCACCCAGCTTGGTGGGGATTTATCAGAATTCCTAACTATGCTCGGTGTTGGTAGAACAGCATTAACACCAAGATTTGCTGGTAGAGCTATTAGAACATGGGCCGGTTCTGTAGTCGATACTTATGGACGTGTTGCTACTGGAAGAGCCAGTGATGATGTAAAACAACTGTGGCACGAAATATTTCCTGACCAGCAAGAATTTGAAGAGATTGCTGAAAATCCACTTGACATAATGTACCAAATCTGGGACCAAAAACGTCACAGCGAAAAATTCTGGATGGAAGAAGAGGGCGAACTACAGGCACTATTTGGTAGAGAATCACTAGCCCTTTTACAGCAGTACAGAAACTTTGCGGATAGAGCAGTGGAAGAACATGGAGCATTATCTGCTGAAGCAATGCGTGATATAATTGCTGACTCTGAAGGTTTTGCAGAAGAATACTCTGAAGCTATGATGGATACTACTTGGGGTTTAAGAAAAGTAGTAGAAGGAACAGCTGAAACATTGAGAATCGCAATGGGTGAAGCATTTGAGCCTGTTCAAAGAGTAACTTTACGTGGTACTCAAAAACTTTTAGAAATGTTATTAGGGCTTACTGAAACTTTCCCAGAATTTACCACTGCACTTGTTGGTGGTACTGGTCTTGTAGCTTCCTTAATGGCTTTTGGTGGTGCCGCTATGTTAATTGGTGGTCAGGTACTATCAACTTATGGTACTATACTAAACGTTGCAACACAGATGGGAACTATCACATTAACCTCAGCTGACACATTTGCTACAGCTGTAGGTAAACTGCAGGGTTCCGGTATAACAGTAGCTAATTTATTCAAAGTAACTTTACTCCCAAAAATATTAGCTGTAGGAGCAGCTATTGCAAAGGTAGCAACATTAGTAGGTTTACTAGGAGCTGCTTGGAGATATGACTTCCTGTCTCTCCGTACTGAGTCTAGAAGATTTTTAGACGGAATAACAGGAATGTTTGAAGACGCTAATGAAATGCGTGATACATTATCACCGGTTGAATTAAGAGTAGAAACTGAAGGTCTAAGAAGGTCTACTGGACTATTTGATAGACTGACAGGCCACTTAATACAATTAAGAACTGTTATGGGTAGTCTTAGGAGTATGTATTCTACTTATAGAGAGACTGGTGACTTATTCATAGATAGAGACCTTGCTGAAATGGTTTTTGGAACTGATTTTGAAAACTTAGTAGGACAACAACACAGACAAGGACAGCTAACTCCTGATTATCTAGCAGATAGTCTTGCTAATCTAGCAAGAGGGATGGTTACAATAATCCATTTAACTGATGGATTTATTGATGGTATGCAACAAGCCGGTGGGGCTGTACGTTTCTTATTCCGCTCACTTGGCTTCTTTGCTAGAATAACTTTAACTACTTTTGAAGAAGTAATTAATGTTATGGGTAGATTCTTTGGAATAGAAAATTTAACTGAGGATATGCTAAACAGCTTTGAAAATATCGGATACGTAATAGGACGAATTGTTGGAGGACTACTTGGTTTAAAAGTAGCTCTTAAAGGTATAGCTTTCTTACTCTCAGGAATGGGAGCTTTACTTGCTCCGTTTAAACTAATAGGGAAACTCGTTGGTATGAGTAAACTGAATGAATTCTTTGCTGGAATGACTGCTTCAGAGGTTAGGAGTGGTGGATTCTTAAAAACTGAAATGTTTGATTCTGGTATAGCAGCCCAACAATTTAAACGGGCACACGAAGTGGACTGGATTATACAACCGAATATGAAGATGAGTAAAAGTATAATGCAGAGAAAAGGAATAATGGGAGCCTTATTTGGTTCTCCTATCTTTGAGAAAACTGCTTCTGGTGCTGGTAATATAATTGGTTTTGAACATGGTTTACTGACAAAACCACTAAAAGGCGTATTTGATATGATTGGTATGTCAGATATGGGAACAAAACTAATTGATATTTTACCAACTAAAATGGCCACAACATTGGTAAAAAGTCTGCAAAGAATACCTCTATTTAGGACTGGTTACGTAATGTTTAGACTATTCTCCTCTGAAGAAGGAGGCCGTTTAGACACAGTGGTTGATTCATTAATGCAATTAGCAGGAATTACTGCCGGTTTCCAGCTAGGTGGAGGTATTGTAGGTGGTCTTGGTATTAAAGGTATAACAGGACTGCTATTAAAACTAGCACTTGGGCTTCCTTTTGCCGCCATTTTTGGAGCATTAGTATTCACTCCTTTAGGGGGAATGTTCAAAGACGCTCTGAAAGCACTAGGACTATATGATGTTCTTGAATCAGGGCTAGGTGGAGTAGTAGACTTGTTGAAACGTATAATCTCTGTTATTACTTCCCCAATGGACACTTTAAGGTCTTGGAAAGACAGAGGCCAAGAAGTACAGGACAGGTGGAGTCAGCCTGATATTCAACATTACTTTGATGATAACCAGACTGATATTCAACAGTACTTTGGTGATAATTGGCCTGATATTCAACAGTACTTTGATGATAATTGGCACAGATTTTGGTTTGACCGAATATTTATGCCTGATAGACTACCTGAAGACTTACAACCTGAATCATTTAGGGATTCAGACCCTGATACTTTAGCATTTAAACCGAAAAAGAACTCTGAAGGTAACGTAGAGAATGAATCCAGTAGTACTATGAATGTAAGTGCAATATTCAACTTACCAAATCCATTATCTGGCGATACTGACGAATTGAAACAGAATGCTAAGTATATGCTAGAAGAAATGGAAAAACTGGCGGAAAAAGAGGAAAAACGGAACTATGGCAGTATACAACCTGACCCGAGGAGGGCTTAATAATGTCTCTACAAAATAACACTACACCCGAAGCAAGAGGTGGACAAGCAGAACAAGAAGAATCATTACTCCCTCCTTTAAAGCAAGGTAAACCCCCAAAAGGGTTTATTATGAGAATGAGTGACAACGAAGTGATGTACTTTCAAATCAACCCTATCCCCCTAAATAAATCATATAGTGTTGAGTATGAGGAGCTGGAGTCGCCCGGCTCCAGCCACCCCATTCATCAATTTACAAGGGGGAATTCAAATGAATATACTTTTGACATTGAGCTTAATGACCGTTTTAGTGATTGTGAGCTTGGCCATACGAAACAATTTTTAAACTTTATGAAAAATTTACTACCACAGGGTGACTATCAAGACCCGTTCAGGCCACCTCCAACAATTACTATAGGATTAGGAGATAATTTTACGGAAACTTGTTTAATTAAAAACTTTGATGTAGAAGAACACAGGCTCCATCCCGAAACTTTAGACCCAATTGCTGCTACTGTAAGTGTTACAGTAAATACAGTAGGGAGGGATATAACCTAATGACGATTTATAGAGGTTCAAGATATGAAAATTTAAAATATAGAATTTATAATGACCCAGAACGAGGAAAAATACCAATAATGGAAAGAAGGACTCCTTTGGAATTGCCTCCAAATGGTGAAGTATTTAAACACCAGTGGAAACAATCAGATTCACTTGATGGGCTGGCAAACCACTATTTAGGAGACCCACAGCTATGGTGGGTAATACTGGATGTCAACCCTAAATATATGCTCCCGTGGGAAATTGAAATAGGAGACGTACTAAGAATACCTACAAAGAAAACTTACAAAAAAATGCGGGAAATGGAGAGAAGAAGGTGATTAATATATGTATAAGGTACCAACTGAAGACGGTGTCGCTTCTCCGGCATTTGAAATAACTATAAATGGGGAAGAAATACCTTATAAATATTACAAATTAATTAACAGTGTATCCTATGAAAGTCACCATCTTGGCTCCGATATGGTTACAATTGAATTTAGTGACCCAGATTTAGGTTTAATTGATAGTGGCGTGCTATTTAAAGGAGTAGAAATTACAGTCCGGGGCGGTTGGTATGGAGACATGGATGACTGGCTGGTTCCGGGCTATGTTTCTCTAGTAGATGGTGAATTTGAAGATACTGGACGTAGTGGTGTTGTTATACATTGTATGGATGAATCCTTCCAACTAAATCGGAAGTGGGTTGAAGCTTCTTATGAAGAATCAACCTTCAGTGATATGGCTCAACAAATCGCAATGCTGTATGGACTTGATACTGAGGGGCCAACTACTACAATGGAGCATAGTAATGTTGCTCAAACCCATGAAACTGATATTGAGCTTTTAGATAGAATGGCTGAGGATGAAAATTTAGTCTATGGAATAAAAAATGGTACTATTTGGTGGGAGTATTATGAAAATGCACTAGGAACGGATGACGCTCAGGCAAGCTTTGTTTGGAAAGATACACCATTTAACTTAATTGATTTTAACCCTCGTGTTTCTGTTGGTGAAGTACCAGATGAAATTGAAGAGGAAGATATAGATGACGCAAGTAAAGATGAAATTCAGGGTAAGACTGACCGTGAAATGCGAGAAGGATTATACAGTGGTGTAATATTTAACCCAACTGAAGGTAGCTACCAAATAGCTGACTTTACAGATGTTGATGCTTTTACCGCTGCCGCTCCTGAAGAGGAAGAAGAATATACCCCAGATGGTGAAAAAATAGATGTAGAAACTAAAGCCGCTCCACCAAGAGGAGAGGTTGAAAGAGAAACTTATACTCCTGAATTGGAAATAACTGATGATGGTGTTGTCTTAGATTTAGATGATACATGGAGAGCAATTATGGAGGAAGAAGAGGGAGAAGAACCTGATGATGAACCTGTAGATGACTCCAAACTTCAAGAAATGGTTGATAGAATACTGGAGAAGAAAAGGTTTAATATTGACGGTCGAGCGAATGTAATCCCGATTCCCTTCATAAGGGCAGGAAAACCTGTAAAAATTTCTAACGTTGGAAGAAGATTTTCAGGAAAATATGGAGTAACCCAAGCTGAACACACTATAAATTCAAACCGAGGTTACACACTAGAACTAACACTAACAAGAAACCGATTAAGTGCTGACGAACTTGAAGATTTACCAGACCCAGCAGAGCAAACAAACCGCCGGAAAAGAGAAAAAGTAGATTTACTTCAAACAGAGTCAGATGATGGGGATGAAATAGATGTAGGAACTAAAGCCGCTCCACCAAGAGTAGAGGTTGAAAGAGAAACTAGCGAAAAAATGTCTACTGATGAACTTGATAAGTTAATAAGTGTTAGAGATTTAAGAGACGGAGCAACTAGGCTAGAAGAAACTTACGGAATACCTAGAAGAGTGACAATAGCTCAAGCTATACTTGAATCTGGATGGGGAAGGCGTACTCCAGAAGATAGAAACTCTGGTGAAGAAAGTCATAACTTGTTTGGTATTAAATGGACTGAAGATAGTGGTTATGATTATGTTGAGTCAAGAACAAGAGAGGTTGATGAAGACGGAAATGAATACTATGAAATAGCTAAATTCCGTAAGTACCGAGATTATGATGAGAGTATAGAAGATTACGGAAGCCTTTTAGGAACAAATACTGACTATACTCATTGTTTAGATACAGATGATGAGGAAGAGTATGTAAATTGTATACATGAAGCCGGATATGCAACAGACCCAGAATATCCTGATAAAATAATGAACTTAATTGAACGAAATGTCAATTTGTAGGTGATAAATTATGGTGAAGAAAAGAGGTTTTAAAACATCACAATTTGGACACGATAGGAAAAAATTCTGGGGAAAGTACAGGGGAATTGTTACTAATAACTCTGACCCAGAAGAAAGAGGAAGAATAAAGGTTATTGTTCCTAAAGTGTTTGGGAAAGAATTAGAACTACCGTGGGCTTTACCTTGTGTTTCTTCTGCCGGCGAAGGTTTTGGAGCAGAAAATATACCAAATGAAAATGATGGTGTCTGGGTTGAATTTGAAAATGGAGAAGCAGAAAAACCAATATGGGTTGGCTTCTGGTGGGCTGATGAAGAATTTGATTTTGAAGATATGCTTAAAGAATTTGACTATGAAGAAGATGTTCAATATTTGAGAAGGTTCTCAACTACTGGTGGTTATAAATTCACGATTTTTGAGCGGGAAGGAGAAGAATACTTCCATATAGTAACACCAGAGGGTAATGAACTAATAATAGATGATGAAGAAAAGTATACTGAATATAAAACAATTGAGGGTCAAAAATTGAGAATTGATGATGACCAAGAATTTATTGAATTTGAAGATATTCATGGAAACAAAATAAGGACGGAAAAAGACGGAATAATTTTAGATACCATAGATGAAGTACTGTTAGGAAGTAGTGGTTCTCCTCA
>LFCJ01000346.1_pt1 | contig 27910 bp, 32 predicted proteins | sample 643141 | NCBI WGS metagenome assembly LFCJ01 (sample SAMN03766243, study PRJNA286221) | soda lake metagenome | biome: soda lake; feature: Kulunda steppe; material: water; isolation source: sample B1-Br-g2 brine of Lake Bitter-1 | place: Russia: Kulunda steppe | collected 2010-07
GCTGGCCGCCGACGCTGAGGGCGAGGCGGCCGGGGGCGATTTCGGCGGGTGGTTGGGGGGCGCCGGTCGGCGGGTGAAAATCGGCCGGGACCACGGCGTCGAGATCGCTGCGCAGAAGGGCGAGGCCGCGCATCAGCTCGGCGGCGTCGTCATCGGCGCGCGTGAGCGCGTCGCGGCTGCGGATCGAGCCCGACAGCGCCTGCAGCGCCATCACCGCCACCAGCGAGAAGATCGCCAGCACCGCGATCAGCTCGACGAGGGTGAAGCCGCGCGCCCTCATGGGCCGGGCGATGCGCTGACGGTGGCGACGAGCCGCGCGCCGGGGCGGTCGGGGGTCGTCACGCGGATATCGGCCGCGATCAGCCCGCCCTCGGTCTCGGACTCGGCGATCTCGACGGTCCATGTGAACGGCCCCATCTCGACCTGCGCGGGCAGCTCGCGCCCCGCCTCGAGCCCGTGCAGCCGCAACTCCGCCGCGCGGTTGAGGGCCACCTGGTGGGCGAGGGTGCGCGCCGTCTGATCGCCGATCCCGCGCTGGGCGGCGTCGAGCGCGCGCATCGCGGCGAGCGTGCCGATCGACAGGATCGTGATGGCGATGACAAGCTCGATCAGCGTCACGCCGCGCGGCGGGCGCGTCACTCGGCGTGGCATTCGAGCGGCTCCGGGCCGGAGGTGGCGCAGCGATGCGCCGCGCCGCGCGGGCCGAGGCGCAGCTCGAACGCGGTGCTGCGGCCATCGGGCAGAAAGCGCACGGGCGGTTCGTCGTCGTCGGTCTCGGGCGTCGTGAGCGTGCCGCGGATCAGCTGCCCGTCGATGCGCCATTCGGACCGCTCGGGCAACGCGCCGCCGCCGATGCGGCGCCAGCCATCCGCCTCGCGGCGCAGGATCTCCCAGCCGTCCCCGTCCGGGCGCAGCCCCGCCGGCGCGCGCGCGAGAATGGCGAGGTCGCGCGCACGCGCCACGCCGGCCTCCAGTGCCTCGGCGGTGCGCGCCGGGCTGGCCTCGCGGGTGCCGGTCAGCCGGCCCTCGGTGGCGAAGCCGAGCGTGACGGTGAGTGCGAGCACCGAGACGATGGTGACGACGATGACGAGCTCGATAAGCGAGAACCCCGCCGCCGCCCGCGTCATTCGATCGTCCAGTTGCCCAGCATCGCGTCCACGCCCTCGCCGCCCGGTTCGCCATCGGCGCCGTAGGTGTAGAGATCATAGGGGCCGTGCTGGCCGGGCGAGACATACTGGTAGTCGCGGCCCCAGGGGTCCTGCGGGATGCGGTCGATATAGCCGTTCTCGGCCCAGTTCGGCGGCTCCGGCTCGATGCTGGGCGGCTCGACGAGGGCGTCGAGGCCCTGCTCGGTGGTCGGGTAGGTGTGATTGTCGAGCCGGTAGAGATCGAGCGCGGAGGACAGCGCCGCGATGTCGGATTCGGCGCGCGCCACGCGGGCCTGGTCGGGTCGGTCGATCACCCGCGGCACGATCACCACGGCAAGGATCGACAGGATCACCACGACGACCATCAACTCAATCAGCGAAAAGCCGCGATCGGCTTTCCTCGGGGCGGCGGGTCGGTTACGTGCGCTGCGCATGACAGGGCAAGGATTACGCATTCGCGACCCCGCGCGCAATGGGGCACCGGGAGCCGCGGCTTGAGCGTGGCGGCGGAGATCGCGCGCGTGCTCGTCGTCGTGCTCGGCCCGGCGATGGGATCGGCGGCGGCGCTTCTGGCGGATCGGCTGCCGCGTGGCGAGCCGGTGGGGCTGACGCGCTCGCGGTGCCGGTCCTGCGGGCGGGTGCTCGGGGCGCGCGAGCTGGTGCCGGTGCTGTCCTGGCTCTGGCAGCGCGGGCGCTGTGCGGGGTGCGGCGCGGCGATCCCGGCATGGCTGCTGCAGGCGGAGATCGCGGGGCTGGCGCTCGGGATCGGGGCCGCGCTCGTCGGGGCGGGGGCGGGGCAGGTGCTGCTCGGCGCGCTGGTGCTGTGGTGCCTGCTCGCGCTGACGCTCGCGGATCTGCGCCATTTCCGGTTGCCCGACGCGCTCACGGCGGCGCTGCTGGTGCTCGCAATCGGGCTGGCCGTGATCGGGGACGGGCGCCACTGGCCCGGCTGGCCGGAGCGGCTTGCCGGGGCGCTTGCGGGAGCGGCGCTGGGGGCCGGGGCGTTTGCGGCGCTGCGCGCGGCGTATCGCTGGCGGTCCGGGCGCGAGGGGCTCGGGGCGGGCGATGTCAAGCTGATGGCCGGGATCGGGGCGCTCACCGGGCCGGGGACGCTGGCGGTGGTCACGCTGGTGGCGGGGGTGTCGGCGCTCGCCGTGGCGGGCTGGCGGGCGCGGGCGCGGGGGCGGCGGCTGCGCCGGGATGCGCGGCTGCCCTTCGGGGCGTTTCTCGCGATGGCGGCGGCGCTGGTGTGGCTGCTTACGGGCGCGCCGGCGCCCTTTCTCGCGCTGCGCTGAGGCCTTCGGGGTGGCGTCGCGGGCGCGGTCCTGATTGACTGGCCCGGGAGCCGCCGGGAGGAGGGATCATGGAGCCGCGTTACATCATGGCGCTCGACCAGGGCACGACGAGCTGCCGCGCCATCCTGTTCGACCGTGACGGCCGCATCCGCGGCGTCGCGCAGAAGGAATTCACCCAGCACTTCCCGCAGCCCGGCTGGGTCGAGCATGACGCGATGGAGATCTGGGGCTGCCAGATGGGCGTGGCGCGCGAGGTGCTCGAGACACATGGCGTTTCCCCCGCCGAGATCGCGGGCATCGGCATCACCAATCAGCGCGAGACCACCGTGATCTGGGACCGCGCCACCGGCAAACCGATCCACAACGCCATCGTCTGGCAGGACCGGCGCACCGCGGCGCAATGCGACGCGCTGGTCGAACGGGGGCTGGGCGATCATATCCGCGCCACCACCGGCCTCGTGCCCGACGCCTATTTCTCCGGCACCAAGATCGCATGGCTGCTCGACAATGTGGAGGGCGCGCGCGCGCGGGCCGGGCGCGGCGAACTCGCCTTCGGGACGATGGACAGCTGGCTGGTGTGGAACCTTACCCGTGGCGCGCGGCATCTGACGGATTATTCGAACGCGTCGCGCACCATGCTCTACGACATCAATGCTCTGGCATGGGATGCGCAGATGCTCACCGCGCTCGACGTGCCGGAGGCGATGCTGCCCGAGGTGCGCCCGTCGAGCGAGGTTTACGGCCATACCGATCCGGCGATGTTCGCCGGCGCGAAGATCCCCATCGCCGGGATCGCGGGCGATCAGCAGGCGGCGCTGTTCGGGCAGACCTGCTTCGAGCCCGGCATGGTCAAGAACACCTACGGCACCGGGTGTTTCCTGCTGATGAACACGGGCACGGAGCCGGTGCGCTCGGAGGCGGGGCTGCTCACCACCATCGCCTGGGGGCTCGACGGGCGGGTGGAGTATGCGCTCGAGGGGGCGATATTCGTTGCGGGCGCGGCGGTGCAATGGCTGCGCGACGAGCTCAGGCTCATCGATTCGGCCGAGGACTCGGAGTATTTCGCCTCCAAGGTGCCGGACTCGGGCGGTGTCTATGTGGTGCCGGCCTTCGCGGGGCTGGGGGCGCCGCATTGGGACATGTATGCGCGCGGCGCGATCTTCGGGCTCACCCGCGGCACCCGCAAGGAGCACATCACCCGCGCCACGCTCGACTCGCTGGCCTACCAGACCCGCGACATCATCGACGCGATGCAGGCGGATTCGGGCATCACGCTCAAATCGCTGCGCGTCGATGGCGGGGCGGTGGCCAACAACGTGATGATGCAGTTTCAGGCCGACATGCTCGGCGTCGAGGTCGAGCGCCCCGAAATCACCGAGTCGACAGCGCTCGGCGCGGCGTACCTGGCCGGGCTCGCGGTGGGGCTGTGGACCAAGGGCGATCTCGCCGGGCGCGGGCAGATCGAGCGCCGCTTTGCCCCCGAGATGGCGCACGAAGCGCGCGAGACGGCGTATCGCGGCTGGCAGAAGGCGGTGCAGCGCAGCATGGGCTGGGCGCGCGAGGACTGACGCGCGGCTTGCCCGCCCGCCTCCGCCGGGCTAGCAGGACGGGATCGCAGCGGGAGCGCCGAGCATGGATATCGCCTTCGATACCGTCTTCTACGAGATCGCGATCCTCGTGCTGCTCGCCGCCGGGATCGGTTTTCTCGGCCTGCTGATGCGTCAGCCGCTCGTGGTGGCGTTCATCGCGGTGGGGGTGCTGGCGGGGCCGGATGCGCTGGGGCTCGTCAGCTCGACCGAGTTCATCGAGACGCTCAGCCAGATCAGCATCGCGGTGCTGCTGTTTCTGGTGGGACTCAAGCTCGATGTCAGCCTGGTGCGCAATCTCGGGAAGGTGGCGGTGGCAACCGGGCTCGGCCAGATCCTGTTCACGGTGCTGTTCGGCTTTTTCATCTGCCTGGGGCTCGGCATCGACGTGGTCACCTCGATCTACGTCGCCGTCGCGCTGACCTTCTCGTCCACCATCATCATCGTCAAGCTGTTGTCGGACAAGCAGGAGATCGGCGCGCTGCATGGCAAGATCGCGCTGGGTTTCCTGATCGTGCAGGACATCTTCGTGGTGCTGGCGATGGTCACGCTCTCGGCTATCGGCGTGGGCGCCGATGCCGAGACGGGCGCGGCGATGGACATCCTGATGGTGCTCGTGGGCGGCGCGGTGCTCGTGGGGTTCGTGTGGTTCTTTATCCGCTACGTGGCCGACCGGCTGCTCGCGCAGGTGGCGCGCTCGCCGGAGCTTCTGGTGATCTTCGCCGTTGGCTGGGCGGCGGGGCTCGCCGCGGCGGGGGACGCGGTAGGGCTCGGCAAGGAGCTTGGCGGGCTTCTCGCGGGCGTGTCGCTCGCCTCGACGCAGTTTCGCGAGGCGATCGGCTCGCGGCTCGCCAGCCTGCGCGACTTCCTGCTCCTGTTCTTCTTCATCAGCCTCGGCGCCGGGCTCGACCTGACGACGCTGGGCGATCAGGTGGGCCCGGCGCTGGTGCTGTCGCTTTTCGTTCTGATCGGTAACCCGCTGATCGTGCTGGCGATCATGGGGTATATGGGGTATCGCAAGCGCACCGGTTTCCTTGCCGGTCTGACCGTCGCGCAGATCTCGGAATTCTCGCTCATCTTCATGGCGATGGGCGTGTCCATCGGGCATGTGACGCAGGAGTCGATGGGGCTCGTCACGCTGGTCGGGCTCGTGACGATCGCGATCTCGGTCTACATGATCACCTGGTCGCACAAGCTCTATGCCCTGCTCGAGCCGTTGCTGGGCGTGTTCGAGCGCCGGGTGGCGTTTCGCGAGGACGCCGACGATGCCGGGTCAACCTCCGCGACTCCCTACGACTTCATCATTTTCGGGCTGGGGCGGTATGGCTGCAATATCGGCCATCAGCTCGGCGAGCGCGGCTACCGCGTGCTGGGCGTCGATTTCGACCCCGAGGCGCTCGCGAACTGGCGGCGCATGGGCTTCGACGGGCAGTTCGGGGACGCGACGGACCCCGAATTCACCGCGCATCTGCCGCTTTCGGATGTGCGTGCGGTGATTTCCGCGGTGCCACGCGAGAAGGGCAGTCTGACCGAATCCGACCCGCAGATGGCGCTTCTGCACGGGCTTCAGAGCGCGAATTTCCGTGGCAAGCTGGCGCTGGCGGTCAACTCGGAAAGCGAGGCCGAGGGGCTGCGCCAGAAGGGTGCGAAAATCATCCTGACGCCCTTCGACGACGCCGCGAGCTTCGCCGTTGAACGGCTCGAGGCGGACGTGACGCCGGCCGCGTCGGGGTAAGGTCCGCATCGGTGGCGGGCCGCGCATCGGGCGGCATCACATGCGCAATTGAGCGTTGTATTTTCGCGCCCGCGGTTGCGCACATGCTGTCGCGCGCGTTAACTCTGCAATCCATGGCGCGTCTTGACAACATCTCCGACATGATATTGCAGGAGCTGACGCGCGATGGCCGGATCAGCAACCTGGAACTCGCGCGCCGCGTCGGATTGTCGCCCTCGGCCTGCCTGCGCCGGGTTCAGGAGCTCGAACGCGACAACATCATCAAGGGATACCGGGCCCGCGTGAACCGCGACGCGCTCGGCCGGGGATTCGTTGCCTATGTGACCGTGGGGCTGTCGCAGCATTCCCGCGCCGCGCAGGACGCGTTCGAGCGCGCGATCGACGCGGCCGAGCAGGTCCGCGAATGCCACAGCGTGGCAGGCTCGGTCGAGTATCTGCTGCGTGTCGAGGTTGCGGATCTTTCGGACTACAAGGCGTTTCGCGCCGATATTCTTGGCGCGTTGCCGCAGGTGACGTCGATCCGCAGCTATGTCGTGATGGACTCGCCCAAGGACGAGGTGCGTTGAAAGCGCGCTTGCGCGGCGACTTGATTTCGATAATACTAGAATTATGAAACGAACGACCACGCCTCTCGATACGGAACACGCCGCGCTGACCTTCGCCGCGCTCGGCTCCGAACAGCGGCTCGCCGTGCTGCGTGCGCTGGTGCGGGCGCGGCCGGCGGGGTTGAGTATCGGAGCCCTGGGCGCGCGGTGCGGAATCACCGGATCAACGCTCACCTTTCACATAAAGATATTGGCGCAAGCCGGCCTGGTAAAACAGGAACGTAACGGACGCCGGATCATTTGCGCGGCCGATACGGCGGCGATCCGGGGATTGTCGGACTTCCTGCTTGCGGAGTGCTGCGCGGATCAGGGGCCTGACCATGGCTGATGCGGCGGTCCCGCGGCGCCGCGACAGTCTGCGGCGGCTCGACCGGGTGGCGCTCGCGATCGCGGCGCTGCTTGTGGCGGTCGCGGTGCTCGATCCGGCCCGGTTCGGCGAGACAGTCGCCTTCGCGCTCGGCGCGCTCGCGCGCACGGCGCCGATCATCGCGGTCGCGACCCTCGCGCTCGCCTTCGTGAAGGCGGCGGGGGCGGAGACGCTCGTGGGGCGGGCGTTCCGGGGGCCGGCGCTCGTCATGATCGCGCTCGCGGCGCTCGTCGGCGGGCTGTCGCCCTTCTGCTCCTGCCAGGTGATCCCCTTCATCGCGGCATTGCTCGCCGTGGGCGCGCCGCTCGCGGCGGTGATGGCGTTCTGGCTGTCCTCGCCCCTGATGGATCCGGCGATGTTCGTTGTCACCTCCGCGGTGCTCGGGCTCGACTTCGCGCTGGCCAAGACGGCTGCGGCGGTGCTGATCGGCATCGGCGGGGGGCTCGTAGTGCATGCCTTTGCGCGCGGGCCGGTCTTTGCCGATCCGTTGCGCCCCGAAAGCAAGCCGGGGGGCTGCTGCGGCCAAGCCAAGACGCCGTTCGAAGGCGCGCCGCGCTGGGATTTCTGGCGTGAGGCGCCGCGGCGCGCGCTGTTTGCCCGGACCGCGCGCGACAATGTACTGTTTCTCGGCAAGTGGCTTGCGCTGGCCTATGTGATCGAGGCGTTGATGATCGCCTATGTCCCTGCCGCGCTGATCGCGGGGGTGCTTGGCGGCGCCGGGGTGCAGCCGATCCTGCTGGGCGCGCTGGTGGGGGCACCGGCGTATCTCAACGGTTATGCGGCGGTGCCGCTCATGGACGCGCTGCTGGGTCAGGGGATGGCGCCGGGCGCGGCGATGGCCTTCGTCGTGGCGGGGGGCATGAGCTCGATCCCGGCGGCGATCGCGGTCTGGGCGCTCGTGCGCGCGGGTCTTCGCGGCGTATCTCGGCTTCGCCTTCGCCGGTGCGCTGCTCGCGGGGCTCGGCTGGCAGCTCATTGCCTGACGCCTTTCGCGAAACGGTGGCAGCCGGTCTTGCATCTCGAGGATGCGACGGCAGGTGCCTGGGACTCGGCGCGTGAGTGCAGGCGAACGCGCCGCGCTTCAGATCGGTAGGGCGGCATCGGCCTTGAGCTGATCCATCACGATCTGGCTTTGCACGCGGGCGACGACGGGATGCGGCAGCAGCACCTCGTGGATCAGCCGGTTGAGCGCGGGCAGATCGGCGCAATAGGCGCGCAGCAGGTAATCGGCCTCGCCCGTGAGGGTCCAGGCGCTGACGATCTCGGGCTGTGCGGCGACGAGCCGCGCGAAGCCCCGCGCGGCATCGGGGGCGTGGGTGGCCATCTGCACCTGGATGAAGGCCTGCACCGCGAGACCGAGCCGCGCCGGGTCGAGGCGCGCGGCATAGCCGGTGATGTAGCCCGCCGCCTCGAGGCGCTGACGCCGGCGCCCGGCCTGGGAGGCCGAAAGGTTGAGCCGCGCGCCGAGCTCCTGCGCCGTCAGGTGCGCATCCTCCTGCAGGGCGGTGAGCAGCCTCGTGTCGATGTCGTCAAGCATGCGGCATCTCCGCGTTTTGCGGGAAATCTATGCGGCATCCCTGAGCATGACCAGCCAAAGATGCCCTTCGATGCGCACACGCTGCGCGCGGGATCGCGTATACTCTTGCAGGCCAACAGCGACTGGAGGAGTCATGGGACCGTTCCCGCATACCGCACCATACGCCACGATCACCGAGGACAACCCGGCCGGCACGGACGGCTTCGAATTCGTCGAGTTCGCGCATCCCGAGCCGGAGGAGTTGCGCTCGCTGTTCACGAAGATGGGTTACGAGAAGGTCGCCCGGCACAAGACGAAGGATATCGAGCTCTGGCAGCAGGGCGACATCAGCTATCTGATCAATGCGGAACCCGACACGCATGCGGCGCATTTCATTGAGGAGCACGGCCCCTGCGCGCCGTCGATGGGCTGGCGCGTGGTGGATGCGCAGCACGCCTTCGCGCATGCGGTCGCGTGCGGCGCGGAGCCCTATGAGGGGCCGGGCGAGACGATGGATGTGCCGGCGATCAAGGGGATCGGGGGCAGCCTGATCTACTTCATCGACCAGTACCGCGAGCAAAGCCCCTACAACGCCGAGTTCGAGTGGCTCGGCAAGGCGAACCCGGCCGGTGTGGGCTTCTATTACCTCGATCACCTGACCCACAACGTTCATCAGGGTAACATGGACAAGTGGTTCGCCTTCTACGGCGACATCTTCAATTTCCGCGAGATCCGCTTCTTCGACATCCAGGGCAAGTTCACCGGGCTGCATTCGCGCGCGCTGACGTCGCCCTGCGGGCGCATCCGCATCCCCATCAACGAGGATCGCAGCGAGAAGGGCCAGATCGTCGAGTATCTCAAGCGTTATAACGGCGAGGGTATTCAGCATATCGCCGTGGGGACGGAGACGCTCTACGACTCGGTCGATGCCATCGCCGAACGGGGGCTCAAATTCATGCCCGCGCCGCCCGAGGCCTACTACAAGATGAGTCATGACCGGGTGCAGGGCCATGACGAGCCGCTCGACCGGATGATGAAGCACGGCATCCTCATCGACGGCGAGGGCGTGGTCGATGGCGGCGAGACGCGCATTCTGCTGCAGATCTTCTCGAAGACGGTGATCGGGCCGATCTTCTTCGAGTTCATCCAGCGCAAGGGCGATGACGGCTTCGGAGAGGGCAACTTCAAGGCGCTCTTCGAGTCGATCGAGCAGGACCAGATCGAGCGGGGGGTGCTTACGTCGGATTCGTAGAGCGCGTGGCGCAAGTGCGGGGACGGTCTGGCGCCCTTTTAGCGTTCGGCATCAGAGGGTTAGAGCGCGGCGCGTGAGTGCGGATGAACGCGCCTGCGCTCTAGGAGTCCCCGCCCACACGCAGGATGTGGTCGCGCCCGCGCTTGACGTAGCGCAGCGCGCTTTCGTCGATGGCGGCGACCCGGCCGCCATCGAGTTCGTCGCCCACGCCGACGCGCACCATCCGCCCGTTCGACATCCGGACCAGCGCGCGCCGGTCCGCGTTGCCGCCGAACACCCCGATCAGGTTGATCCGACGCAGATTGAGCATGCCGGCGTTGGTGGCTGCTTCCGCGACCTGCGCCGAGGCGGGTATATCCGGCGCACTCGGGGTCGGAGCGGACTCCGCCGGGGTGCTCGCGCCGCTGACGGGGGCGTCCGCCTGCGCGGCTTCGGCCTGCTGCGCCGCGGTCTCGGTGGCGCGCTGAACGGCCCGCGACTCGGCGAAGTTCTGCGGCCGGTCGTCGGGTCGGGGCGCGGTCGCGACGGCGTTTTCGGTGGCGGTGGCGAAAGCGTCCTCGCGGGCGGCGATGACCTCTGCAGCGGCCTCGGAGACGCTGTCGGGGCGGGTGCGGGGCGCGGGGGCGCGCAGTTCGGCCGCTTGCGCGGCATCGGCAAGCGCGTCGGCGGTGTCGTCGCGCCGTGTCGCGTCGTCCTGAGCGGTCGCCGCGGTGGCGGCCGGGCGCGGCTCGGGCCGGAAATCGCTGAGGGCCGGGTCCGAGGCGATTGTCGGGGCGCTTTCAGGGGCCGTCGCGTCGAGGCGCGAGCGGGCCGCCTCGAACGCGGTTTCCGGTGTTACCGCCACGATCCCGCCGCCATCGAGGGGCGGCGCGTCCGCGGCCCTGTCCGCCGCGCGCAGCGCCGGCGTCAGCGGCGGTGCGCCGGTCACGACCTCGATCGCGGGGCGCCGGCGGTCGAAGGCAATGTCGGGGGTGGCCGCGACGAGACCGCCACCGTCGAGCACCGGCGGCTGCGCCGCGACGGTGGCGAGATCGGGTGCGCGCGGGGCCGGGAGGATGGGCGGCTCGCCGATGGTGACCTCGACGGCAACGCGTTGCCGCTCGACGGCTGCGGGCGTTGTCGCCACCACGATGCCCGCGCCATCGAGAACGGGCGGTGTGGCCGTTTCGGTGTCGGGCGCGGCGGGGTCGGGGATGACGGGGGGCGCGCCAGTGACCACGTCGACCGGGACCGCGGCGCGCGCGAGCGCGGCATCCGGGGTGGCGGCGAGGATTGCGGCGGCGTCCGGCGGGGGCGCATCCGGCGCGGCCGTCCCCGTCCCGGAGCGCGAAGTGGGCAGCAACGGCGGCGGGCCGAGGACAACGTCGAACCGGTGGCGCGTGAAGGCCGCCTCGGGGGTGGCCGCCGCGATGCCGCCGCCGGACAGGGCGTATTCCCGTGCGGGCACGATCGGCTCGGGAATGTGCGGACGCGACAGCGCGGACTGCGTCAGCGCGCCGATCGGCGGCGCATCGACGGGGATGCGCGGCGTGTCGAGCGCGCCGACCCGGGTGGTATCCATCGCCCCGAAATCCGGGGTCGCGGGGGTCGCGGGAGCCTGGGTCGGCGGTGCGAACAGGACCTGCTCCTGGGTTTCGTCGAACCACAGCGCCGTCGCCCACAACCCAACCGCCGCGGCGAGCAGAACCACTGCACCCCCGCCGAGCGCGAGGCGGCGCCGGCGGCGTGCCCGCTGCGCCTCCGCGGCGCCGAACACCGTGACGGGCTCATCACCATCCCCCGCACCCTCAGCCATACGCAATCGCCGCGGCTCGGGCGGGTGGGCCGTGGGCGGCGAGGCCGGGCCGCGACGCCGCCCCGTGAGCATCCCGGTTGCGCGCTTTGCGGCGGGCTTGCGCGCGGCCGGCCACGCACCCTTGCGACCACGCGTCTTGCGACCGGGTTTGGTGGCGGCGACCGGTGCGGAGGTGTCCGCCGGCGTGGAGTTGTCGGCCGGCGCCTGCGCGGCTTGCTCCGCAGGGTCGTTGTCGCCCGCATCCGTGGTATCGGTGCGCTGCGGGGTGGCCGTTCCAAGGGCGTCACCGGCGGGCGACGCCGTCGGATCCGCCGGCGGCTCGGAGGTCCCGGCATCGCCATGCATCGGCGGCGCCGGTTGCGCAGGGGGCTCGCCAGGCGCTGTCCGGGCCGCACTTGCCGGTGCGGCGTGCTGGCCGCGGGCGGGCGCGGCAGCCGTGACACCCGTGGCGGCGGCACGCGCGCCGCGCGCTCGGGCAAGCAGGCCGTCCGGCGCCGAGGGCGCGCTTGCCGGCGCTCCCGGGGTCGTGTCCTTGAAATCCGCGCCTGCGGGCGCGGCGGATCGGGTCGGCGCCGGCGCGACGGCGGCAGGGGTTTCGGACCCGTCTGGTTCGGATGGCGCGGCATCGGGGCGGGCGCCCTCGCGGATGACGCAGCGATCCGGGGCGAGGGCATCGCCCTCGGGCAGAAGGGTATCGAGGGTGCTGCTGGCGCCGAAATCGGGCGCGCGCGGGAACTGCGCCTCATGCGGCGCGGCGGTAAAGCAGGCCGGGTTGAAGCGGTGGCGCCGCGCGATTTCCTCGGCCTGTTCGAGCGTTTCGCGCGCGACGAGCGCCACGCGCGCCGTGCCCGCCGAAACCTCCCAATCAAAGGCGATTTCATCGAGAGCGTAAGGGGTTTCGCCCTCGACGGCGGCCCTGATCTCGGCGCGCTGGCCGCCCGCGTCGGCGGCGGTGACCGCAACCTGCGTATAGCGGACTTCCGCCTCGGGGATCACGAGCGCGGTGGTAAACCCGCCCGGCGCACGCTCCTGGGCCTGTCGGCGAAGCTTTGCAAGTTCGACGTCAAGCGCCGCGGAATCCTTCAGCGCGACCGCGCCCACGCGCTGCCAGCCCTCCGCTCGGCGCTGCAGGAGGGTGATGCGGTCAAAGGACAGATCAAGGGCGAACTCGGGTGTCATCACGTCAACATAGCACATTGATGCGCGCGCCGGACTGTGCCCGGCACGTTTCCTTAAACTACAGCAGCTTGCCGCTCATGGGAAGCCGCACATGGGGGCGCAGCGACCTGCGGTTGCGCGATTAAGGCTTGTCGGACGGGCAGGGCGCCCGCAAACTGAACGAATAAGTATCCAGGGAGCGTGCGATGGCGGGTATCGGTTTGGTGATTCGGACGATCGGGGCCGGGATCGCCATCGCGGCGGCGATCGCGGTTGCGGCGCAGGCTGACAACGGCCGGATCACGGTTCATGGCGAGGGGCGCGCGGCCTCGGTCCCGGACATGGCGACGCTGAGCATCGGGGTGAGCGCGCGCGACGCTGCCGCCGAGGCGGCGATGGAGCAGGCGGCGGTGGCCATGGCGGCGGTGCGCACGCGGCTCACCGAGATCGGGATCGAGCGGCGCGACATGCAGACCGGGGTTCTGTCGCTGCAGCCGCGCCCCGACCGCGAGAGCGGCGAGGACGCCGGTTTCGAGGCGCGCAACGGGCTCGAGGTGACGGTGCGCGATCTCGATCTGCTCGGGCAGGCCCTCGATGCCGTGCTCGCCGAAGGGGTCAACGAGCTGCACGGGCTACGTTTCGGGCTGAACGACCTCGAACCGCTCACCGAGGAGGCGCGCCGCGCTGCCGTCGAAGATGCCCGCGCGCGCGCGGAGACCTACGCGGATGCGGCGGGCATCTCGCTCGGCCGGTTGATCAATCTGCGCGACGAGCATGTCTCGAACGGGCCGCGGCCGATGCTGCGCATGGAGAGCGCTGGTGACGTCGGGGACTCGCTTTCCGAGGGCGAGGTGACCGTGACCGCGCGGGTCACGGTCGATTACGGTTTCCGGTGAGACGCGCGGTCAGCCGGCGGCGCTGAGGGCCTGATCGAGATCGGCGATCAGGTCGTCGGCGTCCTCGATCCCGATCGACAGGCGCACCACGTTGGGGTCGGCGCCGGCAGCCTTCTGTTGCGCCTCGGTGAGCTGGCGATGCGTCGTCGAGGCCGAGTGGATCACCAGCGAACGCGTGTCGCCGAGATTGGCGACGTGGCTGAACAGCTCGAGGCTGTCCACGAAGCGCACGCAGGCGTCGTAGCCGCCCTTGAGCGCGAAGGTGAAGATCGAGCTCGCGCCCCTGGGGCAGATCCGGGTCATGCGCTCGGCATAGGGCGAGGAGGGCAGCCCGGCATAGCTAACGCGCTCCACCGCAGGGTGTTTCTCGAGCCATTCGGCCACCCGGAGTGCATTTGCGCAGTGCTTATCCATGCGCAGGCTGAGCGTCTCGATCCCGAGCAGCGTGTAATGCGCCGCCTGCGGGTTGAGCGTCATGCCGAGGTCGCGCAGCCCCACCGCGATGGAGTGAAACGTGAAGCCGAGCGGGCCGAAGGCCTCGGCAAAGGTCAGGCCGTGATAGGCGGGCTCGGGCTCGGACAGCGAGGGGAACTTGTCGCTCGCCGACCAGTCGAATTTGCCCGAATCGACGACGCATCCCCCCGTGACGGTGCCGTTGCCCGTCAGATACTTGGTCATCGAGTTGACCACGAGCGTGGCACCGTGCTCGATGGGCCGGCACAGATACGGCGTCGCGGTGGTGTTGTCCACGATGAGCGGCAGGCCCGCCTTGTCGGCGATGCGCGCCATTGCATCGAGATCGGTGATGTAGCCGCCGGGGTTGGCAATCGACTCGCAGAAGATGGCACGGGTGTTCTCGTCGATGGCGGCCTCGACGGCGTCGAGGTCGTCGGTGTCGACGAAGCTCGCGCTCCAGCCGAAGCGCTTGAGCGATTGCGAGAACTGCGTGACCGTGCCGCCGTAGAGCCGGGTCGAGGCGACGATGTTACAGCCCGGCCGCATGAGCGGAAACAGCGCGAGGATCTGCGCGGCGTGCCCCGAGGAGCAGCACACCGCCCCTGCGCCGCCCTCGAGCGCGGCCATGCGCGCCTGCAATGCGTTCACGGTCGGGTTGGTCAGGCGAGAGTAGATATAGCCGACCTCCTCGAGCCCGAAGAGCCGCGCAGCATGTTCGGCGTCGCGAAACACGTAGGAGGTGGTCTGGTAGATCGGCGTCTGGCGCGCGCCCGTCGCCGGGTCGGGCGCCGCGCCGCCATGTATCTGAAGCGTGTCGAATCCGTGTTGCCGCGTGTCCGTCATGATTTCCCCCCGCGCTGCGTTCGGTCGCGAGGGTAGTGCCGGGCTCTTTCCCCTGCAAGCACGGCCTGCTAGAGGGAGGCATCAGACAGGAGACGTGACGATGCCCAGCCCGTTTCACCTCGCCTTTCATGTCCGCGACCTCGACGAGGCCCGCGCCTTTTATGGTGCCACGCTGGGCTGCACGGAGGGGCGCAGCACCGAAAGCTGGGTCGATTTCGATTTCTTCGGGCATCAGCTGAGCCTGCATATCGGCGCGCCCTTCGCGACCGAAAACACCGGCAAGGTCGGCGATCACATGGTCCCGATGCCGCATTTCGGCGTGGTGCTGCCGCTGCCCGAGTTCGAGGCGCTCGCCGCGCGGCTCAGCGCGACCACGACCGATTTCGTGATCCCGCCCACCGTCCGCTTCGAGGGCGAACCCGGCGAGCAGTGGACGATGTTCTTTCGCGACCCGTCCGGCAATCCCATCGAGGTGAAGGGCTTTGCCGACATGGAGGGCGTGTTCGCGGCCTGAATGGCGGCGTTCGGCCGATCGGCCGGATCGCGGGTTTGCGCGGGGCTCGCCGGGCGTTACGCTGCGCTGGTGAGCGGAGGTGCAGGATGGCGCGAAAGTCGGGTATCGCAGGGAGCATGGCCGTGGTCGCGGCGCTGACGGTGCCGCCGCTCTGGGCCGCGGAAAGTATCTCGGGTCGGTTTCTCGTGGCGGAGCCGGATCTTGGCGGCAGCCCCTTCGGCGAGACCGTCATCCTGATGCTCGAGCATGGCGGCGCGGGCGCGGTCGGGGTGGTGGTCAATCGTCCTGTCGAGGAGCTTGCGCTGTCTGAGCTGGTCGATGAGCCGCCGGAGGCGATCGAGGATCTTCGGGTCGAGCTGTATTCCGGCGGTCCGGTCGAGGAAAACAGCCTGATCGCGCTGCATGACGAAGGCTTCGAGGCCGAGGGCACCGAAGTCGTCGCTGACGGCATCGCGACGTCGCCCGTCGGCGAAGTGCTCGAGGCGATAGCGGATGAGCGCGGGCCGGACGAGGTGCGGCTTTATGCCGGATATGCCGGCTGGGCGCCCGGCCAGCTCGAGGGCGAGTTCGAGCGCGACTCCTGGCATGTGATCCCGGCCGATGCCGGGCTCGTCTTCTCGCGGGCGCCGGGGGCGGTCTGGGACGAGGCCACGCGCCGCCGGCAGACCGACCTGTGATCCGGGAGCGGCGCACGGTGCCGCGACGGGTCGTTAAACCTTTCACGACATAACCGGGGCCGCGTCCGCAGGCGGGCGCAGGCAACCCCGGAGGATCCCATGCCGGCAACCGGCACGACGCGGCGCGCGGCGATGCGCGATGCGCGCGGCCAGCGCGCATGAGCACCGCGAAGCCCAAGACCTACAAGCGCGAAAAGGCGGTGGTGCACGCGGCTCTGTGGTGGGCGCTCACCGGGTTTGCAGCCTGGGCGATGGTGTTTGCGCCGAGCGCCAATCACGCCGCGCTTCAGGCGCTGGTGATCGGCTCGGGCATCTATGTCTTCGGTTTCGCCGCGGGCGCCTGGGGCATGGACTGGTGGGCCAAGCAAAAGCCCTTCGCAATCGGAAAGGACGCGACATGATCCATCACGGCGATGTGCCGGTGCGCGAGGCGATCCTGCACACTTCGGCGACGCCCCGCGTATGGGCCGAGGGCAAGACGAACCGCGCCATGTTCGACGAGATCCGGCGCTGGCATGTCCGCGACAATGGCTGGCGCGATATCGGCTATCACCGGGTGGTGATGCCCGATGGCGCGGTGATGATCGGCCGCTCGATCTACCAGCCGGGCGCCCATGTCGCAGGGCGCAACACCGGCACCATCGGGATCTGCATGGTCGGGCCGGGCACGCCCATCGGCAAGCCCGAGGACCACTACACGCAGGCGCAGATCGCGGCCGTGAAGGGCTACATCGCGGAGCTCGCGCAGCTCACCGATCTGCGGGTCGTGAGCGGGCACAATGACCATGCCGCGCGCGACTGCCCGGGCTTTCGGGTCCGGCAGGCGGACTGGCTGCCGTGATCGGTTGGCTTATGGCGCTCCTGGCGCGCCGGGCAGGGCGGATCGGCCTCGCGGTGGCGGCGGTCGCGGTGCTGATGACCGCAGCAGCCTGGTGGCTGCATTCGGCGGGGTATCAGCGCGGCTATGCCGCCCACCGCGCCGAGACGGCGGCGGCCACGCGGGCGCTCAATGCCCGGCTCGAACGCAGCGAAGCGGCGCTGCGGGTGGCGACACAGGCCTATCGGCGCGAGCGGCGCGAGGCCGAGGCGGCGGAACGGAGATTGGCCGATGAAGCGAGCGAGGACCCCGATGCTGGGCGGCGTGCTCTTGGGGCTGACAGCGTGCGGCGCATCGGCTCCGTCCGTTGAGCGCATCGCGCTGCGCCCGCCCGAGGGAACGGTGACCGAGGCTTGCGAGCATGCGGCGGCGCTGCCCGACGGTCCGCTGGATCAGGCCGAGGTCGAGCGCGCCTGGATCGCGGACCGCATGGCGCTGAGTGATTGCCGGGCACGTCACCGGCTGGCGACGGCGTGGATCGCGCAGGTGGTGGACGCCTTAGACGAGTGACCGCGCCGACGTCCCGCACCCTGCCTCAGCTGGTGGCGCCGGGGATCAGGGCGAAGCCGACATCGGTGCGTTGCGGCGGGCTGTGCCCGTCGAGCCGCGCGACCACGCGCTCGGCGGCGACGCGGCCGATCTCCTGGCGGCGCGTCCCGATCGTGGTGAGCGGTGCCGGCATCGCCTGCCCGATATCGAGCCCGTTGAACCCCGTGACCGCGATATCGCCCGGAATGGCGAGCCCGGCCGCCTGACAGGCGAACACCCCGCCGATGGCCATGTCGTCATTGGCGTAGCAGATCACCCGCGGCCGCGCCCGGGCGAGCAGATGGCGCGTCATGTCCGCCCCGAGCGCGACCGAGGACGCACAGGCGCGCAGCCGTATCGTGCGAAAGCCACGCCCGGCGGCCGCGAGTTCGGCGCGCAGCCCGTCGAGCCGGGCGCGGGCGCGGTGGTCGCGCGACAGGTCATGCCCGATGAAGGCGAGGTCTTCATGGCCTCGCGTCAGCAGGTGGCGCGCGATCGCGCGGCCCGCGCCGTGATGTGAAATCCCGACCGTCATGTCGATCGGGTCAATGTCGATATCCATGATCTCCACGATCGGCAGCGCGGCATCGGCGAGCATGGCGCGGCTGGCGGGGCTGAGCCCGGCCGTCGCGATGACGAGCCCGGCGGGCTGCCAGCCGAGAAGGCCCCGGATCAGATCGGCCTCGTGGTCGGGATCGTAGTTCGAGATCCCGAGAATCGGATGGTAGCCGCGCGCTTCGAGGCCGGTCTCCAGCCCCTTGAGCACATCCGTGAACACGATGTTGGACAGCGCCGGCAGGATCACGGCGATCTGCGTCGAGGCATGGCCGGCGAGCGTGCCGGCGAGGCGGTTGGGCACGTATCCGAGCTCGGCGGCGGCGCGCCGGACCCGCCCGGCCAGTGGCGGCGCAACGAGCGGCGAATCGCGCACCACTCGCGAGACGGTGATCTCGCTGACACCCGCGCGTTCGGCGACCTGGCGCAGGGTAGGGCGCGGGTGCCGCCGCGCCCGCCCGCCGGGCTCCGGATCCTTGCTACGCTGTGCCATTCTCCCCCCGTCGTGTCGTCCCGATCGTTCCCTGTGCGGCTTTTTGCCGATGCCGCAGGCGCCGCCAGGGCGCTATCGGCACCTTGTTAGCGATGATTGACAGCGCTGTCATTCCGTGCAAGCCATACCCCAACACGAGCGGGAGGGGATTATGCGCGTGTTGGTGACCGGCGCGGCCGGCTTTCTTGGACGGCTTGTCGTTGAGGCCGTTCGCACTCAGGGAGAGCTGCGGATCGACGGGCGCAGCCTGCCCGTCACCGGGCTCGCACTCGCCGATATCGACGCGGCCGCGCTAGAGAAAATGGCGCGCGGGCATTCCGACACCGAAATCCTGCCCGGTCCGGTCGCCTCGGCCGACACGCTCGGCTGGGTGCGCGATGCGGCGCCGGATCTCGTCATCCATCTGGCCGGGGCCGTGAGCGGGGCCTGCGAGGCCGATTACGATCTCGGCATGCGCGACAACGTGCAGGCGATGATCGCGCTCATCGATGCCTGTCGCGCCGCGGGAAATGCACCGGTGATGGTATTCAGCTCCTCCGTGGCGGTGTTTTCCTGCGCCGATAACGAGACGCTGCACGAGGCGACGCTGCCTGCGCCGCGCTCCTCCTATGGCACCCAGAAACTGATCTGCGAGCTGATGCTGCGTGATGCGACGCGCAAGGGCTTCCTGCGCGGGCGCGCGGTGCGGCTGCCGACGATCTCCGTGCGTCCGGGCAAGCCCAACGCCGCCGCCTCCAGCTTTGCCAGCGGGATCATCCGCGAACCCCTCGCCGGGGAGGACGCGGCGCTGCCGGTGCGCCCGGATCTGCGGCTGCATCTGGCCTCGCCGGAGCGCGCGGTGCAGTCGCTCCTGCATGCGGCGGCGCTCGAACAGGGTGCCCTGGAGGGCGAGACGACGATCACGCTGCCCGGTATCAGCGTGCGCGTCGAGGAGATGATCGCGGCGCTGCGCCGCATCGCGGGCGAGGTCGCCGCCGCGCGCATCCGCCCCGCGCCCGACCCGAAGATCGAGGCGATCGTGGCCAGCTGGCCCGGCGCCATCGAGACGCCCCGCGCCCAAGCGCTCGGCTTTGCGGCCGATGACGGGGTGGAGACGCTGGTGCGCAACCATATCGCGCGCACCGGTGCCGCGTGACGATCCGTTAAACCTGGGAGGAAACACATGAGACATGTCCTGACCGGCATCGCCGCCACCGCCGCAATGGCCACGGCGGCCCATGCGCAACAGGAAATCACCATCGCGCACACCGTGGCCGAGGACTCGCATTACGGCATCGGCGCCGAAGTGTTCATCGAGACGCTCGAGGAACTCTCCGACGGTGCCTTCACCGGCAGCCATTCGCCCGCCGGTGCCCTCGGCGGCGAGCGTGACCTTATCGAGGGGCTGCAGATCGGCTCCGTCGATGTGGTGATCACCTCGACGGGCCCGCTCGGCAATTTCGTGCCCGAAACCTACGCGCTCGACCTGCCGTTCCTGTTTCGCGACTACGACCATGCGCGCGGCGTCCTCGACGGCGAGATCGGCGACGAGCTGCTCGAGAAGATGGGGGAGTATGATCTCGTCGGTCTCGCCTGGTCCGAGAACGGCTTTCGCCATGTGACCAATTCGCAGGGGCCGATCGAGACGCCCGAGGATCTCGAAGGGCTCAGCCTGCGCACCATGGAAAACGACATGCACATGGAGGCCTTCAACCAGTTCGGCGCCAACCCGACGCCGATGGCCTTTCCGGAGGTGTTCTCGGCGCTCCAGCAGGGGGTGATCGACGGGCAGGAGAACCCGATCACCGTGATCACCGCGTCGAACTTCTCGGAGGTGCAGGGCTACCTGACGCTGACCGGGCATGTCTATTCGCCGGCGGTGATCCTGGCTTCGCCGTTCCTGATGGACGGGCTGAGCGACGAGGAGCGCGGCTGGTTCGACGAGGCCGCCGCCGCCTCCGCCGAGGCCACGCGCAACGAGGTCACCCGGCTCGAGGAGGAGGGTATCGCCCAGCTCGAGGAGGAGGGCATGGAGGTCATCACCGAGATCGATCTCGATGCATTCGCCGCGATCGCAGAGCGGGCCTATGATGTCTATGCCGACGAGCACGGCTCGGAGATGATCGAGCGCATCCAGGACTTCGACTGATGGGGCACGGGCCGGGGCGGTGCGCCGTCCCGGCCCGTGCCGCAGCCCGCGCGCTCCGGCGCCGGGGATCGGAGGGCCGCATGACGATGGAGGGCATGCGCGATGAGGGCATTTCTCAGGATCGAGGCGGTGGTGACGACGCTGGCGATGCGGCTTGCCATCGCGTTCCTCGTCGCGGCGGTGGTGCTCGCGCTCTACCAGGTGACGATGCGCTTCGTGTTCAGCGCCTCCTCGACCTGGTCTGAGGTGCTCACCCGCCTGACCATGATCTGGTCAGTGTTTCTCGGCGCTGCTGCGACCTATCGCAACGGCTCGATGATCGCGGTGACGGTGGTGGCCAACGCGCTGCCCGAGCGCGTCGCACGCGCGCTGTTCATGCTCGCGCACACGCTCACGCTGGTCTTTCTCGTGCTCCTGATGTGGCAGGGCACGCTGATGACGCTGCGCGTGATGGGCCAGACGCTGTCCTCGCTCAACATGTCCATCGCCTGGGCCTATGCCGCGATCCCGGTGGGGGCGGTGTTCATCGCGGTGGCGGTGCTCGGCTGTCTCGTGCGCGGCTGGCACGGCGAGTGGCGCGTGGACATGGAAGGTGACGAGGCGGCGCAATGAATGTCGCTATCGCCGTCTCGCTCTTGATCTTCTTCCTGCTCGGGGTTCCGATCGCGATCGCGATGGGGCTGGCCTCGGCGGTGGGGATCACCGTGCAGGGGCAGTTGCCGCTCCTGCTGATCGCGCAGCGGATGTTCACCGGGCTCGACAGCTTTCCGCTGATGGCGATCCCGCTCTTCATCCTCGCGGGCAATCTGATGGCGATCGGCGGCATCTCGCGCCGGCTGATCGATCTGGCCAAGGCGCTGGTGGGCGGCGTGCAGGGCGGGCTGGCCTGCACCTGCGTGCTGACCTGCATGATGTTCGCCTCGGTTTCGGGCTCGAGCGTGGCGACGACCTTCGCCATCGGCGCGATCCTGATCCCGGCGATGGCGCGGCACGGCTACCCGGTGCCAATGGCCGCCTCCATCCAGGCCAGCTCGGCCGAGCTCGGGGTGCTGATCCCGCCCTCGATCCCGCTGATCCTCTACGGCGTCGCCACCGACACCTCCATCGGCCGGCTCTTCGCCGCCGGGATCGGGCCGGGGCTGCTGGTGGCGTCCGTGCTGATGGCGACGGTGCTGATCCTGTGCCGGGTCAAGGGGCTGGGCAAGGAGGACGGGCGCGACCGCCCGCCGCTCGGGCGGGCCTTCATCGCGGCGCTGCCAGCGCTGACGCTGCCGGTGATCATCGTGGGCGGCATCTATGTCGGCATCTTCACCCCCACCGAGGCGTCCGCGGTCGCGGTGGCGTCGGCCTTCGTGGTGGGCATGGGGATGTATCGCGAGCTGCCGCTTTCGGCGCTTCCGGGGGTATTCCGGCGCACGGTGATCTCGACCTCGGCGATCATGCTGATCATCGCGGCGGCGTCGCTGTTCTCCTTCCTGATCGCGCGTTCGGGCCTGCCGCGCGAGATCACCGCCATGTTCCAGACCGTGATCGAGTCGCCCATCGCCTTCCTGCTCGCGGTGAACCTGATCCTGCTGGCGATCGGCATGTTCGTGGAGACCTCGGCGGCGATCCTCGTGCTCGCGCCGCTGCTCACGCCGATCGCGCTCGCCTACGGGATCGACCCGGTGCATTTCGGGCTGATCATGGTGACCAACCTGGCGCTGGGGATGATCACGCCGCCGCTCGGGGTCAATCTCTTCGCCGCCTGTTCCATCGCGAAGATCCCCGTGGAGCGCATCATCCCGCAGCTCGTCTGGTTCTTCCTCGCGGTGTTCGGGGCGCTCATGGTGATTACCTATGTGCCGGCGATATCGCTCTGGCCGGCGGAAATTATAATGGGGAGATGAACATGGCCAGGATTTCCGTCGTCGGGCTGGGGGCCATGGGGATGGGCATGGCGCGCGCGCTCCTGCGGGCGGGGCACGAGGTCGCGGGGGCCGATATCGACCCCGCGCGGGTTGCAGCACTTGCCGCCGAGGGGGGGCGCCCCGTCGAGGCGGACACCCCGGCGCAGACCGACATCCTCGTTCTCGTGGTGCTCAACGCCGCGCAGTCGCGCGCGGTCCTTGGCGGTCCGCATGGCTGGCTCGCCGGGCTCGGACCCGGCGCGGTCGTGATCTCCTGCGCGACGATGGCGCCCGAGGAGGCCCGCGCGCTGGCCGCCGAGACCGAGGCGGCTGGTGTCGCCTATCTCGACGCGCCGATCTCCGGCGGCGCGGCGCGCGCCGGGGAGGGGGCGCTGTCGGTGATGGCGGCGGGTTCCGAGACGGCCTTTGCGCGCGCCGCCCCCGCGCTCGATGCGGTGGCGTCGGTTGTGCACCCGCTCGGGGACGCGCCCGGCGCGGGCTCGGCGATGAAGGCCGTCAACCAGCTTCTTGCGGGCGTGCACATCGCCGCGATGGGCGAGGCGATGACGCTGGGGATGGCCCACGGCCTCGCGCCCGAGCGCATCGTCGAGGTGATCTCGGCCTCGGCGGGCACCTCCTGGATGTTCGAGAACCGCGCGCCGCATGTCGTGGAGGGCGACTACGCGCCACGCTCGGCCATCGATATCTGGCCCAAGGATCTGGGCATCGTGTGCGACATGGCGGATGCGGCCGGCTTCGACCCGGCGGTGGCGCGCGCGGCGCTGGCGCAGTTTCGTGCGGCCTCGGCGCAGGGGCTCGGCGATGTCGATGACGCCGTGATCACGCGGCTCTATGCCGGCCCCGCCGGGGTGCGGTTGCCGGGGGAGGGGTGATGCTGCTGGGCTGCATCGCGGATGATTTCACCGGCGCGAGCGATCTGGGCAACACCCTCACCCGCGCCGGGATGCGCTGCGTGCAATACACGGGGCTTCCCGAGGGCAATGCCGACCCGGAGGTGGCCGCCGGCATCATCGCGCTCAAGATCCGCGCCGCGCCCGCACCCGACGCCGTGGCGCAGGCGCGCAAGGCCGCGGACTGGCTGCGCGCGCAGGGCTGCGTGCAGATCCTCTACAAGTATTGCTCGACCTTCGATTCCACGCCGGGCGGCAATATCGGCCCCGTCACCGAGGCGCTTGCCGCCGATCTCGGCGCGCAGGGCGTGATCATGTGCCCGGCCTTTCCCGCCACGGGCCGCACCGTCTACCAGGGGCATCTCTTCGTGCATGACCGGCTCCTGAGCGAGAGCGGACTCGAGCAGCACCCGCTCAACCCGATGACGGACCCCGATATCCGCCGCTGGCTCGCGCGCCAGACCGCGATGTCGGTGGGGCACCTGCCGCACGCCGTCGTCGCACGGGGCGCGGCGGCGGTCCGCGCGGCGCTTAAGGACGCAAGCGGGCTCGTGATCGCCGACGCCATCAGCGAGGCGGACCTCGTCGCCCTCGGCCACGCCGCCGACGGCGCACCGCTGATCACGGGCGGCTCGGGCATCGCCATGGGCCTGCCCGACAATTTCCGCGCCGCCGGGCAGCTTGCCGCCCAGCCCGCATGGCGCGGGGTGGCGGGGCCGGTGGCGGCGCTGTCGGGGTCCTGCTCCGCGGCGACGCGCGAACAGGTCGCCGCGCATGCCGCCGATCACCCCGCCCGCGAGGTCACGGCCGAGGAGGTCATCTCGGGCGCGGTCACGGGCGCCGCACTCGCCGACTGGCTCCTCGCGCAGCCGGGCATCCCGCTCGCCTATTCCTCGGCCGATCCCGACACCGTCGCCGCCGCGCAGGCGCGCCACGGCGCGGCCGCGCTGGCCGCGGCAATCGAGGCGCTGTTTGCCGACACGGCGCGCGCGCTGCGCGACCGGGGCGCGGCGCGCCTCATCGTGGCGGGCGGCGAGACCTCGGGCGCGGTCGTCGAGGGGCTCGGGCTCGGCGCGCTCGAGATCGGGCCCGAGATCGACCCTGGCGTGCCCGCGATGCGCGCCGGCGATCTCGCGCTGGCGCTCAAATCCGGCAATTTCGGGGGCCGCGATTTCTTTGCGCGCGCCGCGCGGCAACTGGGAGACGAGGCATGAGCGAGGACGCGCTGCGCGAGGAGATCTGCTACTGGGCCGCGTCGATGTTCAATCGCGGCCTGACGGGCGGCGGCTCGGGCAACCTCTCGGCGCGCACCCCCGATGGCGGGCTTCTGGTCACCCCGACGGGGGCGAGCCTTGCGCGGCTCGACCCGGCGCGGCTGTCGAAGCTCGACGCCGAGGGCCGCCATGTCGCCGGCGATCCGCCGACCAAGGAGGTCGCGCTGCACACCGCCTTCTATGACAGCCGGCCCGGCACCGGCGGGGTGGTGCATCTGCACTCGACCTACGCCACCGCGCTGTCGATGCTGCCGGACGCGGACCCGGACAACCTGCTGCCGCCGCTGACGGCCTATGCGATCATGCGGCTGGGCAAGGTGGCGCTTCTGGGGCATTTCCGCCCCGGCGACCCGGCCATGGGCGATGCGGTGCGCGCGCTCGGCGGGCGGCGCTCGGCCGTGGTGCTGGCCAATCACGGCCCCGTCGTGGCGGCCAAGTCCTTCGAGGCGGCGGTGTTCGCCACCGAGGAGCTCGAGGAGACCGCACGGCTCGCGATGCTCACGCGCGGGCAGAACCCGCGCCTGCTGACCGAGGCCGAGATCGCGGATATCGTCGAGACCTTCGGGCTGGAGTGGGACTGATGCGGTTTTCGGCCAATCTCGGCTTTCTCTACACCGATCGCCCGCTCCTTCAGGCCGTCGGGGATGCCGCCGCCGACGGGTTCGACGCGGTCGAGTGCCACTTTCCATACGACACCCCGCCCGCACAGCTGCGCGCGGCCTGCGCGGCGGCGGGGCTCGGGCTTGTGGGGCTCAACACGCGGCCTGGCAATGCCGGCGAGTTCGGCCTCGCCGCCTTGCCCGACCGTATCGCCGAGGCGCGCGCCGCGATCCGCGAGGCCGTCGATTACGCCGCCGAGGCGGGGGCAGGGGCGGTGCATGTCATGGCCGGGCTGACCGATGGCGGCGCGGCGGCGGAGGCGGCTTACCGCGAAAATCTTGCATTCGCCTGCGAGGCCGCGCGCCCGGCCGGGCTGACGATCCTGATCGAGCCGATCAACCGGTTCGATATCCCGGCCTATCACCTGCACGACCTCGCCCATGCGGATGACGTGATCGCGGCGCTCGGCGCGCCGGAGCTCGCGCTGATGTTCGATTGCTACCATGGCGGGCGCGAAGGGTGTGACGTGACGGCGGAACTCGCCGCGCGCGGCCCCGGCCTCGGCCATGTGCAGATCGCCGCCGTGCCCGATCGCGGCGCGCCCGATCACGGCGCGGTCGATTACCCGGTGGCGCTGGCGGCGCTGGCGGCGTCGGGGTATTCCGGGGCCGTGGGGGCGGAATACCGGCCCGACGGGCCCGGCGCGGGGCAGACGCGCTGGCTCGCGCCGCTGCGCGCGGCGGCACGCGACGACTAGAGGGAGGGAAACATGCGACTGAAGGACAAGACGGCGATCGTGACCGGGGGCGGCTCGGGCTTCGGCGCGCAGATCGCGCGGCGCTTTGCCGAGGAGGGCGCGCGCGTGATGGTGGCCGACATCAACGCCGCCGGCGCGCAGGAGGTCGCCGCCGAGATCGGCGGCATCGCCCAGACTGTCGATGTCGCCGACGATGCCAGCGTCGCGGCGATGGCGAAGGCCGCGCTCGACGGGCTCGGCCATGTCGATATCCTCGTCAACAATGCCGGCATCACCCATCCGCGCGGCCCCTTAGAGGAGGTCAGCGAGGCCGATTTCGACCGCACCTTCGCGGTCAACGCCAAATCCGTCTACCTGACGGCGCGCCACCTCGTCGGCGCGATGAAGGCGCGCGGCAGCGGCGTGATCCTCAACATGGCCTCGACGGCGGGCGTGTCGCCGCGCGCGCATCTCAACTGGTACAACGCCTCCAAGGGCTGGATGATCACCGCCACCAAGGCGATGGCCGTCGAACTCGCCCCGGAGGGCATCCGCGTCGTCGCCCTCAACCCGGTGATGGGCGAGACACCGTTGATGGAGAGCTTCATGGGCGAGGACACGCCCGAACGGCGCAAGCTGTTTCTCTCCACGATCCCGATGGGGCGCTTCTCGACGCCCGAGGATCTCGCCAACGCCGCGCTGTTCCTGTGCTCGGACGAGGCCGCACTGATCACGGGCGTGGCGCTGGAGGTCGATGGTGGGCGTTGCATCTGAGATCAAAGCGGTGGTGCCGGCGCGCGCGCCGTGGTCGGGGGTGGTGCCCGCCGGCGCGGTGCTGACCATCACCGATCTCGAGGGGCAGCAGGCGGTCGATTTCCTGTGCTATGACGCCGCCGACCCCTCGGATCGCTACTCGGCCACCAACACGATCAAGGTGCAGGGCAACATCCATATCTCCCGTGGCACGGTGCTCTACGCCGATAGCGGCGCGGCGCTGATGACGGTGATCGCCGACAGTTTCGGGCTGCACGACACGATCTATGGCTGCTGCTCGAACCCGAACAACCGGCTGCGCTACGGGGTGATCACGGCCGAATCCTGCTACTCGAACTTCGCCGCCGAACTGGCCCGGCGCGGGCTGGGCCGCGAGGCGATCGTGCCCAATATCAACTGGTTCATGCGCGTGCCCGTCAACCCGGATGGCAGCGCCGGTATCGCCGAGGGCGCCACCGAGCCGGGCAGCGCGGTCTCCCTGCGCGCCGAGCGCGACGTGCTCGCGGTGCTGTCGAACTGCCCGCAGATGCACAACCCCTGCAACGGCTACGCGCCGAGCCCGGTTGGGGTGCGCATCGCGCGCGATCAGGTGGACTGATCCTCGGGAAGGCGCTCGGGGTCGATATCCGGCTCGGTCCGGGTCTCCGGCGCGGGCTCGATATCGGGGCGCGGCTCGGGCTCCTGCGAGCGCTGCGCCTCCTGCGAGAGCGACTGCCCGGCGATGGACAGATCCTGCCCGGCCCCCTCGATGGTGTTGCACGCGCCGAGCGCGATCAGCGCGGCGGCACTCGCGGCGAGCAGGGCGGGGCGGGTCATGACGGTCTCCTCTCATGGCTGGCGCGAGAATAGCGCCGCATGCGCGCGCCTGAAAGGGCATAACACCGCCCGGCGGGCGGTTGCGCCGGAAGGTGCCGGCGCGTTAGCGTCGCGCGGGGCGCAGGGAGGCGGCATGGGCAATCATCTGTTCTACGGCGACAATCTGCGCGTGCTGCGCTAGGAGATCGCGGATGAGAGCGTGGACCTGATCTATCTCGACCCGCCCTTCAATTCCAATGCCAGCTACAACGTGCTGTTCAAGGGGCCGCAGGGCAGCGAGTCCGCCGCGCAGATCGAGGCCTTCGACGACACCTGGCACTGGAGCGACTCGGCCGAGGAGGCATTCGGCGAGGTGCTGCGCTCGGGTAATGGCGCGGCGGCGGAGATGCTGCGCGCGATGCGCGGCTTTCTGGGCGAGAATGACATGATGGCCTATCTCGCCATGATGGCCGTGCGCCTGCTGGAACTGCACCGGGTGCTCAAGCC
>LFCJ01000348.1_pt1 | contig 27856 bp, 16 predicted proteins | sample 643141 | NCBI WGS metagenome assembly LFCJ01 (sample SAMN03766243, study PRJNA286221) | soda lake metagenome | biome: soda lake; feature: Kulunda steppe; material: water; isolation source: sample B1-Br-g2 brine of Lake Bitter-1 | place: Russia: Kulunda steppe | collected 2010-07
CACTTGGTTCGGATTACTACCGGAGTATTGATATTGATCGTACCGTCCAGCGAATCCGACCCGATCGAATTGGTGTCGTCTTCAATCGGGACTTAGTCGACGAACAGTACGACAATATCGTGTCAGTCTCGGCGCGGACGGAAGATGCCAAACGCCACGAAACGATCGTAATTGGCCTAAAAGGCACCTATATGGAGAACTTTGCACAGAACGTTCGTGATATGACAGAGCTGGACCCTGATACAGTCAGTATCCTGTGTCGATATCTTGAGGAAGACTCTACTCAGGCAGCAATCGAGAAGTTCTGATATACGATATCAATCTTCCAGTATGTTTTCGATTGAATTGACTGCCTCAGCAAATTCGCGACCGGTCTCTGTCGGTCTGTATCGAACGTTACGCGGACTTTGTTCAACTCTCTTTGTTAAATTGTATTGACACAATAGTTTGAGCGCCTCGGAAACAGTATCGCTTGATGAATTAACTTGGCCTTCGATCTCGGAGTAGTTCATTTCTCCACCCGAAATTAGGAGTTCGAGAACCTCCATTGTGCGTTTTCGACCGATGAGCTCACGCACGTCTTCCGAAACCATCTATATGCTCTCTCAGAGGAACCGACAAAACCACTTGGATTTGTCGTCTATAGCTTTGTTCAAGCAAAGCTTTATGACTGAGCCCAGCTTAGCACAGCGCGTTAGATATGTTGTACAGACAACGAAAACTCGACACCCCACACGGAAAACTACAAACACCTGTACTTTTTCCGGTGAGCAATATCGGGAAACGGTCGAGTGATAATACACCAGAATACACCGATAGTATTCCGGACTTGTCGACTGCGATGGTCAATGCAAGGGCCATACGAAACCGACAGGCACAGTGGAATAGGTTACAAAATGGAGCAACACTCCGTGAAGAGATGGGTGTTGCTGATGACACGGTCATCTTTGCTGACAGTGGCGGGTACGATTTCCACGATAAGGAGATCGACACTACCCCAGCAAAAACTCTCGAAACACAGCGGCAATTAGGCGCGGATATTTTCGGGACTGTTGATGCGCCTCTCTCTCGAGACAATCGCCAGGCAACAAATCAACAACGAATCAGTCGTAGTATCGACCTCGCATTGGAAGCAAGTGATTCACACGAAGGTGATGAGACACTATTAGCGAGTGTTCATGGGTATGACCCCAAGACGGTACAGAATACTATCGGCCATCTCGAACGGAACGGCGAATTTGATGGCTATGCTGTCGGGAGTCTCGTCCCGATCCGCACTGACTACGAAAAAGTAACAAAAATTATACTAGCGGCCAGACGGGCGACTGACAAACATCTGCACGTATATGGATTAGGTGGGATAACGTATCAACCATTGCTTCTGTATATCGGTGTTGATAGCTTCGACTCCTCCGCATTTATTCGGAGTGCAGCAAAAAGAAATTATCTCATGCCGGGCTTCGGTGGTGAACCACTAAAAAACATAGAGAGCCTTGTTCACCTGCCCTGTGCTTGTCCTGTCTGTAGTACACGCAGTTTCGATGAGATACGGAACGACAGAGACCTTCTCGTCCAACACAACCTCTGGGCATTAGCTCTTGAACTCCGCCGATTCCGGTATATGCACGCGTCTGGAGAAGATATGGAGGCATATCTTGACCTGCGTTTCCAAGGAAACGAGGTAACTCAGCGAGCATATCACACGGCGAAACAGCAGGTCCGGAGGCTCACATGAGTGACGAACGACCGACTGTTCGACCCGTGACACTCGCCCGTCTTGTTGAACTCACCCACATTTGTGCCTCTGATCCTACAACGACCGACGAGATCGAGACAACTCTCGATGTAACCCACCGCCGTGCCCGTGAGACCATTCTCGAGGCCGCACGAATCGATCTTATCGAAATCATCGAACCTGAGGCTGAGCATAGTAAATACAAGACAACCGACGTTGGAGAAACATTTCTCGAAGCGGTTAGAGATGAGCGATGGAGCACGGTGAGCGATATCTTGGAGACTCGGAGCCCCCATTATCGTGCGTTCCTCGACATTCTTCAAAAAGACCACCCGATATCACTCGACGAACTTCTTGAAGAGTTGAAAGCCGCATCAAACTTCTCGTCGTATAAATTCAACCAGACAAGCGTTGAAGTCGTCGGTGATTGGGCAGAACGTCTTGGACGCATCCACCGGAACGCTTTCTCTGAGACGTACTACCCCGTAACACGATCCGATGTTCCGACAAACTTTCAATTCATTCTCTTAACGGCATTTGACGAACTCGAATCGAGTGCAGGGGTCAATCTCCGACAGCGGTATCTCTCGATACCGGAACTCCGCGAGACCGTTTGTGAGCGTATTGGGTGTACCCGTGAGGCGTTCGACGACGCCCTCGTCGACCTCGTCGGGCAGAATGTCGGCAAACTCGAGCTATCCGGTGCACCTGTCGACACGGGCGCGAAAGAAGCCCGCTTCGGAATCAAAGAAATAGAGCTCGCAGACGACGATGGTCTCGTTTCGACATCACAGTCGACGGACCGCGTGATGGCTGGCGTTGAACAGTTTGACAAACACTACTACTACCTCGCGGTTCACGACCGCGATATCACGTACACATCTACGACACAACCATGAGCGACAGCGCATTCAACATTACCGATCAACAACGCGACTACTCGATGTACGGCCTCGAAGAGAACCCATTTCCATACAGTCCGGTACCAGACGAAGATCCGGAGGTGTATTGCGGACAAGAGCACGTCGCTGCCACCGTCAGTGAGACGGCGTCGACGCTACTGGGAACGGGTAAATCTAAACATCTCGTGATTACTGGGAAGTACGGGAATGGGAAGTCTCATACGCTGAAGTATGCCCGTTCGCTGGTCCGTGACCGCGAGGATGTGGTCGTCGGATACGTTGCTCAACCCGGTGAAGGGTTTCTCGATATCTATCATGAATTCATTTACGACATCGGATTCGAACGCCTCCAAGAGATTGCTTACGAGTACCTGGCATCTATCGCTTGCCAAGAGACTGACTCAAATCCTACCGGGGGTAGCGAAATGGAGTCACTCATCGACGACGGCGAAGTACTCCTCTCCGATATAGTCCCGGTGGCTGTGCAGCGACTGAGTGACATCACGAAGTTTGCCGATTTCGCACGGGCGATTGTTCACATGGTCTACGAGGATACGAATCTCTACGCTTGGCAGTGGCTGACTGCGGAAGGCATTCGCTACGAGCAGCGCAAGGAAATGGAAATCCACAGCGCACTGGACGATGATACGATGGGTGTGCGAGCGTTCACTTCGTTCAAAAATCTGCTCCTAGAGTTGGGATATACTGGTGTGTTCGTGTTCGTCGACGAGTTCGAGGCAATTGCCCGACTGAGTCCAAAGAACAAGCAGGCGACACTCAATAGCATCCGGCACCTCATGGACCAGAACGGTTCAGGGCTGTCGCTGCTGTTTGCCTGCGCTCCCGAGGTCTGGCAGGACGTAATGAGTGAGTATCACGCGTTCTCTGAACGGATCGGAAACGAGGTTGCTCTCCGACCGCTCACTGAGGATGACCTGACGGAACTGGTCGGAAAGTATCTCGCTACTGCTCGAGATGGAGAGTCGACCGAGATCGCCCCTTTCGAACAGGAGTGTTTGGATCTAATCCACCAACGAGGACAAGGGAATATCCGTCAGGTACTGTCGATGTGTGGGCAAGTTCTTGATCAGGGAGTCATACAGCAGCGTGAGAGTATTTCTACGGCTGTTCTGGATCACGTGATTTCTTAGTTCGACCCCGCCTCCAAAGCGAGATTATTGATCGCAGAGAGTAACTTAGACGGCGTGCTTGGGAACGCATATTGTGGCTTTCGGTATGATTTCCCGAGATAGCTGGAACATTTTGAGGCATTAACAACCTGCTCTGTTGAATAGCGGTGGTCGGAGAGGAAGTCAGAAATTGAGTAGGCGTGTGAGCGGTTGAGGATCGTAGTCTCAAAACCGGTGCCGCTTCACCATCGCTCAGAGGACGCTATTCAACACAGCATAACAACCTGGTTTTGGAGATTTCTCGCTATTATTAAAAGTATGCTTTATTAATACGAGTTGTAATTCTCGCTGGTTTTGACGTATGTATATGAGGCTCTTAGCGAAGACAGCGAAACAGCGGTATCTGTCTCAAAATGGGGAAATCGAGTTGTGCGAGACACAGAGCGTCTATTCATTACTGATATCTTCTTTTCTGCTGAATAGCCACTGTAATATCCAGATGGCTCAATCATCGGAATCATTTAGTTCTCTACTTTGTTCAGCGGCATATTGACTGGCCTCGCGCAGATCGGGAGCGATTTCACGCAGCACTGCGAGCGAACTTCCCTCTGGGACCCTATTCCTCTCTTCCATAGTTGTTAGAATATCCTCCAGCAAGCGCTCAAGAACATCAAGTGCCTCACGAACTTCTGCATTGTTTCGTTTTAGATCTACATTATCTTCAAATCCCTCAACTACTGTGCCACATCCGGGACAACGTGGAACATTTATCGTATCAGTTGCAAAGCTTACATGAAAGTCTCTTTGGCATTCTACACACCCTACAGTCCCAATATCTCCTATATGTATATCTCCATTTTTCATACATAATGACGGTATTGATGAGTTATGAAATTGATGGATAAGCGCGTTCCATCTTGCACGCCAAACAGAAACAATCGCTAATCTGATCGTTGTTTCGCTCAGTTAGGCAAGAGCCGTATATGATTTATTGTGTCGAGTCCGACCGCGCTAAGTGTAGTCGACCGGAGAGCGTCATTGAGACGAATTTTGTTCGATTCTCCATCCAGGCAGTCACCAACCCCTCGCTCTCGAGGGCATTGGCATGCCGGGTAATCGTGCTCTTTGCACACCCAAGCCGTTCAGTGAGTTGTGGGATAGATACGTCGGATCCGTTATTGTCGATCGTAGCCAGTGTCTCTCGAGCCCCGTCGGATACAGTAGCCGTGACGTTTGGCAGAGTCCACTCCCGGACCTGCCCATCGAGATCACTATACCCTAATGTCGACTCGATATTGCGCTCGTGGGCCGTTGTGGCGATCGTCAAGGGCAACAACACATCTCGTGCACCACCGCTGAGACTAACGACGACAGACCCATCTGCTGTCTGGATAATGTCGCTACATTGCATCACGGCTGTTTCGAAATTATCGTGTGGGATTTGCTTGACTTGGACCGAGATGTTCGGTTCGATTTCCTGCAACAATCGCTCGACATCTGCAATTGCTTCGGCACCTCGATCGTCATCGGTGCCTTGGTCGGGGCGAACTAGTACAACAACGTCGTTATTATCGATTCCGTGGTTCAGAAGAGTCCGTGTCACACTGGTCGTGTTAAATCCGATTGGGGAGATATAGGTAGTCATTGGTGGCCATTTCTTCCCGGCCGTCAATAGTGTTGTACAATACTATTGCACAAACATGGAATTGTCCTGGGAGAGTTCCTAATATGATAGGTCGCTGGCTTTTTTATCGATGTCACCTGAGTATTCGACGACAGCTCAATGGTGCACCAGATTACGTCTGGTACTGGCCTCCACCAAATGGGCTGTCACCGTGGATGTGCACGTCCGATGTGGTGACACAACAAGACGGTTACCACGTCACTGAGACGTTGGTCGTTTGCCTCTAACGGGCCGATGGAGATGGAAAACCCCCATCCATCTCTATAGGTCTCACCGTCTTCAGCGCCGAGGTCGCCCCATGGAAGTATGACTCTGCCCCCTCCAATGCAACACTGCAACCGTCTACCCCCAATCGAGGTCATTGATTGACCCACCTTCACCACCAACTCCTTTCAGCATCGGTCTCCCTGACGAACGCTGTGTGGGTCGATTTACTGATTCACCGCGGCACTCGGTTGGCGGTCTATTGTGGCAGGATTTCATCTCATATCTTTTTGCTTGTCGACTAGAATATTCAATGCATCAATGGGCGAGATACAAACTTTTTGTGAATAATGCCGAAGAGAACGTCGGGCATGAAGAGTTCCGGCGACTCGAAGGCGACTGGCTTTCGATCCCTAATGAAAGTACTCAACAGCCGTACAGCATCTTCTTGCAGGCCCATCGTTATCTGCACGGGTTCGGTTGATTCAAAACGAGGATCGGTTCGTGTCTTCCTGAGCCTATAGATTTGGTTCTTAACATAATTTAAATTAAATCTTGAGGTTCTCTATATGTGGTCTTTAAAAATATTCGTCCACTATCGGCCACTGTCACGGTCTTAGCACGACCATTGGCTATAGTTTTCACAAACCCTTCTTTTTCTAAGCTATTAACGTGACGCGCGATCGTACTCTTTGATTTATTGAGCTCGGTTGCAGTGTCGCTTATTGATAGAGGGGTATCTAGCGTTGTCAATTCGAAGAGCAGTTTTATTTCAGCATCTGTTGCCCTTCCCCGCAAATTAATCTCTGGTAGGCGACGGACACTATTGTCTATGTCCCCAACTTGCAGAATTGTATTAATGAATCTCTCGCTAGAGAAGGTTGCGACTACCAGAGGAAAGAGTAGTTCACGGGCCCCGCCACCGAGAATAACAATTGTTTCACCCTCTGCTGCTCGGATAAGATCTACACAATAAAGCACACTTTCCACAAAATCAGTATACGGAAGGTGTTCTGTATAAAGGCTTAGATCTGGGACAACCTGCGTCAAGACGTCTGCAACCTCTTGATAGGCATCATCCCCACGATCGGAACTGTTCGATGGTTGCAAGAGCACTACCTCATCTTCATCATCAAGCCCTTCGCTCAAAACTGGCCGAACGACCCGTCGACTGTCGAACCCCAGCGGCGCAATATATGTCCGCATGGCTCTATTTGTGAGCCAATACCTCGTTACTGTTCCGGATTTGTGCAACAGTAACCACCAATCAGTACAGTGCATTCTCTCAAACTGACTGGTTGGCTGGACTGACCGTAGAAATCCACAAAAGCGTTCTAAATTAATGCAACAGTCGTGGAAATGTTGCATAGCCGGTATTATTTTGTCAGTGGGGATGAATTGTCACTTGCTCGCATCTACCGTTGCCAGATGATTACCTCATCGGCATGGATAGAGACATCTATATAATATTTCGTGTAAACTTGGCGATGAATTTATGCCATCGTGAATTAAATGGCTATTCGTTCGCCCCACTGAGAAGGCCCACAATAGCCAATCCAGGTAGCTAGAGCTATCTGTGGTGACACGAGAATTGGCGTCCATCCCACACACGACGTCTAGGGCGATCCCCAAGCAATCCCATGCCAGATCCACCTGACCCAAGCGACCCCACGCTGACAGACTTTATTGGAACACGAGATTCGTTTCTCGTGATCCGAGACCCGCAACTCAAGAAAACAGGTACACAGGCACGTGCGCAACTACGGTCGCTACCGCTCTTTTCAGAGTTTGGTCTCGACCAGGTTGCTCACCCCAGTATCTACGACAATGGGTTGCGCCTCGTTGAGTACGAGCTGTACCCAAACGAAGATCTACGAGACGACGGCATCGCCTACGTCGATTTTCCGTTGGTTCACTATGTTAGCCAAGAGATGCTGACCGGTGACCTACAAGACGACAACCGAGTGTATGATGACCAAGACATCGTCCGTCGACTCCTCCGTGAACGCCCTGAGGGAGTCCCATATGTTCTGGTTACCGATACGAGTTCGCCACGGATGCCCCGGCATACTCAAAAGCCGGGGAAGTCGTTCGTAGACGAATTCGAGTGCACTGTCACTGACTACAAAGGCTTGCTAAAACGGTATCTCCAGTACAATCTTGACTCGGCGTTGCCCCTATCGTCGACGCAGAATCTGTATTTCCATCAGATATCGTCCCATCACAAGCAAGCAGGTCTTGCAGCCGGGTCAATCCCTGACCTCTTCGACTACACACAGATCCCCGCAGACAGTCCAGCGTGGGATCCGCTGTACTACCTCCTTCGTGAGGATGTTGAACAGGTTCTAGAGGACTACTCCGAACGCATCCGAGAGGCCCTTCGTTCGTGGACCGAACACGGCCCGACCCAGAAAATCGCCAACAGCATGCTTGACATGATAGAACGTGTCGAATTTGAGGAAGAACGGCTCGACAACTACCGCTACCGTAATCAGAAGACCATATGAGCAATACATATACTCCGGCAAATACGAAGCCGGACAAGCTACTCACCGGGTTCATCTCGGTTCGAGCACCGGAACTCAAGCACATCTACAACGCTATCCAAAGCGCGACGAGCGTCGACGAACTGGTTAGTAAGTTCGGGCGTCCGACCGCTAACGGACCTGAGTCCGACCACGTTGAGGATACAGTTCGATTTTTGAACACAATTGACCTTGTCGAAAGTCCCTCAGGAGACATCAGGAGTACAGTCGAACGTATCAACGAACGCCAATTCAAGCGTCTCCCGTTCGAAGCACGCCTTTTGTATCACTGTAACCAACAAGAAGGGCGACAGACACATTTTGCGGCCATCTATCGTGCCTTACTCTCGGAGGAGAACAGGACGGTAAGCGCCGAAAGAGACGAGGTTATTACCGTCATGAACCGTGAGACAGATTACAAATTAGCGTGGAAAAAAGAAAAAATCGATATGTGGGCAATATTGTGTGAGCAGATTGGTCTGATTACCGAGACCGAGGATAGTATCATCCTGAGCCCTTGTCGTGCCCTCCTCTACGACGCGTTAGTACTCGCCCCGACTGACACTGACGAAGAGCCCAGCTACGAGGACGCAGAAGTAGAGAACGGGGATTTCGCGCGAGCGCTAGATTGGATCAACGATAACCTATTCGCGGTATACGAAGACCGGGCAGGCACCCCGCGAGTTCATCCCGCGATCGCAGATGTACTACGGAACATGGAAGACGACGGTGTGATTTCTTTGTCAAGCCCCGGAGACTCACAACATCCCGTCAAAATTCCTCCCGAGAACTTAGACGAGAATGTCCGCGGGAATCGACGTGATGTGACCCGCATTTCGATTTACTCACGTCCGGACGAGATAGCCTATGAATACCCTCTTACGCAGTTCCTGACCAAACAATGAGCAACAGCATTCAGAAACCTTCGACCGCCAGCGAGATGGACCGCTATTGGGACGATGATGAGGTCGACCACTTCATCACCTCGGAAGCACATACGGCAAAAAAAACCCCTGAGCAGTTCAAAGAGACCCACGTCGACATTGACCGGATATACGCCGACACGCTCACCCCCATTGGTGTTTCAGGTGACTTCGTCACACAGGAGGACGTCCTTGAATCCATCACCGCGTCGAAACTCGATGATCCAAACCGGATCTTCATCGTTCGCGGGGAGCCAGGTTCCGGGAAGAGCCAACTCTGTGAGTGGACGAAGTACCAGATTAACGGCTACGGTGAGGATGACACCGGTGTCGAGGACTACGTGGCGCTTCATGTATCCCGAAGCCAGACTCGGATGGACCAGATAATCGACGTCCTCACTGAACCATTGGAGGATGTCAACCCCGACGTACAGAACATCGACGATCTCAATCCGGACGACGCCGCGAGCGCCATCGTCGAGTATATGCGCGGTATCTGGTCTACAGAACACTTTACTGCTCAAGAGGTTCGTGAGCTCACGCACAAACGAGGCGGTGAGAGCGATCTTCGTGCAATCTTCGCGAAAAACATACAGGAGTATCAGGATGCACTCGAGTCCCGTGACGAGAATCCTGATTTTAACCTCCTCACTCGCTCCGATTTCCGGGACCTTCGGCTCCAATTGAGCTTCGGCAACAAACTCACCGAAAATAAAGACCTACTCTACTCGGTGATCAAGAACGAGGCCCACGAGTATCTGTCCCGAAACCTTGTGGGGGACTTCAAAGAACAACTCCAGGAATACTCCCAACGGTACCAAGAACAAGGAATCAGGCCAGTACTCATCTGTGAAGACCTCACGACGTTTAGTGTCCTGAAGGAACAACTCCTCGATCATATCTTCGAACTAAGCAGCAGCCATTACGACATTGTCCTTGGATGGACAATTGGGTGGGAACAAGACAACATCGATGACGCGATGATGCGCTCAGATGCGGCCACGTACATGAAAGGCCGTTCTGAAGGGTATCTGACAATGACCGACGAGAATGGCGAGGCCTACTTTCTCGACGACGACGCCTCTGTTGAACTCACTCGGTCGTACCTCAACGCCATCAAGCGGCACTCCGGCACTGGGAACACCCCGGACGATGTCGAGGAGGCTTTCGACGGACTATACCCCTTCAACGAACGGTTCGTCCATGTCGCTTACCGTCAACTGAACGACGAGGGAAGTGATCGAAAGACGCCACGGCTCCTCCTGTTACGAGTCGTGAAACACTGCCTAAAATCGACCTTGACACCATATGAGGCGATGAAGTCGAACTCGTTCGTGGACACGCCCACGTTTGAGGTCGATATGAAGTACGACCAGAGATACCAAGACGTGAGCCGCTGGTACGGTGTCCCGGTTGAGGAAGGAATCGGAGTCAAGACAGGTATCTTCGATGCGTTTGGAATCGAACTCCCCGACAGCGACGTAGCACCTGTCAAAGGTCAGTACGTGGTCTTTGATAAGGGCAAAGGGAGTGCTGTTCTTGATAAAATCAAGAACCCACCTGTCCCCAAGCACAAGGTTGAGGATGAAGACGACGAGCGGGAAGATAGTGAAGACGATAACGTAGACGACGAAAATGAGGATGAAGAAGATGAGAAGGAAGCAGGAGACGACGAGGTCGAGATTATCGATGAACCTGAGCTGTCGGAAGAGGAACGTGAGCGTCAGCGTAAGTTTCAAGAGTTCCAAGATTGGGTGACCAGCGGTGAAGAGTATCCAAGTTCCAGCACGCTTCACAATGGGGCCGTCGAGACACTTGAGCGGTGGCACGACCCGACACGCCTTGGGAATCCTAACGCGTCGACGCGTTCGGCGAGTGCAATCTACTACTCCCGTGGCGACGGTGTTCCCGTATCCATCCAGGGATCTCAGCAACGACAGGCGAGTGTCGACATTGAACTCAAATGGGGTGCCGAATACGCAGACCTCTACACCCCGATGCTTGAGTACGGACTCTTCGGGATGTTCGATACGACCGATACAAACTTCGATCGGTTGCGGGCGTGGGCAGACACCAACGTCGCACTGTTCAAGCAGAATATGCGAGAGGAGGTCGAAGACTGCCTCCCCAAGGGGCTCACCATCGAGAAGACATTAATTCTGGCGCAGTTCTTCCTCAGCAACGCCGCGAAGGGGACGACGATCGATGACGGCAACCTTCCTGCAGAACTCGTCTTTGAGGACTATAATCAAAAACAGTCGTACGGAAAGCCGATTGTTGATGAATTTGATCGTGACAGCGCGTTCGGAGAAGCATTTACGAACTTGACCAAGTCCTCGAGTGACATCAGCGACCTTATCGAGGGATTCTTTCTGCTCAAATCGAATGTCATCGACTACGAACGCTTAGCGGAAGCACGGCGTGAGATTGCGGCTGACTTCGAAGCCCACGTTGACGACGCAATGATGATCGACGCTGGTGATCTTCCTGATGCATATAAGATTGGATCGACGCACAAAAATGCCAATACAAAGGTTTCGACGCTGTTCAGGCGCATCTCGGACTATGCGGCCGAAATTCAGCGTCTAACCGCCGAGAATGATGCATCTCACATCCAAGAGGCACTTGAACCAGTCGAACGGTGGTATGACAGCAGCCATACGGTCGACGATCTCGCTGGGTGGTTCGAGACTCTCAACATCTGCGCCGGTACGATGGACGTTCCTATGAGAACCAGCACCGAAGACGCTCAGGATATACTCACCGAATCGCCCGAAAAAGTGAAGCTCAGTTCCTTCCGTGACAGTTTGGAGAAATTCCAGAGCATGGATGGGGTGACTGGTACGACGCTTGTCGCACGGTTGCACGACTTTGCTCGGAGTCGCCACGAGCAGGACGCCTGGAAAATTTACGAAGTCCTTGACTCACTCATCGCTGATCTTCAGGATCAAGAACACTCTACCGGGGTCGACCTCGAACACAGAATCAAGAAACTCAACGAGTACAGCGAGTACGAACAAAGGCGACAGGATGTAATCGGTCTCACGGAGGATCTATAAAATGTCCAGCACTCAATCGCTACCCACGGTTATAGACGCCCTTGAAGATAAGGCTAAGAAACACAAGCAAGCAGAGAACACCGATTTCCACGTATCGGTTGCACAACATAATATCCGCGAGGTCAACAGCGAACTTGACGACCTCCTAAAGAGTCTCAGAGACCTTCGGTATTACAAGACGGTTTTACAGGGAGCATTCGATGTCCCGGCGCCAACGATGGTTAGCAGTGCTGCCCAAGCCGCGAAAAAGGCGATCCAGACGACACAGGAACAACTCTTAGAGAACGTCCAGAGCAGTGTAGGTGGCGACGGGGAGACAGAACTTGACTCTGATGATGCCCGTGATAATCCAGAGGTTGAACTTACTTCAAAAATAAATAAGCAAATCGGAAAGATCCAGTCGGCGAAGCAGATGGTCGAAAACGTCACGGAGCAAATTGAGAGTCAACTCAAATCCAAGCGAACAACATGGTCCACAAAAGTCAGTGCAGCAGAGGAACTCCAGACGATCCTCGGAGCACAGAACGAGGACTTCTCACGTACATTAAACCATATGCAAACCCTCCTAAATCGGAAGTTGATGGATCCGAGCGGGTCAGCATCGAATTTCGTTACCCAGTGGTCCACCGCAGTGAGTAACTGGGAGAAACACCAGTCACTCCAAAGTTTCGACGACTTCCAGGAGAAGCACGGCCTCTCCGATTCAACTGTCGAAGATGTAAAAACACTTAGCCAGTCACAGGAACTGACATTGGCTGAAGTCTCACTCAACAATATCGAGGAAATGAAGCGCGTCGACGAACTTGAGTCGGCAATCAAAATGAGCCTCTAACGATGAACGACCCAGTCGCCCGTGCAGAACAGACGCAAGAAGCCTACCACGACTACTTCATCGGTCGTGGTGGACGAGCAGCGCGCAGCGTCGCCAACCGACTCGTCGACGGGGAAAAGAACCTCACAGGCATGCGTGGCCCATACTTACAGGCACTTGACATCCCGAACTGGAGTGGCCGTTCATGGGATGCTTTCGCCCGGTCGGAACAACTCGAGCCACACATCCGACGTGCGTTCACGAATATTGGCTTTGAGCGGCTCTATGATTTCCAAGAACGCAGTATTGAGGCCATTCTTAATGGCGATGACACTGTTATCACAGCCGCAACGGGACGGGGGAAGACTGAAGCATGGCTCATCCCGATCCTCAACAGTATTCTTGAGGACAAACGCTACGGTGAGGAAGGAGACGACACGAGCGTCAAAGCCACGCTCATTTATCCGACGAAGGCCCTTGCACAGGACCAGTTGAAGCGTCTCCTCGAGTATCTCTACCGTATCAATAAGCAACTGAAGTCCGAACAACAGATCACTGTCGGAATCTACGACGGAGACACACCACGGAACGTCGGTGAGTCAGGTGCTGAAGGGTACCTCAATGCGACCTTCCGTCACTTCGAGTGCCCAGGGTACAATGACGAACTCGATAAGTGTCAGGACTGTGGCGGTGGCGTCCGAATCCGGAATAACATCTCTCGATTCAAGCTAATCCCCGAGAAAGCCCACTGTGCAGATGATACTCCAAACGATGTCCCACTTGATTTCCTACGTCTGACAAAAAACGATATCCTGCAAGAGGGTGTCGACATTCTGCTCACTAACCCAGACACGATAAATTACCGTCTGATTAACACCAACGCAGAGGACGAACACGAACGGTTCATTTACGAACCCGAGTTCCTCGTCTTCGATGAGGTCCACACCTACGATGGGTTGTTCGGGAGTTACACATCGACACTGATGAAGCGAATTCAGGCGCTTCGAACAGAACGAGGCGTCGATGACTTACAACTTGTTGCGAGCAGTGCGACTGTCGAAAACGATGTTGAGCTATTCCAGAAGGTAAGCGGTGCTGTCGATGTCACTCAAGTAAGTGAGTCCCCCCGTAAGATCGATGCTGAGCGTCCACAACAGACTCCGGACGCTCTGACCGCTCAACGTCTGTCCGTCGACCGTATTCTGGATGCAACAGCCACAGAGGACGGTACAGTCCCCGGTCTGAACGGCTTCGACCACACACTTGAGGATGCGATGAGTTACGATCGCGACCGCCGTGAAACGGTGGTGGCTGATGCTCTGTTCGATTATCTCACCACCGCCGAGGCTGAAGATGACCCTGGTGCACAGGTGGTCCGCTATGTCCACCAGTTGCTGTACGATGAACCGCTTACGCGATCCGAATTGCACAGCAAGTTGGAGGCGAGGTTAAAACTCGATGCCGATGAAGCCTCAACGTTAGTCTCGAATGTGCGGTCTCTGGGTGAATTTTCAGGGATGTTGGAGAACAGAAGTCACATGTTCTCTTGGCCGATCGATGGCTTCTATACGTGTCCCTCATGCGATGCGACTCACAGATCTCCACAGGACGATTGTCGCGTATGTGGGTTCGAATTTGTTACTCGGTCCACCTACTGCAGACACTGTAGTAATGAGCACTCAATCGCGTGGTACTGTCCAGCCTGCGATCAATTAGAGCCGTATACACCGACCGAACACGGGACCATCGACCAGGAAGAAGAACACATTTGTCGCCGATGTGAGCACGCCCGTGACGACGTCGTCCAAATGGTGCGCACAACATTCCAACCATTCCTTGAGTGTCTCGACTGTGGCCATCGCACCGAGCGAACCACGGTTCGTGATTGTGAGGCTTGCGGTTCCAAGACCGTGCGGACGAGCGAGGAGACGTTTACGTGTGTCAATCCAGAGTGTGAATCCACCCACGAGGCTGAACGTCGCTGTGACAGTTGTACTGGAAGCGACTTCACCCTCGCCACCATCGACGGCCCATTTGATTGCCGGAACTGTGGTACGACTTACGACCATACCGGGGAGGCACCTGACCACTGTGTCGACTGTGGGTCCTCACTCAATTCGACCCGATACCTTCCATGGGTCTGTGAGAATGATGGTTGTAGCCGGATCCATTTCGATCACGAGCCCGAGCAGTGTGACTGTGGGTCCTCGGAGTTCGTCAAACGTGGCCTCTTCGAGATCCGCCACGATCAGCACTGTCGGGGTTGTGATACTGCCTTCCTCGGCAGTCAAGACTGCGACTGTGAGGAACCGGATATCCACCCGCGAACCGGTCATCATCAAGCCTACAAAACGATCGATACCGACGGCTGGATTCACACAATGAGTTCACAGCGGTCGGCTGTTCCATGCCCGCATCAATATGCACGATATGAAATTGGCCGTCGGTTTGATGAACTGATGCGGGGGCCGAGTAATCTCGCCGTGACAACCTCACAGTACATGTTGCGTCGAGTTGCAGACGAGGAGGGCCAACAGGCGGCCAAACTCCTGTCGTTTGCTGACTCCCACCGTGACATGAAAGAGCTCAGTCGAGATTTCTCCGAACCCGAAGCCGAGACACTCCTCGATCAACTACTGATAGAAAGCGCGTCGACTCCCTCAGACGGCGACCACTGGCGACCGATGGATCAAGTCCTGGCATCTGCTGTTGACATGGTCGATGACGTCAACGAGGCACTGGAACCGCCGCGTGTTGCGAGGAACGTTGATTTCGATCTAAAGTCGCGGTTGAAAGACCAACCCCGAAAACGATGGGACGATGATAACGCGCTCTACGATCGGCTGACTCGACGCGCAATTGAGCATACCTACAGCCAGCGGTTGGGCGAGCGAGACGGATCGCTTGCTGAAGAGGGCCTGATCGATGTTCGCCTTGCTGGGGGGCTCAATGAACTCTCTGGCGAGGAACGTGTGATTGTCCGCGAACTCGTCGACGAAGGAAACGACTATCGAGTCGCGAATTTCGACCATCCAAATCCCGACACGCCTGCTGAATCCGTTGTCGAAGCACTGGTGGACAAAAACATCCTCGCTTACGGACACTCTGAGGACTACGTCTCCTTCGATCCATCTGCGCTTGCCCTCACTGTTGCCGGCGATGGCGATGGGATCCGATTTGATCCGCAAGCCGAGCGATACTATACAACGCTCCATCATCAGTTCGGATTGGACACGCAGGCGACGGTCCCGTCAGCAACGTCACTGACACAGCGGGCCTCGATCTCTCACCCACGGTTCGCCCAGCGAGCCCATCGTGCCGAATACTCACGGACGCGAATCCTCATCTCTGAAGAATACCTCGGGGCCACAAACAAACGCAAGCGACGAGAGTTGGAGTACCTCTTCCGAGAGGAAAATTATCCGCATCACCTCTCGTCGGGGCCAACGATGGAGCTCGGGGTCGACATCGGTGATCTTGATGCTCTCCTGCTGTATGGGACGCCACCAAACATGAACGCGTACCTGCAGCGAGTCGGCCGTGCAGGCCGGAGCTCTCATTCATCGATGGTCCATTCGGTCAGCCAGCGGAACCCGATCGACTACTATTATTACGACCATCCGGACGAACTCATCGACACTGACCCGACCCCTGTACCACTCAACGAACACAACGAGGAGGTCCTTCGCGTGTCGCTATCGTGGGGGATCTTCGACTATGTAGCGGCCAACTTCAGCATCCAATGGGATGTCAGTCACCATGGCCAAGCGCGATCAATCGATGGCGGTGATACTCCTCACCGTCGTAGCATGCTTGATGACAGTGACCGTGCAGACGCCAGCAAACTGACCCATGTAATGTCATTGGGCGCCAATACGCTGTCTCTAGGCACCGCAGATTCCAAACTCGAGGTGCTCAGTGAAGTGGTCGACGACTACGAACGAGACATCGCCGATTATCTCGAGTCCCTGCTGGACTACAAGTTCTGTGAGGAGTGCGAAAAGCGGTACGCCGCAGGCGACGACCGTGACACATGTGCGGATAGTGATTGTGATGGCACACTCCGATACGCCAAGGAAGAATTCGGCCATCTCGTTGAGAATGCCATCGAGAACTTCGATGAGCACTACATTACTGGCTTCCGGGAGTACAAGGAAGGACTCGAAACCGAACTGTTAGACCTCAAACGACGTAATTCCCGATTGGGTCGCGACCAACGACGAGCTAGTTCGGACGAACGGGCCCAAATTGCGCGCCAACGACGTGGACTCAAGGACCGGATCAGTGTTCTGGAAGACTATCTCTCGGATCTTGGAGATGCGAGTTACTTCGATTTCCTCAGAGAGTCACGCAAGAGCAAGTACGACTTCTCGATGCGGAGTGTCGCTACGACGGCTGGCCTAACGCTCGTTGATGATGGATACACCCGTCGGAACGTCGGCGGTCAGGAGAGTGGCCGTGCCATGCGGATGGCGCTCTCGGAACTACACCCTGGAGCTGCGTATCTTGAGGGCGGCGAGACGTACACTGTATCGCGTGTCCGACTCGATGATAAGGCTGGGTCAGACCTCCGTGATACTGTATCTCAAGCTGTCGACGGAGACCAACTGGCTGAGGAACTGGTCTGTCCAGCGTGTCACACATCGCATGATATCAGTGCCGACGAGTGTGACTGTGAAAACGATGTCCCACTCAAACGAAGACGGCTGGCAGTGCTAGATTCGGTCGACGCCTACCACGATAATCTCAAACTGACTGCAGAAGGCGACGAAGCCCGTTACCTCCACGACGAACCGAACAATCCCGTACAGAACACTTACGCAGAGCGCCAGACGTCAATCCTTGAGTTCGATGATGAACGGACATTCGAACTACGGGATTCCGATGGAGAGTCGATCGGAACGATAGCGTACGGCGATTATTCAGTATTGCTGCACACTGAGAGTTATAAAACGAAATATAAATCTGGAGAGGTCGATCCGAGGGCTACACCTTTCCAGGTCTGCGGTGAGGAGAACTGTCCGGGCGTTATCTACCACGAGGGTAACGACCAACGGCGGTGCAGTGCTGATCCCGATCATTTCCCAGATGGCCGTGGCGCTGACTCCGAGTTCATTCGTCTCGGCTATCAATACAATACACAGGGGATTCGTGTTGACTTAGACAACCGTGACCTGTCGCATACGTTGGCTCACGGGCTCCGAGTCGCGTTGCAGTATCTTGGCGGCGTAAACATTCGTGACCTTACAGAATACGTCGACGAAGAACACGTGGACATCTTTGAGGCCCAAGAAGGTGGAACCGACGTTGCACGACTCGTCTTCGAACGATCTGATAACGAATACCGATCGTTCGACCGAGCAGTCGAACTCATGCGCGAGCAGTTCGACTGTGACTGCGAGAACGGGTGTCCGTCATGTCTCTACCAGTACGGCTGTGACGTTCGAAACGACCAACGGTCGTTCAATCAGGGACGTCTCCGGGAGATCATATCCCAACGGGACGTGACAATACAGTCGATTACGGACGACGAGAGCAACGAACAGCTTGCAGACTAACCAACATCCCCACAACTCACCACCGATGGAATTTGATCCACTCACACTTGCCAACTCGATGCGCGAATCGTACGCTGAACATTACGCTGGCTCTCAGCCACACCACGCAGTAAAGAATCTAATCTCACGGTACCACGAAGGGTCCGGTGAGTCACTTGAAAGTGACCTCCCCGAGTTCATTCGGACAAAAGGGCCTTACTTGCAGGTGCTTGATCTCCCGCGAATAAGCGACGTTCCTTGGGAGACGTTCGCCGACAACCATGGCCTCCATCATGATGTCACCGCGACGTTCTCGGAGGCTGGATTCCGATCCCTATTCGAATTCCAAGAGTCTGCGGTTGAATCGGTCCTTGAGGACCACCATACGCTTTTGACGGCGGCTACAGGCCGCGGGAAGACTGAAGGATGGCTTATTCCCATTCTACAGTTCATAACCGAGGCAAAGGAAGGTCAGCACGATGATCACCCACCGGACAGTGTCAAATGTGTTCTCACATACCCGACGAAAGCACTGGCACAGGATCAGTTGAAACGGTTAATCGATTACCTGTTCACACTCAATCGCGACCGAGCTCCGAAGAAACAAATCACAGTCGGGATTTATGATGGCGATACCAAGCGGCGTGATCCCGACGAACTCGGCTATCTTCAGACTACGTTTCAGTACTTCGACTGCCCGTGTGGTGACTGTGACTCGTCACTAACGGTCAGACAGCGCGAGGATGATTCGTTTGTGGTCGAACCGATGGTTGAACATGATGATGACCTCACGTTCGAATTCATCAAAGTCACCCGAGATGCGATTGTTGAATCCCCAGCAGACATTCTGTTGACAAACCCGGATACGATCAACTACCGACTCTTCAATGTCAACAGTGACGAAGAACAACAACGGTTTGTCGCTGAACCAAAGTACTTCGTGTTCGATGAGATCCACGAGTATTCTGAGCTCTTTGGTTCATTCACATCGACGCTCATGCGCCGGTACATTCGGGAGCGACAGGAACTCAATGGATACAACAGTAAAGCGGATGATGATCTCACTATTGTCGGTGCATCGGCGACTGTCGAGAACAAACGGACGATATTCCAGCGCATTAACCCGTTTGTCGACCCCGACCTCGAGGTTGTCGAGGAAGACGAGCGGACGCTTGATGCGCCTTTCCCTGTCGACATTCCGAATGAATTCGTTTCTGAAGAACTGACCGACGAAGAATTAAATAATGGGGCTACTGCAGCAGCGAAGCGAGCTCGTGAGGCCGCTAGTATCGAGGACCATTCCGAGGATGTTGAGGATGCACTCTACGAACATTTGGTCGAAGATGAGGGAGGACCGCTAGAGTTTGTCCGTGGTATTTACGCAACGCTTCGTGAGACCCCGCTCCGACCACTTGGTCTTCGCGATCGTCTCATCGACGAGTGTGACCTCACTGAGTCTGAAGCTGAGACCGTCGTCACGAATTTCATGACTATCGGCAGTGTGTCGGGCATTCTAGAGCGCAGGGCTCATCTGTTTAGCTGGCCACTCGACGGCTACTATACCTGCATAAATTGTGGGACGGTCTATGACACGCCGCAGTCATCGTGCACTGAGTGCGACCATCACTTTGTGACCAAACTCTCGTTGTGTACAGAATGCGGCGAAGAATCCCTTGAGTCGTGGTTCTGTCCAAACTGCGAGCGGCTGGCACCCCATACGGTGACTTCAGAAGAAGGTCGGTTTGAGTACTTCAGTCGGAAGCAGTGCCAGTGTGAGACAGCCAATGGTGAGACCCCTGAGATGGTCAAGGTCTTCTGGCGACCGTACTACGAATGTGCTGACTGCGACGAGCGGCAGAAGATCGATCGTCACCATGATTGCCCTGATTGCGGAGCTGCAATGGTGCTTGCCGATTCGATGGACAAGCACATCTGCACAAACATTGATTGCGGTGGTGAACTCACCGTCGAGGAGGCGCAAAAACCCGAATGCCATTCGTGTGACTCCACAGCACTAGAGCCGCTGGCAGACGAGGGCGTCCAGTACTGTACTGAATGTGGAGATATCTACGAAGACCCTGAGGGGCAAGGCTGTACCACTGACGATTGTGACGGCGATCTCACACCCAAACGGTTCTTGGGATGGACATGCAGCGACCACGACTGTGATGAGGTATACTTCGGCACACCGCCGGCATCATGTGACTGTGGGAAGCAAAAGCTCGTGCGGTCAGCACTGTTCGACATCAATATGGTCGCAGAGTGTCAGTCCTGTGGCCACGAGTTCCTCCCAGATGGCCCGCATGACTGCAACTGCGACGACCCGGAGATTAGTCACCGGGCAAAGGGATACAATAATTACCGTATCGTCGACGATGCTGGTCGGATCCGAGATGCCAGTAAATTCCCCGGTGGACTGCCCTGTTATCATGAGGACCAAAGGGAGACCTACAAAAAGAATCGGCGGTATGACTCAATGCTCCGTGGTCCGGCAAACGCTGCAGTAACAACGGGCCGTTATCTATTACGGTCACTCGCGGACCGTACAGATCCCAGTACTTTCGCTGAATCCAAGATGCTATCCTTTGCCGACAGTCAGTCGGATATGAAGGAACTAGAGCGGAATTTCCGTGAACCAGAGGAGACGTTCTTTTTCGACCAATTGTTCGTCGAGAGCGTCAGATCCGAGGCTAACAATGCGGGGTGGGCGACACTCACAGACGTCATCGCGTGTGGGCTGGCCGATGCCCATCAGTATGAGGACGAATTGGCAGGCGAGGGTGGCAACACACCACAGATGTACGACCGATTGACTGCCTACGGTCAGGAAGTCGACGAGTACCTCAGAGAAGAACTGCTCTCCCGCGTATTCCCTGGGAAATATAGTCAGCGTTACCGGACCACTCAACTCAGCGACGATGGACTGATTGACGTCCGAGTAGAAGCTGATCTCACTGAACTCACGGAGGGCGAACGTAAGTTGCTCAAAGAGGTCATTGGTCAGAATCACCACTACGAACCAAACCTGGTAGACGAGGTCGAAAGCGGACGGGACTATCTTGACAAGCTCATCAGTTGTGGACTTCTACGCCGTATTGACGAAGACGGCACTCGATATGTGATGGTCGACGAAGAGAACATTGTGTGTGCTATCGTCGACGAGGAGACACCAACGAACTACAGTCCAAGCAGCGAAGAGTATGCCACTTCGCTTGAAGTTGCTCTGGGAACCGCAGCCGACGACGTAACCGAGTTCGAAGCCACAATCGAAGACCGATCGAATTTCTCACACCCCCACTACAACTTAACCGCCCAAAAGGTCTCAGCGTCTGATCCGATGATGCTCCTCGCACGAGCCTACTACGGTGAGACCGATCGCGATGAACGTCGGAAACTGGAGTTCCAGTTCCGACAGGGTCGATATCCGCATTTCCTCTCGTCGGGGCCAGCGATGGAACTCGGGGTCGACATCGGTGACCTCAACACGCTACTCCTGTATGGCACGCCACCGAATGCGAATTCCTACCTGCAGCGTATTGGTCGCGCAGGACGTTCCTCTGGGAATTCGTTGATCCATTCGGTCAGCCAACGGAACCCGATCGACTACTACTATCATGAGCACCCCGAGGAACTCATTGCTGCAGACCCACAACAGGTACCGCTCAACGAAGTAAATCGTGAAGTGCTCCACCAGTCCCTGACATGGGCTGTCCTCGACTGGGCGGCGACGACCCGATGGGTGCCGTGGCGCCGTGAACAAAGTGGTCTGGAGGATCTCCTCGTCTGTAAGAACGAACCGACGTCACGCACCGAGTCTAAGCCAAACGATATCCTGACATTTACAGGCGTACTCTCATCTACGAACTTCCAAGTTCAGATTCAAAACGACGAATCACCGCTCGGAGCACTACGGTCGCTTCTCAATGATAACTATGATGAAATCAAAGAGTGGTTAGAAGATCTCCTGTCGTTTAGTGTCTGTTCTGGCTGTGGGAGAAAACATGCTGCAGGCTACGGCGGGGAATGCCAGCGCGGCGACTGTGATGGTGTAGCCGAGCCCGTTTTGCAGACACACGGCAGCATTGTTGAGGGTGTACTCTCCGGTACAGAAGATATCGAAAGCTTCGAAGAGACCATTATCGACCTGTACTTCGATCAGCAGGACGACATTTATGCCGATATCGATGAATTGGAGGACGAACTGAGTGATCTGCGGCGTGAAAAACGAAAGGCCCGGGATCGCGATGACAAACGACGGCTTCGAGAGGAGCAAAAACAGATCAACCGGCAACTCGACCAGTTGTACGATTATATCGATCGGCTTGAAGACATGGACTTCGGGAGTTACTTGAGTCGATCGAGTCCCACAGCATTCGGGCTACGGTCGGTCGGGAGCTCAGTAGAGTATCGGCTCGTCGGCGAAGACTTCGATCAGGTTACTGATGGCTCTCGAGGCCGTCGTATCGCACTCTCAGAACTCCACCCTTCGGCTGCATATCTCTACAACAGTGAAACCTACGTCGTGACGCAAGTGTCGTGGGAACCATTAGAGTCTGCACGGATCAACGAGGTGTTTGAAGACGCTGCCATCTGTCCAACCTGCGCCACTGAGTATGACAGCGATACCTCAACGTGTGAGTCCTGTGGGACGCGCCTGATGCCGCTTGTCACACAGGTCCCTGAGCGCGTCATCGCCTATCAGCATGATCTCCCACTTAGTTCGACACCAAGCACGGCACAACTGCAACCATCGTCAGTCTACCAGAACGACACCGAACCCCAGAACACATATGCGCCCGTCGAAACCGATGCTGGCGACTCATTTGAGGCAACGTTCGCACGAGATATCGTCGACGAGAACGGGACCGTGCATGGACAGTTCGAATACGGCGACGTTACGTTGCTAGCCTCAACGAACAAATTCTGGGCTACTTACAAGGATGGTGGTGCTGATCCACTTCCAAACATATTCGAGATTTGCGGTGTCGAGGGCTGCAACGGAGCAATCGCGGACACTGGGGATTCGACATATTGCACGAATAACGTCGAACATCCTGTTGAAAAGAGCAAGGCAGTCCGGCCTGCAACGAAGTTCTCCACGAAGGCGGCCCGAGTCCGCTTCGATAGCGAAGAACTCGAACACGGCTTCGCACACGGCCTTCGAATCGCACTCCAGTACATCGGTGGAGTAAGCGTTCGACAAGTTCCGGAATCAATTGAGGACGACGGCACACTCGTCTACGACTCAGACGAAGGTGGGAGTGGTATCACCGTCCTGCTGACTCAGGATGATGGGGAGAAGTTCGAACGTGCAGTCGAACTTATGCGAGAGGCGTTTTCGCCTGACGAGTCGAAATGCAACTGCGAGAATGGGTGTCCATTCTGTCTCTACCAGTACGGGTGTGTAGAGCAAAACGACCCCGAGTCATTCGCTAAAGAGGAACTACTAAATCTGCTATCTCACGATCTTCAACTCCAACCACGAAACGATGAGTAACCCACTCCACGCCGCGACTGAGCTCCGAACACAATCGCCCGAACACCTTTGGGCGGTTTCTGCCGAAAGTGTCTACTCCGCGCTTGCCGCACAGGCTACTGGTGCGCCGATTCGGGACCGATTAGAGCCACACCTCCGCGCTGAAACAATTCGAACAAACGACGAACGAGAAGTAGGCCCTGTAATCTCAATACATGAGTGGCTACTCGCGGAACTCGGCTTCGTAGAAAATGACACTGTCTCCCTTCTCGGGATGGTGGTATTAGTCGCCGACGAGCCACAGCCACTCATCAGGGCGGCGGCGGTCGCTCGGCTCCAACCTGCCCAGATGGTACTTCGTTCGTGCCGTGAGATTGACGACAATATCCCTCGACGTGAACTGGATAGTTTGCTTGCTGATGAGGGAGATGAGGTTCTTATGGCTCCCTTGTTGGCATCTCTTGGGCTCATGACCATCTATCCCGATGGCGTCGATCTAAATCAAGACCGGATCGACACTGCACTGTCGGCCCAACAGTCTCAGTCTACAGAGACAGCTGTCGCAGAAGCCTATCAAAAAGTCCTTTCGCAGGTCATCTCATCCGCCAGTGATGGGTGTGTAGATGATCTCGTAGAACGGTTGACTGGATCCCTACCAGAAAGAGGAGGTGTGGGTGTTGTGGAGATCGCGACCCTTGCCACTACTCCAGAGATAGTAGTCGATGAAACAGACCTCGTGGATGTAGTGAGTGAGCAACAACAAGCGTACGAAGACGACTTCGATACGGTACGGTCTTTGCTTGTCCCGACGACTGAGTCGGCTGTCGAACTTGTTGAGACGGAGACGTGCATTCGGTTCGACGATCCGCCGAAAGACATCGAACAAGACACAGACCAGTGGCAAGCGGCATTCAATCTTGTCGCGACTATCGCAGCTGATCCTAATCTCACACCCTTCGACGTGCGATTCCTCACAGAACAGTGGTCGAGTGTGACACCATATTCGCTCTATCAAACCCTCTCATCAGTTCCGGGCGTCGAGTGTGAGATTAGCGACGGATTTGCCGCGTTTCAGACTGTCCCCAAAGCTGTTGATGGGGAATCAATGCGTGACGAATACACAACGTATCTCATCGATCGTTGCTCGGCGATTCAGAATCGCATTGAGAGTCTTTCTCAAGAAACAGTGTCGATTCCACCTGCTCCTAGATCGACAGAGTCGATGGTTGTTCAGGACTATGAACAAATCGACAGTGGGGCTATTGCGCCGACCTACTTCACATACACACTCATCAATCCAGATGCACTCGGCGAAACCAAGATGGACGCTTACACCGGCGAATCAAGAGGGCTCGGTCGGGAGCAGGCACGCCTCCGTCGGTGGCATGAGCGTCGCTCACCTGGACTGAAACCGTACACGTCAATGACCGACCGCTTGTTCAGTATTGGTCTTGAGCGTGATATCGAAGAGAAGGTGCTTCGCATTATGACTCCCTACGATGACGATACATTCAACGAATATGTGGCCCAAATTCGGCGTCTCATTGAACAGGGTTTCGAACTACGTCTCCTCACTCGTCATACTAAGGAGCCTTGGGAGTGGCGACGGTTGCAACGGAACTTACTGAACGAAATTAAGGAGCACCGAGAGCGAGTGACTATCCGCACATATTCGCGATTCAAAGAGCACCAGCGCGTCACACCAGACATGGACTTCCGGGATATCGGTGAACTCGGTATCCATGGTAAACTCCAGACTGTAGGTGCACCCAAAGAAGGAGCAGCACTTCTTGGATCAGCGAATTTCATGGAGAACAGTTACGACTGGAACCCTGAATGTGGTATCTATACCGAGCGAACACAATTCGTTGATGCTGCCATTGATTTCTTCGACATCGTCTGGGATATTTCTGCGGCTGATGAGCTTTCGATAGAACGGCTACAGGAGATTCCTAATCGGAAACTCGTACCGACATTTTACAATTGAAATCCCATTTGAGAGTTGTGGATATTGCTCTGTTGAATAGCGGTGGTCGGAGAGGTGGGCGAAAATTGGGTAGCGGTGTGAGCGGTTAAGGGTCGTTGTCTCAAAACCGGTACCGCTTCACCATCGCTCAGAGGACGCTATTCAACACAGCAGTGGATATAGAATCTAAATCTAATTTCCGAGTCATGATTACTCCGTCTTATTGAATCGCCGTGCAGCGCTCGAATTAGCGGGTTACGTACGATTTGATATTGTAGACGAGACACATCAGAACGATTTGCACACACTGAAGATCTCATGATCGCGTTATGCTTTAACTCGATTATTAGTTCGTAACAAGATTGAAACAATGACTGATTTCGATAGCTATTGTAACGTTCAATCAAATGTTGAAAATACATAGTAAAAATAGTCTTCTGCGATGTGAAGAAATTGTGATCAAGAAGTACTGTAAATAGTTAGCAACCTTCGATAGTGACTGATCCCTCATATTTGTCATCCATCGTACATTCAATGGACCGTCGCTCATCATCTGTTAGAGCTCTATCAAAGAATACCATTTCGGCTATTGCGCCATTTAACATATTAACCATTCCATCATCAAATCCTAATTGTAGTGAACTGTCTTCAATATCTAGTTCGGACTCAAAACTTTCGACCTCATTACCACCGATTTCAACGATATTGGCTGTCCGACCATTGACATATACTTCTACGGAGTCGCCATCATGAACATATGTCAAAAGAACCCATTCGTCAACTGCATTGTTAGGTTCATGTGTTGCTATGCCCTCGCCAGGTGAAATGAACCAGTCTCTCTCTGGGTCCGGAACTTCATTGTATGCAAATCTAAATTCGTTATTGAGAGGATCTCCGATCTGAATAAATGGTTCGTCTGACTGACCAGTTGGGCGAACGACTGCAGAGATAGAAAGTTCAGTTTCCCCTGCAATATTTGCATCAGAGGCTTTCTTTTCCGTTGCGAGTCCCTCATTCCCTTCAAATTCTACTGCTGGCACACCATCTAAACTAGACCGGTATATTGGATCATCAGCACCATCAACGCTCAGTGCATCAAAACGGCTTGCACTTCGATCCTCCCACCTATCTACCCGCTCTCCATCATCATAATTGAGTGTATGGGCATCAAACCACGTCACACATGGCGTGTCATAAAGTTCATTCTCACTTTGGGCAAACCCATCGATATTTTCTGGGTCAAATTCACTTACCCCACATCGGTCAGATACCGCTGTTTCTGTACCGCCCAATTCATCAGTAAATCCAAAAGTAACTGCTCCAATTGAAGCCGCAATAACGACCACAACCGCCACCATCAGAATTGTCGCCACAACAGGGGACACCGAGCGATCGTCGGAGATGATTTTATTCAATACTTGTTGGAGACTCATTACCTAAATCCCATGTTATACCAATATAAATCACAGTGGTCGTTCCTGAGAGGTTGGGTTCAAAAAAGCATAACTTACGATGACAATTGCCGTTATCAACCTTGTTTCCGATATCGATATCCTGTGACCTGGAAATGCGAGAACTCGATTAGAATCTCGTGAGTATAGCATCTACACCGGATTGATGGACACCAAGTAGCGTATCTTTTAATCGGCTTCTCTCGACAATGAGTCCATGACCTCCGATGGCGTCGACTCTCTTGATGATCTTGCTACCAAGGTCGACGACGAGTTTGCATCTCACAGAGGGTCTGATGAGTTCAAGACGGTTTCACTCGTTATCGATACCAGCAGCTCCGAGCGTCCCACACTGATCGTCCACATTGACGGGGAAGAAGCCAAGACACTAGCTGATGAAATCGAATCATTTCTCACAGAGTATGATGCCTATACCCAACGAGAGTACCACTC